>SDBT01003372.1_pt1 | contig 27699 bp, 27 predicted proteins | sample 2277101 | NCBI WGS metagenome assembly SDBT01 (sample SAMN10404973, study PRJNA504765) | marine sediment metagenome | isolation source: marine sediment core GS10_PC15, 103 cmbsf | place: Arctic Ocean: Southern Knipovich Ridge | collected 2010 | reverse complement strand
ATCATGTACTGGTACTGCCCGACCGAGGTGGCGTAGTCCTTTAGCTTGTCCAGCAGGCCAACCGAGAGCTTGAATGTGCTCTTTCTTCGCTCTTTTGTGGTGTCGAATTCCGGCTCGGCGAATTCCGGCTCGGGCACGATCCCCAGTCGCGAGATTCCGTAGGAAGTCGTTGTCGGCTCGCTCGGAGCGTCGGGATCGATTGGGAAGTTTGCAGGTATCAGTCTCAGCCTTCCTGCGACCAAGTTGGGTTCTTCGTTGTCGGTGGCAGCTACGCAAGGCGCGGCTGTATCTTTTAAGCAGGTAGTGGAATCCATTATCCTAGTCCCGATCTTTGGTGTTCTCAGGGTTCTTATTCACTGACATCAGGCGAGACGGCGGCCTGTTCGCCGATACCGAGCATGAATCGTTCGGCGTTTAGTTCCATCTCGACAGACTGCGTCGTTATGGCTAGCACCTTGGCACCTTTTACAGTGTCACCGATGCGGACCAACTGACCGTTTACGATCGCTTGAGAACCGTTGGGCGAGGCGAATACACACGTCAGCTTATAGCCCGCCGGGCAGGTGCGATATTGTGGTTCGGCGGGAATCTCCGGCTCGGCGTCTGCGACAGCGGCGAGTTGGTCCTGTAACTGCTCGATAGCCTCTTCGACATCGCTGGTCATATCATCGGCCGGCTGGGGCGCTGACTGAGCGGTTTCAAGGTTCTGGTAAAGGACGTCGTCGTTTTTCTGAGCATCGACCGTATCGGCAATCGCGGCGAGAGTCTCGGGCGATTCGAAAACGGATACGATGTCGCTCCCGACGGTGCCGAATTGTTCGGCGGTAATATCCTGCCAGGTATCCACTATGGCGTCGGCTGAGGCGATCTGCGGCGAGGTTCTTCCGCCCGATGCTACTACGAGCCCAAGCAGGACCAGTCCTACCAGCAGGACAGCCGGTCCGACGGTGGTTCTGGCCAACCGCTTACCGAATGTCAAATCCTGGGGGCCGTCAAGATGATCCGGCTCGATGTCGACGGTCTCTGCCGACGCATCGGCTTCGACATGCACGGGAACTATCCATTCCTCGCTGCCGGCATCGCTGTCGGCTTGGAGTGCTTCATCTACCGGCTGCTCGACGGCCTGGGCCTCTGCGGGCGTCTCGATTTCTTCTTCGAAGACAGGTTCGATATCGATGGTATCTGCCGAGGCATTAGCTTCGATATGCACAGGGACTATCCATCCCTCGCTTTGGGCTTCGCTGCCGGCTTCCGGTGTTTCATCCGCAGACTGCTCTGTGGCCGGGGCCTCGACGGGCGTCTCGGCTTCTTGTTCGACTGCAGTGGGTTGAACTTCGTCTACCTGCTCGGTGGCAGGTTCTTCGATCTGCTCGGTGGCAGGTTCTTCGATTACTTCGGCGGGCTGGGTGTCCCTGGAATCCCTGATCTGGCCGCTGGCTTCGCAGACGGCCTTGATGGCGGCTCGGCGGAGATTGCCCAGCTCGACCGGCTGGGCCTGAGACGGGTCGAGTTCACATTGTTCGATCAGTCTTTTGCGGATTTCTTCGTCGAAGACGCCCTTGGGCGGCCAGGCTATCAGTTCTTCGGCCATCGCGCGATAGTCGTTCGCCGCGGCGCAGTTGGGAGCGAAATCGAGAATACTGCTTCCGCTTGCCGGACATTCCTGCATGCGTACGGTTTCGCGGATCATGCTCTTGAATACGCGTCCGGGCAGTGCGCGTCGCAGTTCCTGTACAACCAGTCTGCTGAGGCGCGTCCTGGCGTCGTAACGGCAGGCGACTGCTCCGATCAGAATGATGTTATGACCGAAACCGTCGCGGATGTCGCCGAGTGTCGTCAGCAAAATGCCAAGCCCGTCGAGTGCGAGTATCGACGGTTCGACCGGTGCGATCGCGTGGGTAGCGGCCAGCAGCGCGTTACCGATCAGCTTGTTACCGAGGCTCGGTGGGCTGTCGATCAACGTGTAATCGTAATCGGTATGCTCGGAGAGTACCTTGCGAAGCTGTCCGCCCTGTGTGGGGCGCAGCTCGTGCGAGATCGAGTCCAGCCGGCCGCTTGCAGGCGCCAGCCAGAGGTTCTCGGCTACGTTGGGTATGGGTTTAAGCCCACCTCCGCGCAGCATGGCATCGGAGAGCCTGTTGTCCTCCTCGACGCCGAACCACCGCGAGGCGGCGGCTTGTCCGTCGAGGTCCACTAGCAGCACTTTCTTTCCCATCTCACCGAGGGAAGCGGCAAGATTGACCGCGGTGGTCGTCTTGCCCGTGCCGCCTTTTTCGTTGACTATCGCTATAGTCTTCATCGTTAGTGCTCCGTGCGGGCCCACATTCGCCGTGTGTGGACGCACATGTCCATTAGGGGGGGAAGTTCGTTACCGTCAGAACGACGCTATTCCTCAGTCGGCGCAGGTTCGTGGAACAGCTTGAGACGGAAAAAGTATCTTGGTGGGAGGCTCCGCAGGCCTCGGGCAAATCGGGCTTGCCACGTCGGCCGGTTCATGACGGCTGATGGGCAGGTCCGGTAAGGCACCCTTGCACAGTCAAAATAGGATTCACCGAACCTACAGGCAAATCGAGCGTCAATATAATCAGCCGTCATGCCAATAATCATGCCAATAATCGTGCCGATAACCGCGCTGATAGGCCAACCCGGCTAGCCGCGAGCGTGAGCGAGTGGAAATGTCAGAATATCTCATAATGGGTGGTGCCTTGCCCCTACGGGGGCACCCAGCGACCGCGCAGGCAGGCAGCGTGGGAAGCCATGCAAGCTTGCCAGCGGCGCCGCCGCATGCAATAATCTGTTAACATTTGAGTTAGGGCTGACAAGGAGCAGGTTATATGCAGAATTTACAGGACGTTCCAACAATCCAGACCAAACCGAAATCATACAAGAAGCGGATAATCATCGGCTTTGCCATCCTTATTCCGCTGCTGCTGTTTACCGTATGGTGGTCTGCAACAGTCATGGGCGAACGCGCCATCCAGGCCCAACTCGCCGAATACCGCGCAGCAGGTGAAATGGTGGACCTAAAGGATTTCCGCCCACCTCCGACGCCGGATGAAGACAACGCAGCACTGGCGTTGCAGAGGGCGGGTGAAGCGCTCACTATCGATGAAGATGATAATGAGCATTTCGCTTACGAATTTGACAGGCAGGTTATCGCCGAGAATCTCTCAGAGTTCTCACAATTGATCCGGGATAATCGCAAGGTATTGGAGTTGCTCGATGCGGCAAGCCGGATGAGCGGTGTCGACTGGGGCATGGAATGGGCTGAGCCTATCTGGGACATAATGTTGCCGGAACTTCAAAAGTCCCGCAATGTAATAAAGTTTGCGGGGTCTGTTTCGCTGTACCATCACCTCCATGACGATGATGGGGTGGCATTGGAATTGCTTGCCGATTCCCTCTCGGCTGCGGATACCGTACGTAAGTGCCCATTGCTTATTCCTCAGTTGGTTGCCATGGCGGAAGATTCAATTGTCGCCAGTGTTATCGAGCAGATCAGTTACGACCTTACCGTTACGGCGGCTATCAGCAGCGACCCAGACGCCAAAGGCCAGGCCTCCAGACAGCAGATGAAGTCGCTGATCAAGCGCCTCCTGACCATGGAGGCCAACCGTCAGGGAATGATCGAAGCTTTTTATGCCGAGAGAGTCTTCTTGCTGAGCATAGCCAGGGTATTCGAAGGCACTGAAGGTAGCGGCGAAGATATGGAATTCTTTGGGGTGCCAAGCAACGCGATCGCTCTGGCTTGTGTCCTTTCTCCGTTCATTAAGCATGACACCGCAGGCGCTCTGGAGTATATGACCAAGTACGTTCGAGCCGCGGAGCAGGATAACTACTCCGACGCCAATGCTCTCCTTCCGATAGATGACATCGAGCCGGGTATTCCGTATGCCATTATGCATCCAGTCTCTGTTATTTTCCTGCCCGCACTCAACCGGGCGGTAGTGCTGGATTTCCGCGGGCGGGCGAGGCGAGTGATGGCGGCGACTGCGCTGGCGATACGGTTGTACGAGATCGATCACGGCCGGCGGCCTGCGAAACTTGCCGATCTCGTGCCGGACTATCTCGATGCGGTACCGGATGATCCGTTTGCGGCGGCTGGTACGCCGATAGGGTATCTGCCCGATGCGCCACGCCCGCTGCTGTACAGCATCAACGGTAATTGTATTGACCAAGGTGGGCAGTACGCAGCCGATCCCAATGACACGCCTCGCTCGGGTGGCGACGATTACGACCTGCCGTTCTTCCTGAACGGCGACAGACCGAAGCCTCCGCCCGAGGAACCCGAAGAAGGAGAATCGGAAGAGGAGCTATTCGACCAAGAGCAGTCAGACGAAGAATCCGCCACCCAGCCGGCGAGCGCACCGACGAGCAACTAGCCGAGACCCCCAGCGGGGCAGGCGGGAGCAAGCAGTGCCACCCACAAGATAATGCTTATGAAACACTAGACTCTTTCGCAAAATCTTGTACACGGAGGCCGATTAATCCGATAATTACCCTATGAAAGTTTCAACGATGCGACAAGTCGACAGCTTCATCGGCGTGCCGGTCTGCGCGGTGCTCACGCTCTGGCGATGGCTGGGCGATATTGTCCGCAGCCTGACCGATCAGGGCGAGCGGAAGTGCGAAAGCATACTGTTCGTCAAGCTCGCCGAGCAGGGCGCGACGGTAATCGCATATCCCGCTATCAAGCGGGCGGTGGATCTAGTCGGAGCCGAGAACGTCTACTTTCTGGTCTTCGAAGAGAACCGCTTCATCCTCGACGTGCTCAAGATCATCCCCGAGCAAAACGTCATAGCCCTGCCGACCGATTCAATCGGTTCGTTGGTCAAAGGGACGCTGGCTGCGTTGAAGCGAATCCGCGCGATGAAAATAGACGCAGCCGTCGATTTCGAATTCTTCGCCCGCAGCTCGGCGATACTGACGTATCTGACCGGGGCCAAGACGCGCGTGGGTCTTTACTCATTCTTCGGTGAAGGCCCGTGGCGCGGCGACTTAATGACGCACCGGCTGAACTGGAACCCGCACATTCACGCCGGTTCTGCGTTTCAGGTTATGGTCGAGGCGATCAACGTCGCCCCTGCCAAGCTGCCGTCGCTGGACATGGAAACTCCGCCCGCGCCGTCAGAGTTGCCGCAGATTCAGCCCACCGCTGACGAGCTTGCGTCGCTGAGCAGGACGATTGGCACACTCGCTGGCGCAGAAAAATACCGCCCCTTGGTGCTGCTGAACTCGAATGCCTCGGACCTCATGCCGCTTCGCAAGTGGGAATCGAGCAGGTACGTCGAACTGGCAAAGAAATTGCTGGACCGCTCACCCGACGTGCGAATTGCATTCACCGGCGGACCCGGTGAGGCAAAAGCGGCTGGCCTGCTGGCTGTAGAGGTCGGTTCGGATCGCTGCTTCTCGATGGCGGGCAAGACGACGCTCAGCGAACTGCTGACGCTTTACTGCCTTGCCGATGTTATGGTGACCAACGATTCGGGCCCGGCACATTTCGCAACGCTTACGCCCATCAAAGTCGTGACGCTGTTCGGGCCAGAGACGCCGGCTATCTTCGGTGCGGTTGCGCCCAACGCCCATGTGATCCACAAGTCCGTGCCCTGCAGCCCGTGCGTCAGTGCCTACAACAACCGCATGTCGGCATGCCCGGACAATATCTGCATGCAGCGAATCACCGTGGACGAAGTGTTCGACAAAGTCTGCGAATTGCTCGGCGTCTGACTCAGCCGAGTGTCACTTCAATCGTGTAATCTTCGCCGGGGGTCAATCGGTCTATCGGGATGGCCATAATGTCGCGGCCGATGGTCTTGCAGTAAAAAGTTTCACCTGCGGCTTGGCCGTTCAGCGTGAGTTCTTTCACGCCGCACTCGAGACCGTTTGGGTTGGCAATTTCGATGCGATAGCGCCCGCCCATGAAGGTGACTTCCGCGGCGCACGAGTTCCACTGCGGGCGGATGCACGGATCGATAACAAGATGGCTGAGCCCCGGCCGGAATCCGATAAGCCCGTCGTATGCGTTTCGCATGGCCACCGAGATACTGCCCGAGAGGAACACATGCCCGCCGAGGCCTTCGATGCCCGTCGCCTCGGACCAGTTGTTGACCACGCCGTAGGGGGCCTTCTTGCACTTGGCGATCGGGTGGATTTCCGTGTCGTACGAGAACATGTAGCGGATGGTCTGATAGAGCAGTTCGCCGGCTCCGGCCGACCAGGCGGCGCGACCGAGGAAGCCGTGACAGCCGTGGTTGTAGCAGGTGCCATTTTCACCAAGGCCCGGTGCGAGGTCGCCCTGGCCGATGCGCCCGAGCTTTTCGATAGGCGGATCGCCGATGGGTGGGTGGAACAATCGCCAGCCGTTGGGGCCTTTGAGGCTGTTCAATGCGGCTAGCACGGTTTTGCGTGTCTCGTCTTTGGCGACGCCTGAAATGACAGCGAACGAATTTGCCGGTCCGTTGATGCGGGCTTTCCCGTCCGGGTCGGCAGGGGAGAATATCCAGTTACCGGCATCGTTGAACACCGCGTTGAAGTAGCCCTGATCGTTGAGTGCGTGGGCGAGCAGTCCCTTTTCGAAGTCTTCGGCGGCTACTCTGAATTCGGCCGCCTTCTCTGCCAGCGCCGCGCCACCGACGTGTTCGAACAGAGTGGCTGCCCGTCGCAGCGCCATGGTTATCTGACAGGTGACCATGACCGATTCGCCGCGACCTTCGATGCCGGCGAGATTGACCGAATCGTTCCAGTCGCCTTCGCGGATTTTGCACAGGCCATGCTCGCCGATGTTGGCCGGGGTTATGTAATAGCGAAGCAGTTGCTCGACGTGTTCGAGCAGCGACGATTCGATATCGCTGTCAAGCCACGGAAGCTTCTCGTTGAGGATATCGAAATCGCGCGTGTAGCAAACGTAATCGCAGAGCAGATCCCAGATCCACGCCCCTGCGTCGACATAGTCGCGCCCGTCGTGCGGGCCGTTGCGGTCTTGGGTGTTGTACTGGCGGAGGAACCAGCCGTCCGAGCGTTGCATGGAGAATATTTCCAGGATGCGGCCGCGCGCGAGGCTGCCGTCCATCGCGATGATACCGTTTGCGTCCTGAGCGGTGTCGCGCGATCCGCGAAGCGGCGTAGGCCAGCCGCGATCCAACGCGAAAACCCAATGCATCTGCATCACGAGATATTCGTTGATGTAGCGGTTGAGGCACTCGTCGGGCGTTTCGAGGCGGCGGATGGAGAACATGTCCTGGTAATATTTCGCCGAGGCGTCGATTGTGCTTTGGCGGGCGGCGTCATTCAGCAGGGCGGTGAGCTTTTCCAGTTCGCTCTTATCGGGGAGTGAGCCTCCATCTCCGCTTTGCATTCGGCCGTAGACGATAGTGAAGCTGTAGCTTTCGCCTGCGGCAAGTTCGATTGTCTTTGCGACGCACGCAGCGATGGGCTGACCGACGACGGAGTTTTCTTCAGTTGCTTCGCCGTAGGGCGGTGCGATATTGCCCGGGATCGACAGCTCGCCGTCCCAGATTGCCTTGGGCGAAGACCACGTTCCGCGTCCGACGAATCGGTCGAGTGCGACCTCGACGGAATCGGCCTGCATGTCCGTTACGATTCCCGAATGGAATCGCTTGGACGGATCGCCACCTGGGTTGCGGGCCTCGGCCCAAAAGGCAGCGCCGCTGGCGAGCGGGCTGTAGGCGAGCGTCTGGTACACATGCGGTTCGTCCCAGACGGCCAGGCTGGCAGGCGCCATCGCCAGGCGGACTGCGGGCATGAGCGTGCAGGCTGACTTCTCACTGGCAGAGTTGGTCACGGTGACTTTCATGCCCAGCGCGGCGGCGCTGAGCGGTATGAACATTTCGGTATCTACGGTCCAATCGCCGTTACGGACATGCCAATTGGCCGCCTGCGGGGTGAAGTTGCATGAGTATTCGTCCGGTTCGGTCCCCGGCGCCGCAAGTGGAATGCACGGGCCACCGAAGTTGCTGAACGCCGCTCCGTCACCGGTGACGATCCATGCATGCATAGGCGGCGCGCCGTCGACGCATTTACGCAACAGTAGCGAACCGCTCGGCGGGTCGAGCTGAACGTAGCAATTACCGTCGTGCTGAATTCGCAGCAGCAACTCGTGGTTGGTGTAGACGTAATCCCACGCAGCTTCCAGAGCGAGGGTGAGGCATTCGAACCCAGCCGGTTGGTCGGTGAACTTTCCAAGGCCGTTGTAATCGATATCGGTAAGCTTCATTTGCGATACAATCCCGTGTTTAAGGTGTTGATATTGTCAGTACAAGTAAGGGTTTCAAGATAACAACTGAGCCGCCGCGATGCCAGTTCTTCCACGCTGACAAAAAGACCGGCTGTCTTCTCAGATGTACTGCGGGGCTTGACAAATATCGGTCGATGCGTGTATCATCAGGTAAGCAATGATGAATACCAGCGTAGCACAACTCGACCAAACCGCGACGATTTTGAGCCTACTCGAGGCCATTTCGCCGGTTCTGCGCCTGGTCGTTGTACTCTAGGTCGCCTCGCGGTTTGTTTGCGTGGCGGCCACCACCCAAAAACAACGTTCGGTTCGAGCGCTGTTTCCCTCGCCCTGAGATTCCCTGTAGGTTAGAGTCTTGCGGGCCGTTCGATCTATGACGTACAAGCACCATCAGAGTCAAAGGATACGCAAAATGAAGCAGGACAAAGGCAAATCACTCGCCGGCGCAACAGGCGCCATGATATTCAACGAAATGCTATTGGAAGAGGGCGTCGATACGCTGTTCGGATTTCCGGGCGGTGTGGTCCTTCCGATCTTCGACGTTCTTTACGATTCGCCGATCAAGTTCGTGCTTTCCCGCCACGAGCAGGGCGCTGCACACATGGCCGACGGATATGCACGCTCCACCGGCAAAACCGGAGTTGTTATCGCCACGTCCGGTCCGGGTGCGACGAACCTGGTTACCGGAATTGCGACCGCCAACATGGACTCGGTTCCGATGGTCGCTTTCACCGGACAGGTCAGAAGCCAACTCATCGGAAATGACGCTTTTCAGGAAGCCGACGTTACGGGCATTACCCGCCCGATAACGAAGCACAACTTCCTGGTCAAACGCGTCGAGGACCTGGGCAGGACGATCCGCGAGGCGTTCTTCCTCGCCCGCACCGGTCGCCCGGGCCCGGTCGTTGTCGACATGGCCGTGGACGCCACGGTTAACACCGTAGAATCCGAACCGGATACGAATCCTCGCCTGCCCGGATACAAACCGCGTTACAAAGGCCACATCCGCCAGATAAAGCTGGCCGCCGAGACCATCAACGCAGCCAAGAAACCGGTTCTCTACGTTGGCGGTGGCGTGATTATATCGGGCGCTACCGACGAACTTCGCGCGATAGCCGCCAAGGGAAAGATTCCTGTCACCACGACGCTACTGGCGCTGGGCACGTTCGACGAGACCGACCCATTGGCGATGCAGATGCTCGGCATGCACGGTTCGGTGACGGCAAATTACGCGGTTCAGGAATCCGATCTGCTGATCGCGGTCGGTTCGCGGTTCGACGATCGCGTTACGGGTGACCTTGCCGGGTTTGCCCCGCACGCGAAGATCATCCATATAGATATCGACCCGGCGTCGATTTCCAAGAACGTCAACGTCGATATCCCCGTTGTCGGCGATGCCAAGGATATCCTGGGCAAGATGATCGAGTTCATCGAGCCTGTCGAGCGGGCCGAGTGGCTGAACAAGGTTGCGGCTTGGAAGAAGCAGTATCCGTTCAGCTACGAACCGCCCGAAGGCAAAATTCGCCCGCAGCAGGTCGTCGAATCGCTCGGTAAGTTGACCGATCACGACGCGATAGTCGCAACCGGCGTCGGTCAGCACCAGATGTGGGCTGCGCAGTTCTACGGTTGGAAGCGTCCGCGGCAGATTATCACCTCCGGCGGCTTGGGTACGATGGGCTTCGGCTGTCCCGCAGCCATCGGCGCGCAGTTCGGCAATCCGGGCCAGACCGTTATCGACATCGACGGCGACGGAAGTTTTACGATGACGATGGTCGAGGTGATCACCGCAGTGCAGTATCAACAGCCGGTCAAGTTCGTCGTGCTGGACAATACCTACCTGGGCATGGTTCGCCAGTGGCAGGAGATGTTCTACAATCATCGCTACTCCGCGGTCGAGCATCCGTGCCCGGACTTCGCAGCGGTGGCTGAGAGTTTTGGTGCGACGGGTATCACAATCGACGATCCCAGCCAGGTCGAAGACGGACTTGCCGAGATGCTCAAGACCGAAGGCCCGGTCGTCTGCGTCTGCAAGGTCGAGCCCGAGGAGAACGTTTTCCCGTTCGTGGGACCGGGCAAGACACTCAGCGAAGTTGACCTTGGCAAGCTGGCGTAACTTAACAAGCATACTCCCGGCCTCGATGCCGGTTTTGGAGAACAGACAGATGAGACATGTGATAAGCGCGTTGGTTCAGAATCAATCGGGCGTTCTTGCCCACGTTGCGGGCATGTTCGCGGCGAGAGGATATAACATCGATTCGCTGGTGGTGGGGCGGACCGAAGACCCGGACCTCAGCAGGATGACCATCGTCGTGGTGGGCGACGATAGGGTTCTCGAGCAGGTCCGCAAGCAGTTGGGCAAGATCGTGCCCGTAGTCAAGATACGCGACTTCGAGGATGTCGATTACGTCGAGCGTGACCTGATGCTGCTCCGCGTTCACGTACCTGCCGACAAGCGGCCGGAAATCATGGCGATTGCCGATCTGTTCCGTGGCAGAGTGGTTGATATATCGGCAGATACTGCAATGATCGAACTAGCGGGCGCCGAACACAAGATCGAGGCGCTGGTTGAACTGCTGCGTCCTTATGGTATCAAGGAACTTGCCCGGACGGGCGTGATAGCCATGCAGCGCGGCCGCCAGACAAACGGACAATCCAAAGAATAAACAGGATGCCCGGCGAAATCTCTTACAAAAGAAGCCGCGAGCAATCGAACGATTGCCTGCGGCTTGATTTTCTCTTCCGACAACTCTACGGATCAATCCGTTTGGCTGACTGCTTGTTGTTCAATGGACCTGTCCACTGGTAGCCGGTCGGCAACAATGGGCTCGATCACTCCGCTCGCTTTAAGGTGGCGTATCATGTTCCGCATGCAGTTTTGCATCGCCTTGTTCAAGCCGGTGCTGAGAAAAGTGGCGTCGATGAAGGTCGATCTCAGTGTGCAACTACCCTCGATCGGACCAATCCATTCACTCTTGCCGTTGTACTCAATATAGACATCAATGACGACCTGAGAGGTGATTCTTGATGGGGTGAAGCCACCTACGTCTCCTATTACCTCCAATGTTCGTATTCTTCCGCCGGCGATAAAATCGCAGCCAGACGCTTCCCTAGTAGTCATCTGTTCGCCGGGCTCGCAGTCGGAATGCATCTCTGCCCGGAACCCGGCCTTTCTCATCGCGTCGGTCATGGCCTCAGACATTGCCACTTCAAGATCGTCCGTCGTTACGAGTTCTTTGCTTCCAAGTTTTCCGACGATGTCAACATTCTGTCGGTTGTCTATAAACCTTGTGACAAAAACAATGGGGGCTGGATTACTTGAGACCAGGCAGTCCGCGGCCACGAGCGGATCGTAGGTAACTGCGAGCGTCGGCGGTGGAGCGCTACAACCGGTGCTGAAAACTGCGGCTGCCAGCAGTGACACTACAGTGATGCACAACAATGGCTTGGATGCTGTGGTTAGAATGTCTTTCACGGGCTCTCTCCAATATTGATTGTCATGGCCAAGGAATAATCCAGCGGCCCGCCGCCGCTACGTGGCAGGCGGGCTATTCTAAATTTAAGATTAGAATATGAATCGGTCCAGCAGGTGGTACCGGCTGGGCACTCGTAGAACACGAATCCCGAGAGAGTCTCTCCCGGATCAACAGTAGCCAATTCCATGGCGACTGAGCGTGTGGCGCGTGCGGCATTCCAACTGTTGGCTTCTATCTCATTGGCGACGGCAAAGGCAATGCCTGCTCCGTAGCCCCCCGTCGCTATGTAAATGACCGCCCCTATGGCGTCACCATCGACGTCGTGTCGCTGTGACAGTTCAGAGATCGGTATCGGAGACAACTCACTTTCGTCGGGTAGGACAAGCTTTGCCTGCGTTGAGGAAAAGTGAATCCGCTGGTCGCTACGATTGAAGATGATTACTCTTACGGCGAGGATATCTTCTCCCACTTTCTTTCCGAGGAGGGCTTTCAGTGCTTCCTGGTCCGTCCACGGTTCGATAGCGACATAGACATCCTCACGGTTCTGGGCAAACTTGTAATCTTCGGGCTGCTTGATGGTCAGGTCGGGTTCAACAGCGCAGCCGGCAAGAGCGAAGATTAGTAGAAAAGCTATAGAAGTAAATGGACGGAGGTATCTTGTCATGCTTGGATTCCCCTTAGGAAAAGTTCCAGTGTTAGCCCATGTTGATGTGATGTGCCTTTAGAGAACTTGCTGATTTTATAGCTGATGCATGATACGCGTCAAACGTATTTTTGCGCATGAAAAAGGCCGACTCTGGGAGTCGAACCCAGAACCTCAGCTTTACGAAAGCTGTGCTCTGCCATTGAGCTAAGTCGGCGAATCTGTCAGCTGAAGCTAATTAGCTGGAACAGAGGAGAGATGTTACTCAATTAACGGGGTCTGAGGCAAGGTCTTTTGGCAACACCGACTGGAAGTATGCAATCATCGCTGCCGAGGCCTTGAGCCCCGCCGGCCAGATGCCGGAGCTTATCCAGGGCGCTACCTGGCGGCGGACGAAGTTGGGGTTGGTTGCTGCGGCGTGCGGATTGGATCCGCCTCGAACGCGTACCTGAAAAAGCCTGGCATATGCGTCTCGTTTGGATGCGGTGTCCGAGGCGTTTGCCTTTACGAATCCGCCCAGGCCTGCCGAGGGCCCGTGCACGCCGTCGACGTTGCCCATCACGGTCGTACCCACCGAGAGCATGCCCACGTCGCCCTTGTTGTAGAAGTTCACGATGCCGCTTTTGCAGTGGCTGAGCGCCTTGGTCAGGTCGTACCCTTTGGAGATGCTCGCTGAGAGTAGAATCAGCCCGTCGAGTTGCCTTCCCTCGGGCATCGCCTCGGCGGTGAACACGGCTACTCCGCCACCGCCACTGTGCCCGATGACGTAGACCGGTTTGTCGGGATGTTCATCCTGGTAGTCGGTGATTATCTTGGCGATGCGGACGCCCGCCCGCCTGTTGCCTATGAAGTTCGTCTGGTTGATAACCATGCCAATACCGGGCAGCGGTGCTCCCCAGCTGTAAATGGGGATGGCGCCAGGCAAACCGGCCGAGATCAACCCGCGACGTATGTCGCGGTTGTACGGGCTTTCGCCCTCGATTCCGGGCAGGATGACGATCAGTCCGTTATCAAGACGCACGTCGGTCATGTACTTCGCGTTGGACATACCGCAACCGCACGTCATCAGCAGACAGAACAACAGTATGATTGAATAAACGTTTCTCATGGTCTCGAAATGGTCGGCCCCGAGCAGGCGATCCGTCTGAGCCGGGCCAATGGGAAGATAGACTCCATCCCTTTCCCTGTGCAGTAATACTACCCACTTGTGGCAGGATATGCCACAATAAGCAAGATACTTTTTACATAAACCGGAACGAACACCTCCCACCATGGCCGGCGCAGCATCGGTAGCTCAGCCCGCGAATCACTACTGGACGATGATGGTTCCCCTGCCTTTTTCAGATTCCTTTGTGCCCGCCTCGATTCTCTTTCGCTGTAGTTCAGCCGCTTCCCGAACTGCCTTTTCTGCTTCGATCTGGGCCTGCCTCGCAGCTTCCGCGGCTTGGCGAGCCGCGGCGTCCGCTTCGGCCTTTGACGCAGTGGCAGCTTCCGCGGCTTGGCGAGCCGCGGCGTCCGCTTTGGCTTTTGACGCAGTGGCAGCCTCTAGAGCTTGCTGATCAGCGGCGTCCGCTTCGGCCTTTGACTCAGTGGCCTGGGGGGCAGCTTGGTCACCTGCGTCCCGGGTGTCGACGGTTTGTGCGGCTTGGTCAGCCTTGGTCTCAGCGGCCTGGGCGGCTTCAATGACCGTTTTTTTGGCGGTATCGGTTGTCTTTTCGCCGATCGATTTCAGGGCGGAGTCCGTCTCGGCCGACTCGTTTGCCGGCGGTGCGACCGGTTCGGACTCTCTACAGCCGATAAGTACGAACACAACCGTGAGCAACACCGCCAATGTTGGTGTTGATATTCTCATTTTCAGTCTCCTTTCGTCGTGGCTCGCATAGCATTCAACCCAAAATAAGTCTAGGCGTGGCAGGCGAAACATCAAATCCGCCGGATCGGGCCCACGCGAGAGATAAAAAATGTTGAAATCTGTGGCCGCTGCTGACGATGATGAATACTGTGAATGGTATACTGAGTTGAGGTTCAGGGATTCGACAGGAGATCGAGCGAGCTTTAAGGTGGAATGATCATGTCGCCAGAAAATAAAGCTTTCGATGCGTCGTCTGAATATAACGATTATGTAACGGCGGTTGTGGCAAGGAATCGCGGCGAGGCCGAACAATACCGCAACTTGCTTTCCGATCACGATATCCCTGCCGTCGTCGACGAAGAGGAACTTGACAAAACCGAAGAATCACCGCCCCGCTCGAAGGGGATCATCCGTGGAGTGCAGGTACTCGTACCGGAGGTTCTCCTGGACGAGGCGAGCGAGGTGATCGCGGATCGGGAAGATGCTGAAGATTTCGGTGTCGACAGCGAAGATGCGGTCAGCGATGATGATGACGAGGAAGGTCTCGGTCTGGATACTGAAATAAACCCTGACGAGGACGACGCTTTGTTCCTCGAAAATGACGATGACGGACCTGAAGACGCGCCGTTCGAAGACGACGTGGATGATGACGACGAATTCTAGCAATGTGTTTGACGATGGATAAAGACCCAGGAGCAAGACATGGATGATAAACCGGCCGATTCGGTACAGAATCAACCGCATGACGGAGTGGAACGACGTGGCGGCGATAGACGAGAGGTCGCCCAGGTTGACAGGCGCTGTGGACTTGACCGTCGTCGCGGACCCGGAAGAAGGCGACCGGAAGATCGCCGATCCGCCGAAGAAGGCGAGATGAGCGAAGAGCAGTTTTCCTTCGTGCGGGCCATAAACGAATACAAGGAAGTAAACCGTAGACCGTTCCCGACCTGGACCGAAGTACTCGACATAATCAAGGCACTCGGTTATCGAAAAGTGGCCGAGCGGCAGGATATACAGTAAACTTATTTAGACTCGTTTGAAGCGGATGGGCAGAGCATGTTCGGAACCGAGCATTTAATCGTTTCGATTCGCATAGCCACTGTCGTGGTTCCGGTGGCGGTCTATTTCCTCATACTCGGACTGCTCAACAGCCGGAGGCGGCCTCAATTGCTGACCGGGCGCATGGATTTCTCGCTGCTTATCGTGGCGCTTAGTCCTATCCTGCTTCTTCCGGCGTTCGGATTGCTGGGCGTCTCGATTCTCACGGTGGGGTTGGCTGTAATCGCCGTTGCTGCAATCGCAGTACTGCTTGGTCCGCCAATCGGTAGCTGGGTGGTCTACAATACTTCCTCTCGCCAGGTCAGGCGGTTGCTTGGTGCTGCATTGGACGATTGTAGAATTCAGGCCATCGAGACCGAGGGCGGGTTCAACCTTATCGAGGCGGACGCAAGAATCGAAATCGGAGGCTTCGGACTGCTGCGGAACGTTACCATTCGCCTCCGCGGCGGCGATCGCGACTTGGCCCGGGCAATAGAAGGGCACTTGGCCGTGCGGATAAGCTCTGTCTCAGCCGAGACAAGCCCGATGGCAGTGGCGCTGCTGCTGGTGGCGACGTGCATGCTGGTCGCCCCGCTGACACTGATGGCCGGACAGGCCGGGCAAATCGCCCGTATAATCACCGATCTGCTACCCTAGGCAGCCAGATGCCGCTAAGGATATGTTAAAAGCCCTTGAACTTTGCGGCATTTATGGTACGTTACTTCGCTTGACAGATACAATTGAACCAGAGGTAAGAGCTATGAGAACTGATATACATCCGAAATACGAAGAGATAAACGTAAAGTGTGCATGTGGTAACGTGTTTGCAACGCGTTCGACCCTCGGCCACGATCTCAGTGCGGACATCTGCTCGAACTGCCATCCGTTCTACACCGGAAAGCAGAAATTCGTCGATGCAGCCGGTCGCGTCGAGAAATTCACCAAGAAATTCGGTGGCGATTATTTCAAAAAGCCTGCCGGCAAGAAGTAGCTACTCAAACCTGAAACGCCGATCGTTGTTACATGCTAAAGCGATCGGCGTTTTTCTATGTACACACCGCGAACGTCTCTGATCCGTATCAACCGCAGGGTGAACCGCTATGACGCATGCACCTGACACGCTACTGGCCAAACTCGATGAGTTGGATAACCGGCATGCGGAACTGACCGCTCAGATGCTGGACCCGGAAGTCATTTCCGATCACCTTCGAGTCACTGCGCTGGCCAAAGAGACAGTGAAACTCACACGCATCGTCGAACCGTATCGCCAGTACAAGAACTTTGTCGACCAGATCGTCCAGGCCCAGTCGATAATCGACGATCCCCAAAGCGACGCCGAGTTCAAGGAACTGGCATCCGCCGAGCTGGAAGAACTCTCCGATAAGGCCGAATCAGCCATCGACACAGTCAAAGGCCTGCTGGTCATGAGCGACGATGTGGGTATCGATTCGATGATGCTCGAAATACGCGCCGGAACCGGCGGCGACGAGGCAGCCCTTTTCTGTGCCGATCTGCTCGGCATGTACCGCCACTACTGCGACACCAGGGGATGGAAGCTCGAAATACTCTCGGCCAGTGTAACGGAAATGGGCGGGTACAAGGAATTGATCGCCAACGTCAAAGGCGAGAACGTCTGGAGCAGACTCGGCTACGAAGGCGGCGGCCATCGTGTGCAGCGCGTACCCAAAACCGAAGCGCAAGGCCGCATTCACACCTCAGCCGCCACCGTCGCGGTCCTGCCCGAACCGGAAGAAATCGAAATCGATATCGACTGGGACCACGATTGCACCGAGCACACCATGCGAGCTTCCGGGCCTGGCGGCCAGAGCGTTAATAAGCTCGAATCGGCGATCAAGCTGATCCATCACGAAACCGGCATCATGGTTTCGATGCGTGACGAAAAGTCACAGCACAAGAATCGCGCCAAGGCCCGGCGGATAATGGCTGCCCGCGTGCATGAGCATTACGCATCGCAGATCCGGGCCGACGAAGCCGCCAATCGAAAGGCCATGATCGGATCGGGTGATCGTTCGCAGCGCATCCGCACCTATAACTTTCCGCAGAACCGCTGCACCGACCATCGCCTCAAGGGCGAAGGCCAGGAGGGTGCGAACTTCAATCTCGAGAGGATCATCGCCGGCGAGATTGACGAACTCATCGACGCCCTGGTCACCCGCGACAAGGCCCAGCGCCTGGCAAACCTCTAAGATCGGATTACGCTTCTTTGCAGCAATCCACTCTCGAGCCCACTCGAATGCGATCAATGATACTGAAGGCGAAACCCTTGGCGATTCCCGCCAGGTGAGCTGAACCTGCGACGGCGATCCCGTCGGGCAAAAAGTTCGGCAGCAGCGGCAGGGGCAGAAAACAATCGAGAACCGTCTTGGTTGTTATGTATACCAGGCATCCCAGCCAGAGAGCCTGCAACCATCGCTGCTCCCTGCTCGCATAACCCCAGAGCAGCCAAGTCAGCAGACCGTAGCTGATTCCGCTCAGCCCGCGATACACTTCGATCGACCCGCCGAAAAGCAGCACAGCTACAGAGACGGTCACAGCGAGCACAGCCGTCAGAATCGCCAGGCGTCTGGGGCATCTGCTGCCCAGTATGCACAGGCCCACGAAGGTGGCCGTATCGCTGATCGCGTGCGGCCAGCTCCAGTGGGTAAGATGGCCGGTGACCAATCGCCAGATCTGCCCGGCTGCAACGCCGCCGGCGTGCAACTGCAGCGCCTCCTGTGCGGCGGGCCAGGCCTGTACGAATATCGCCATCAAAGCTGCAGCGGTCAGACCGGCTGTCAGGCCAGTCAGGCCCGGCCTGGCCGGGGCAGTCACCCCACCTGCCCCGGCGCTATCGGCCGAATTCAATATCACAGTAGTGCTCACTTGCTCTTGCCCGCCATCTTGCGTTTGCGTGCGATCATTCCAATCAGCATCGCAAAAACAATCGGGCCAACCGGTCCACCGCCGAACGACGGAGCACCGCGGCGCCGACCTGGTCCGCTACTGGGCAGTGGCGGGTTCGATGTCGTGTTGTGGCTGGCCGATCGCTGTCCGGTTGTCGCCTGGTGACTGACGCCTTCGGGAACCTCTGCGACGACCTGGGCGAGCTTCGATTCGTCGGACAGGCCTGTTGGAACCTCGTCAACGGCGACGAACGACGTGTATGCGGTCATGAGGGAATGTTCCAATGCCAGCTGGGTGATCTGTTCAGTGATTTCATCCGGCTGGCTGGACACGTGCTTGTCGAGTTCGAGCCGCTTTATGCGGTCCCTTGCCCAGATGCTTCCCAGCGGCGAACTATCGCCTGACGGTGCGGGGAAGTCTACATGGCTCTTGGTTCCGCTTGGTTTAATTCCGATCCTGCCTACGACTTCGATCGTTCCCTCGCCGGGTTGGTCGTAACGGCCGTGCAGGTAGATCGGACTGCCCGCGAACATGTCCGGAATAAATTGCGGCGTCAGATCGCGCACAGCCACTCCGTCGACGGTAACCTGAATGTCGGTGAGGATCGGGGTAGCGATACGTTTGCAGAATTCGTCGATTACCTTTTCTGGCTTGTCACCCGGAAGGATGTACCTTGCCACCCCGCGGCCGGAAAGCGCCATCCTGTCAATCAGGAAACGGTTGACGCCCGCACCGACACCGAAGCTGAACAACCTCGCCCCGCGAAGCAGCTTCTGTGTTTCGCCGATGACGGCCCAGTCGTTGCCGATGAATCCGTCTGTGAAGATTGCAACGATGCGAAGACGCTCTTCTGTCGGCGGATCCTGCAGGGCGGCCCGTATTCCGGTGAGCATTTCCGTTCCGCCCTGTGCCCTGCGATTGGAGACCCATCGCTTGGCCGCTGTGATGTTCTGGGCAGTCGCCGGCACGGGCGCCGCCTTGAACTTGGTGGCTTGGCGATTGAATGCCAGGACATTGAAACTGTCACTCGGGCGAAGCTCGTCGAGTAGCTTGGTGACGGCCTTCTTTTCCATGTTGATGGGCTTGCCATTCATTGATCCGGAGCAGTCCATGACGATAAGCATCTCGCGCGGACGGATATGGGTCTGGCTGGGAGCAGCGGGCGGTTGAAGTACTAACGTGAAGTATCCGTCCTTTCCGTCGTGATGGGCCATGAAACCAATTTCAGGCTGCTCGCCGGCCGTCGCGATTCGCAGGACGAAATCCTTGTTGGGGATGATCGACTTTTTGGTCAGTGAAAGTGTAGCGGTGCTCTCTTGCTTCGCCGCTGCGTTGCCTTGGGGATCTGGGGTCGTTATCTCGTGGGTGGGGCAGGTTACCTTGCTGATCGGTACGCCCATATCGAGGTCGACGGTTATGGCGACGTCGAATCCTGCTCGTTGACCGGGCTTCAGGACAGGCGGGGTAATGCGTGAGGCGTCGGGCACCTGGTCGGTGTCGCTGATCCGGCCGCGCCCTGACTGAGCAGACTTGAGTTGTGCATTGCCCGGGATGTATCGCGGTCCTACGACCATTGGGTAGACGATCTCATATAGCCCGTCTTTGTATTCAAGCGTCTCGACGTAGCGGATCACCACTTCGATGGTCTCACCCGGTGCGATGTTGGCGACCGATTGCGTGAAAATGTTCGGCCGTTCCTGCTCAAGCAGACTTGCCCGCTTTCCGGCCTTTTTGGCTTTGGTGTAGGTTTCGCGTGCGGCTGCCCGTCTGTCTATCTTCCCGCGGATGACTCGCTTGCCGATTCGCATCTCGGTTGCGTTGACGGCGGCCCCGTCGGGCAGAGGGAATACATATTCTGCGTCGATGGGCACTTCCAGCGGATTGACGAATCGCTGGGTGACCGTCACCTCTGCGACAAATCCGCGAACCTTGATGTTAACGTCCGTATGCGTCAGCGGGGCCACCGATGGGGCGTTCTTTTTGGGGCTCTGGAACTCCGGGTTCTTTATCTCCAGCCGACCTTCGCTGACGTCGGTCCATTTAGTTGCTGCGTGAGACATTCCCGCCGACCCGGCGATGAAGATTGCCAGAACGGCGGCTGCTAGTTTTCGATTTTGTCTTATCATGATTCGGTTCCTTTCACTTGCTTCTGCGCGCGGATCGGGCGCAAGTAGGTTCGCTTCGGATTAATCGGGCTTCAACTTGCCCTTTCAACATCCACCGAGCGCCCAATCGTTCACGGCGAAGGCGTTAGTCTCTGTAGTTGTCTACGTTGTCGGGCATAGCTCCGGTGTGCCGGCACGAACGCATGGGAGCCAACCCTTGCTGGTTATCTATTCTTTGTCGGTCTTCTGTTGGTCTATCAGTTTCGCGAGCAGCTCATCCAGCAGCTCGATTTCGGTAGTGGCTGCGTATCCTTTGCCCCACAGCAGGCTGCGTGGGAAGTCCTTGAGGTGCTTAACCTTGGCCGCTCTTGCTGCCGTTTTGAATCGCTTGACCACCTGCTCGGGCGAGTGGTTCGCCCACACTTCCAGAACGAACAGGCAGTGATCGGCTTGGACCCGTTTTTCGATTAATCGCCAGCCGCGTTCTACGATTTCGCGATCGAACGCTTTTTCGACGCGTGACAGCGCCTTATCGCTCAGCAGGGGGCGCATCTTGCGGGTGGTCCATGCGACCCCGTAGATCACACGCTGCAATACGCCTTCGTCGGTCCGCAGGACTTTGTGAATCGTCTTGCGCAACTGGCTGAGCGTGGAAGGGGTCTGCAGCAGGCGGATCGAGCGAGCCTTGTCGGCCTGTCGCTCGATGTAGCCTTTCTTCTCCAATGCAGTCAAGTGCCCGCGAACCGCGTTCACGTTGGCGATGCCCACCGCCTGTCCGATCTCCCGCAGGCTCGGCGAAAAACCCTCGCTGCGAATGTGATCGTCCACGCATTCGAGCACCTTGTTCTGCTGCGATGTCAGTGGCTTTTTACCCATAGTAAGTCCTGTCTACTAGTGTCATCATGTATACTGTACGCTTGTACACTACTATTGTCAATCGGAATTCCAAAATTTTTTCGCCAGTTATTCCGGGGCCATTTTGCGCATAAGAAAGCCCACAGCCGTTAATGCTGCGGGCGGATAGCTTATTTTGCGGCTATTCGACGATCTCTATGAGTCTCTCGACGAGTTGTACGTGGCGGAGTTTGTCGCGGTGGATCTGTTGGATATGCTCTCTGGTGGTCGGGTCGGTCACCTGCGCGGAAAGCCCTGCGTATACACCTTCTGCCTTGCGTTCCTGATCGAGCAGTTCGCGGAACTTTTCGGCCAGCATTGCACCTTCGACATCAAGCATGTGCGATTCCCTCTTTGAGTCTGGCTGCGAGTATATCGGCCATTGCACGATGCTGGGCGGTGTTGGCCGTCAGTGTTCGCAGGATAGTGTAGACCTCCGCACGCTGCTCGTTGTCAAAGCATTCGCTGTGCGCGATATCGTCGGCCGTTTCTGTTAGAGTAGCGGCCAAGCCGTCTTCCAGGGCGGTCATCCGCTGCATATCCGTGTTCATAACATCCATGTTGACTGCCTCCCTACTGGCGAACTGTATGACCCCGATTGCTACTCACATAGTATCACCCCAAATGGATGAAATTTCAAGCAATATCGATGAAAAACGCGTCAATTTCCTGTCGACGATTGCCCTTCGGCCTGGTCGTAAAAAAGCCGACTGCCAATCGTCATTCGACAATCGGCAATCGGCACTTGACTGCCCGGAACTGGATTCGAACCAGCACAAGATATTAATCTTACTAGGCCCTCAACCTAGCGCGTCTGCCAATTCCGCCATCCGGGCACAAGGCGTTACATTATTGCTGGAATCGCCGAATTGTCAAGCCCCGGCCCAATCAATAGTCCACGCCTGCCCCTTTTTCTTGGGGAATTACACGAATTGCCTCAGACCGTTTAGCGGCAGACGGTACGTCGGCCTGGCGCAAGCAGGTCGGCTAGCCTGAATGTCACACTGTCGTGATCGTGCAGTCCTCGTAGGCTCCGACGATCTCGAAGCCGAGTTTCTGGTAGCAGGAGAAAGCGGGGGTGTTGTCCGCTCGGACATTCAGGCCGACATTCTCTACAGTTGTGCGCAGTTTCTTGCACAAAGCTGCCATGGCCGCCGAGCAGTGTCCGCCGCGACGAAAATCAGGGTGCGTCGCCACCGCACCGGGTGCAGCCACGCCGTAAGCGGTGGAGTAAACGTGCAGGCCGGCGACGCTGACCAATCTGCCGCCAGCGCGCGAACCGAAGCACATATCCAGTGCCAGTATCTGCGGGGCGTACCAGTCTTTCAAGTCAGCCGATTCGTAGAAGGCCTGGACCTCATCGGCGTCGGCGCGACCCAGTGGAACGGCTGTGGACGTATCGATCGCGGCCAGCTTTGCCTCATCCGCCAGCAGCAACTTGTAGTGCTTGCCGTTATTGGTTACCTCCCAGCCGTCGCCCATCGCAGCAACCGAGCCTGCGCCCAGATGGCTGTAGAAATGCCTTGGCAGCAGGTGACCGATGCTCCCGAGCAATTGCTTGAGAAGGGGCAGGTCATCATCGCTGCCGAATATCAGCAGCGTGGGCATGTCGTACCCGCTGTAGAGCAGGGCGATTGCCTTGATGTCATCACCGTCGAGCAATCCATACCATGTAGTGTGCGGCCAGAAGTGATCGTCCAGATCGCCAATCGGGTATATGTTCAGCGGCGTGTTGCGCCGCAGAAACGCCTCGATCCGTTCCTTGTCATGCAGGCAGATTGTTTTCATGTTTCTTAACCTTTTCCTTTAAGTGCGGCCGCGTCTATGGGCTGGAACTCTCGTAATGTGACGTTCTGCGTTGTCATTGTGTCTGTGCTCATGATAGTTACTCCAGTTGCCTTATCGCCACTGCGATTCCTTACGCAGCTATTTCGGGCGATTGGCCTGTTTGCCGCGTCGCGGCGTTATGTGCCTTCGCTTGCCAGAATGCCGTAGCATTCGACGTCCTCGAATTTGTCCCACTTCTTCACGTGCTGCCTCAGCGTGCCTTCGTGCGTCATGCCGATCTTCTGCATGACGGCACCCGACGCGGGGTTCCGCGTAAGATGATGGCCGGTGATTCGATTGAGCTCCAATTGATCGAAACCGTATCGCACGACCGCCCGTGCAGCCTCTGTGCAGTAACCCTTGCGCCAATGATCAACGTACATGACGTATCCGATATCTGCCCGCTGGCAGTTGTCCTGGATAGACATGCCGATGCAGCCAACCAGCTCTCCGCTTTCACTGAGAGTTACCGCTATCTCCAGATTCGTGCCCGCGGCGAACTGTTCGGCGTGCTTTGCGATCCACTCTTCGGCCAGCCCGTCCGGGTACGGATGAGGAATGGACCACGTCGTATCAGCAATCTCAAATCGCCCGGACTCTGTCTGCACGGTCGGCGTATCGGCAAGCGTGAAAGGCCGAAGTGTCAGCCGCTCGGTCCGCAACGTCGGTCGATTATCTTGTGTATCTGTCATGATTTCACCTTCGTGTAGAAGTAGTTGGCCCAGAAATTCCCGTCATAGCTGACTTCGTCCAGGCTGAAACCGGCGCGGGCGAGCATGTGGTTCATTCTCTAGCCACGATCACAAAAAGATCGCCATCGTCACTGTCGCCTGTCAGCGACAGATGCATCGTCACATGCGCGAAACCGCACTCGCCGAGCAGGGCGACGTACTGGTCGTCACTGTAGCCCTGAAAAGTCTGGCAGCAGCCGCTCACGTTGCAGCCGTCAGCTTCGATCACGAAGAATCGTTGCGTGGTGGTCTGACTTTCGTCATCCCAGAAACACTCCTGCATCCATAGATGAGGCCGCTCGGAAAACAACCCTGACGTCGCCGAATGCCATGACCGCCTCTGTGCAGCGAGCATCTTGACCGCTGCCAACGGGTGTGCTTCCAGCAGAAGCAATCCACCGCTACGTAGAGCAGCCTTGGCCTTTCGCAGAATCGCCTCCGCATCGGACTGCCTGAACACGTTGAATTCGCCGAACACCATCATTACCAAGTCGAAACCGTCGCCGAAATCGGACATTCGCACATCGGCCAGTCTGTATTGGCAGTTCAACCCTTTCGATTCGGCTTCTTGTTTGGCATGGCGAATAGATGCCGGCGAGAAATCTATTCCCACGCACTTATGCCCGAGTGCCGCAAGTCTGTTCGCATAGAAACCAGGCCCGCATCCGAGATCGAGAATACGGCCGGGCAATCCGCCCAGCAGATCGTTATGAATCCAGTGCACGTGGCGGTCGATTTTTTTGCTGCGCCGCGAGGCCATGTCGTGTGACTGATCAAGGTGCTCTGCGAGCATACGCTCGCTGAAATCCGGCTGGTTCCACGGAATCTTCTCGCCTTCGGCCCATGGTTTCGGTGTCGCTTTACGATCTATAATTTTCTGTATTGTTAGATTTCGCATGTCATTGTCCTTTCCCGTTTTGAACTTCCTGTTGAATCTGCCCAATAAAAAAAAGCCCGTTCGTTATGAACGGGCCTTTTGCGAATGCGTGATATGTGCTAGTGCACTATCGCGGCCCGTTCCGATCGCGCGCGTGCATAATCGTCCACAGGGATACAAACCTGCCCTGGGATTTGCGCGTCGAATTGTTTAGGGTCGCGTTTCTCATGATTAGCAGATGTTATCGGCAAAACACGATTCGTCAATCCAGAAATAAAAAAAATGATCAGTAACCAGGAGCCAGTAATCGGTAATCGGTAATTAGCTCCGTCGGGCGTGTTCCGGCGCGCCGGGATTGCACAGCCTGCCCCGTTGGGGCGGAAAGATTGGATAGGTTGCTGTTTTGCCCCAGAGGGGCAGGCTGTGCAACAAGTAGCACGCCCTACAACTGGTTCCAAAGACAGAGCAGGTTCCAAAGACAGGGCAGGCTCCAAAGACAGAGCAGGTTCCAGGGGCAGAGCAGTGGTATTCGTTCTGAGGAGATTACTTTTCGTCCGCCACGGGGGATTTGTTCGGGATTATCTCGTCTTTGTCGAGTCCGGGCGGGACTTTCAGCCACGGATATCCGTTGACGGCCTGGTTGTATCCGGTGTCGAACATCTTCTTCATGACGGTCTGGTCGAAGTCCGTTATATCCAGTTCCGGGGTGAAATCCTGCGGTATCGCGCCCAGATTGAAATCGATCTCGTAGCGATGTGCCAGCACGTAGACGCGGTAGAGCGTGGCAACCGAGCGGGTGTCGAAGAAATAGCGGATGGTCCGAGCGGCTATTGGGATCACCTTGGGTTCGAGGTTCCGTCTCTGCTGATGTTCGAGCGCCTTTCCGTTCTGCACGATGAACAGCCGCAGCTCGACCTCGGGATCGCCGATGTCGATCAATGCATCGTCGAAGTCCAGCAGGAACCCGCGGAAGAATACCTGTGCGTAGGTCGCGCCGTCGGCATGCATCTCGTGGTAGGTTTCACCGTTTGCCTTCACCTCGAAGTAGACCGGCGGAAAGATCACCTGAGCGGCGCTGGAAGCCATCAATACGTCGCGGTAGTGCTCCAACGCGCCGGGTTTCCCACTGGAGGCGATCGCGCCCATGTCCCATATAACGAACGCGCCGGTGTCCATGTTGGTCGTACCGAGAAACAGGCGTTTCCCGCGAGTGTGCGCTGCGGCTACTGCCTCCAATACCTCGGCAGTCAGGTATTTATCGATGATTTTCCTGAGCGGAGCCGAATCGTTCCGCGAGTCTCGCACGATGCCCGCAAGCACCGTGCGTCTGGTGTAAATGTCGTCGGTGTCGTACAGCGAGTAGATCTCACGGAGGGCGTAATCATACTCCGAGCCCAGAAAAGCTGCCGTCGCCTGAAGTGCACCTGCGCTTACGCCTGTGACCACTTTGAAGTCTGGTCTCTCGCCGCTGGCGGTCCAGCCGCAAAGCAGCCCGGCCCCGTAGGCCCCGTTGGACCCGCCGCCCGAAAGGGCCAGCAGGTCGTATTCTTTTGTGCCGTCGTGGTCCGGATCGAAGTCGGCAGGTGTCTCAGCGCGGATAGACTCGGCGATGCTCTGCTGGAACTCGCTGTCAGGGTCGATCTGAATTTCGTCCAGGTCGATCGCACCGAACGGAAAGGATACCTTCACGCCCTCAGGCGGGCCGGCGGGGCGTTTGCCTTTCTGCGAGAGGTACAGATACACACCGAGTTCAAACCCGATTACCATCAGCCCGCCGAGTACTATCAATGCCAGGGGCTTGAGACACTTCATTTGCCTTCTCCTCAACAGGTTACCTAAGCCATCATAGGCAGGCTTGAGGCCGGGAGGTTCGCCGCAGGCGAGGCGTTTGGTATGGCAACGGGGGTGCGGGCTGTATATAGTGTGTCGATCATGCAACGCGTACGAGTGAAAATCGAAGGCCTTCGCGATCCGGCCGACGCCATCAAGGTCGCGCAAATGGGTGCCGACGCCATCGGAATGGTGTTCGCCGAATCGCCGCGTTGGATCTCGCCCGACCAGGCCAGGGCGATCACCGATGTCCTGCCACCGTGGGTGGCTACGGTCGGAGTGTTCGTGAACTCCGACGCCGACACGATCAATCGCGTCATCGAGCGTACGCGGATAAGTTGCGTGCAGCTGCACGGTGACGAGGCACCCGACATCGTCGCGGCCATCAAAGCACCGTGCATCAAGGCCTTCCGCATCAAGGACGAAAACTGGCTGGCCGAAGTTCGCAGTTGGCTCGATGCATGCCCCGCGCGTTACAACCTGTCGGCGATTCTGCTGGATGCGTACAATCCGTCCGTTCGCGGCGGATCGGGCGATCAGTTCAACTGGGACCTGGTCGCCGACGCACGCGCAGCCGGCGCGCTGGTGGGTCTGGACCCGATTATACTGGCGGGCGGTTTGGACGCCGGCTGTGTCAACAAGGCCATCGAGGTCGTCAAACCCTGGGCTGTCGACGTGGCTTCCGGAGTGGAAAAATCGCCCGGAGTGAAAGATTTCAGGAAGGTCGCCGATTTTATCGACGCTGCCGAGCATGGCGGCGAATTGGAAAGTGATTTCTGGCGGCCGTGATAAAACAGAGCATTTAAACGTCAATGGATACCGTGACTCCAGAACAGGAAAAGCAGATGGCTGAGTTCACCGATTACAAAATTAAGGATATTTCGCTGGCCGATTTCGGCCGCAAGGAAATCGAAATTGCAGAGTACGAGATGCCCGGTTTGATGGCTACCCGCCGCAAGTACGGTGCGGACAAGCCGCTCGCCGGTGCGCGCGTCATGGGCTCGCTGCACATGACGATCCAGACGGCTGTGCTCATCGAGACGCTTATCGAGCTTGGCGCTGATGTGCGATGGGCGTCGTGCAATATTTTCTCCACGCAGGACCACGCTGCCGCGGCTATCGCAGCCGGCGGAACTCCGGTCTTCGCATGGAAGGGCGAAACGCTCGAAGAGTATTGGACATGCACCAAGCGGGCGCTGAGCTTTCCTGGCGGGCTGGGACCGAACCTGATCGTAGACGACGGTGGCGACGCGACGCTGCTTATCCATAAC
>SDBT01003371.1_pt1 | contig 27705 bp, 24 predicted proteins | sample 2277101 | NCBI WGS metagenome assembly SDBT01 (sample SAMN10404973, study PRJNA504765) | marine sediment metagenome | isolation source: marine sediment core GS10_PC15, 103 cmbsf | place: Arctic Ocean: Southern Knipovich Ridge | collected 2010 | reverse complement strand
AATATAAAATAAATAAGATAAATAATATAGATTTAACCTTAATAAATATTAGAAAATTAGTATTGGTAATTAAAAAAGAAAACCCAAAATCTAAAACTATAATTCGCCGAGTTTCTCTCGTAAAAAAATATAAGAAAATAGAACCAAATATAATTACCAAAAAAATAGATTATTTATCACGACAACCACCTGAAATGGTTAGATTAATGTTATTTAATCTTCCGATGGACGAAATAAAAAAAATGTGTAATATCAATAAATTTTTAAGAACCAAAGTATGCACAGATTATTTTTGGAGAATGTATATTAGAGATTTCTACTCAAAATATGATGATATAAATAATTCTAAATTACCCAAACGATTGCGTTATTACGTAAGTAACATTATAACTACGAATCCAAAAGTACCAACTGAATATAAAAATGTTACTCATATGAACTTAGTAAACTTTGATCGAAAAATAGAAAAAGGTGTATTACCCACATCATTAACTGCTCTTACATTTGGGTGGGCGTTTAATCAAGAAATAGAAAAAGGAGTATTACCAGCATCGTTAACCACTCTCGAATTTGGAGTAGAGTTTAATCAAAAAATAGAAAAAGGTGTATTACCTTCATCACTAACGACTCTTGAATTTGGAGAAAGGTTTGATCAAAAAATAGAAAAAGGTGTATTACCTGTATCATTAACTGCTCTTACATTTGGAGAAGGGTTTGATCAAAAAATAGAAAAAGGTGTATTACCCACATCATTAAAAACTCTTACATTTGGATGGAATTTTAATCAAAAAATAGAAAAAGGTGTATTACCTTCATCACTAACGACTCTTGAATTTGGAGAAGAGTTTGATCAAAAAATAGAAAAAGATGTATTACCTATATCACTAACTGCTCTTACATTTGGAGAAGAGTTTGATCAAAAAATAGAAAAAGATGTATTACCTATATCACTAACTGCTCTTACATTTGGATGGGCGTTTAATCAAAAAATAGAAAAAGGTGTAATACCCACATCATTAACGACTCTTACATTTGGACGCTTTTTTAATCAAACAATAAAAAAAGGTGTACTACCAGCATCATTAAAAATTCTTATATTTGAAATTGGGTTTAACCAAAAAATAGAAACAGGAGTATTACCCGCATCATTGACAACTCTTAAGTTTGGAGCGTACTTTAATCAAAATATAGAAAAAGGTGTATTACCTACATCATTAACGACCCTTAAATTTGGAGTATATTTTAATCAAAAAATAGAAAAAGGTGTATTACCCACATCACTAACGACTCTTACGCTTGGATGGAGTTTTAATCAAAAAATAGAAGAAGGTGTATTACCTACATCACTAACGACTCTCATATTTGGACTGAAGTTTAATCAAAAAATAGAAAAAGGTGTATTACCTACATCATTAACCACTCTTACATTTGGATGGGGTTTTAATCAAGAAATAGAAAAAGGTGTATTACCTAAATCATTAAAAACTCTTAAGTTGGGAAATAAAGTTTTTAAAATAGAAAATGGGGTATTACCAAAGTCTTTTACTTCTCCACTCGACTAAAAAGAAAAAAGTTGACGAAAATAGTAATTATATGTATGAAAAATGAATTTCCTTTATTGATCTATATATAAAATATATCTTTATACCATTTACTCAAAAATAAGTATGTCTTACCGTGATAACGTTGTCGAGAAAAGAATAGCATCCGAAGTACTCAAAGTACCTGAAGATGATTCGTGGAATGTTGTTGATGTCGATGGTGATTTGGCTTTGTGTCATTTCAGACATGGCGTTGAAAATAAGTACAATGTTCATATCAGGGGTACTATAATTGATATCAAAAATAAATGTGTAGTTTGCTCTTCTTTCGATTCAGATACCGTTATAGTATCTGAACGTATTGCTGAAGATAATTTAAATTACATTCTTGATGATGGTACTCAATTATCTAAGGATGAATCAGAGTTATATAGGGGTATGGATGGAGTAGTTGTACGTGTGTTTAAATATAACGGAAAGGTGTATCTATCTAATTATAAAAAGATAGATATTGTTTCTTCTGGAGCTAAACTAATTTCTACACCATATTCTAAATTATATTCTGAAAGTGGAGGCCCAGATTTGAACAGCTTTTATGCTAGTGATAAAGATTACTCTCCGTGGGTGTATACATTCATTATAGTACACCCTGAGTTGATCAACGTTAGTAAAATACCTATTTTTGATTCTGGTAAAGTTTTTTTCTTAAATTCTAATAAATTATGGAATAAAGACAATAGTCCATTTCCAATAGATAAAGTTGACTTTGATATTAGTAAAGGTGTTAATTTTAAGATAACACCTGAAATTTCTGTTAAAAATGCAAATGAGTTCCTACACACAGGTTACTACCCAGTTAAAGATTCCAGATACAAATCTTTAGAACCACAGAGTAGACCTGGAGAGTATGTAGCCCTTTACCACCGTACAGTAAATAAAAAGGTTCCAACTGTTTATCTGATTCATTCTAAAGCATATAATAATCGGTATAGAATCAAGAAATCTAATCCATATCTGAAGTTCAGATTCTATCAACTCACTAACTATGCTCGAAACGGGAACAGTGATCCGAAATGTCGCACTACCTATGATAAAATGTTCCCTAAATTAACGAGTGTTGATATCAAAAACCTCAAAGCTAATATTGATACCAATTACATCACATATCTTCCCTCGGATCCAAATAAATCTTTAAAAACTTTTATGGATCGTTTGGAGAATATTTGGCTCAATTTCGTTTTAGCTGTACCTTTGAATCAACAAAAATATGCACTAGGATTACTCGATACCTATTTACAGGATCAACAAATGGTGACTAAATGGATTTGTAATCTTTATCATCAAAAAGGATATAACAGAGATACGCACCCACTTAGAGTTAAAGTGTTTATGGATACAATTTTAAAAAAAACTCGCTATGGTTCAAAAAACATTTCATATATATGCTGGTCTTTGGTTTCACATGAAACTGGTGCTAGCTTATACTACATGGCAGAGGCAATGAAAATTGAAATGGAAGCAGAAAAAAAGAATACGGTGGAAGCATTTGGGGATCTTAAGGTTAATAATATGAGTAACTTCCCTTTATTGGTTGGTGGAAAATTGAAGTAATAAAGTAAAAAGTAAAAAGTAAAAGTAATAAATAAATATGTAAAAAAATATATTTAATGTTAAAATGGACTCAGAACAAAGAGAAAAAAGTATTATTGATGTTATAGGGTATAATATGCTGATTTTGATTTTAACGGTTTCATTTTTCATTATTAGTATCATTTTAAGTATTGTTTATATATTTATCCCTGCTGCAGAAGCCGAAGATAAAGTAGAAATATTGTTTCAAGAAGCCAAACAAAAAATAGCTGAAAATGAAAAAAAATTTAATACAATAGTTAATTATATTGATAAAATTGAACCTGAAGTGGATAAAATTATTTTAGACATTAATAATGCATTTATAGATGCATGTAATGATCCCAGTTTTAAATCTATACTAAAAGATACTTGTAAAGTGGAATTTAATGATACCTCAAATTCACTTTTATTTTAAGCATAATATATTGATAAAATATAATATGTGTAAAACAATATAATAAAGTAATAAAATGAACAACTTATATAATTTATTTGAACATGAAATAAAAAGTTTGTTCGAGTTTTTACAAAATGCATTATATTAAAATATTATTCAGGGAAATGAATTATATTAAAAAAAATATATTGAAATATAGTAGTAATAAAGAATAGTATTTTCTAATAAAAATATGTTACTAAAAAAAATTGAAGAATGGTTAAAAGATACTACTCAAACATTAAATATAAGTAGTTTGGGATTGACCGAATGGCCTAAACAATTGATAGGTAAAGAATATTTGATAAAAATACTAGATTGTTCTTATAATAAACTGGTATCTCTCCCTAATAATCTTAACAAAGTCCCGGGAAGAAAGTCTTCATGGCCTAAACTCAAAACATTATATTGTCATCATAATAAACTAACATTTCTTCCAAATGATCTTAGCGAAGTCAAAACACTAGATTGTTCTTTTAATCAGCTAACATCTCTCCCGAATGGTTTTACTAAACTCGAAACACTAAATTGTTCTCGTAATAAACTAAAATCTCTTCCAAATGATCTTAGCGAAGTCAAAACGCTAGATTGTTCTTTTAATCAGCTAACATCTCTCCCGAATGGTTTTACTAAACTCGAAACACTTGAGTGTTCTGATAATCAACTAACTTTTCTCCCAAATAGTCTTACTGAACTTAAAAAACTACATTGTTATAGTAATGAACTAACATCGCTTCCAAATAATCTTACTAAACTTAAATACTTATATTGTTCTTTTAATGAACTAACATCTCTCCCCAACAGTCTTACTAAACTAGAAACATTATATTGTTCTGATAATCGACTGGCGTCGCTCCCAAATAATCTTACTAACCTCGAAGAACTAGTTTGTTCTGACAATCAGCTAACAACTCTCCCAAATAATCTTACTAAACTCAAAACAATATCTTACTCGAACAATCAACTATTTTCTGATGAATTTGAAAAATGGAAAAAGATATGACTGATCAGTATTCGGCATCAACGTATACTCGGAAGTGCTGGATTGAAAAAAGTGATAAAAGTACTTAAATAGATAATATTTACCATATTTAGATCAATTATGAGAAGAATTAATCTGATTAATATACTACTCTGGTTCGACCGCAGAATCGTCAGTGGGGAAGCTCGTAAATGTACGTTATAAAATATATAAAGAAAAAACATTATATATTCGGTATTTTTTTTAAGTTTACTGCGGCAAGCTACATTTTCGAGATTCCAGAGTGGTATATAATATTTGTATAACCAGTTTAACAATATTGATAAAGTATAATCATAAATATATTATATTAAAATGGCTCTTCCTAAAAATCAAAATGGTATTTTATATCCAGGCTTTGAAGGAAAAAAATATGATAAAAAACAAAGTAATTGTCCTGCTGGGAGTATAAATCATGGACATCCTGGACTAAAAGATAAGCCTCAAGTATGTTGTCCTAAAGGAGCAGGGGTATTTCATGGTGGATGGGATCATATTGGTACTCGGTTTTGTAAAGGACAACCACTTTACACTTTTTGTGGTGGAAATGACAGTTGTGCCGGTGGAGCTTGCGGTCATCCTGGAAATACTGGTATACCACGTGTGTGCTGTCTTCATGGTAGATATGAAGACAACGCTAAATTTTATTGTTCTGGTCGTTTACCCGGAAGTGTATGTAATTCAGATGGAGGATGTTCTACTAATAATTGCATCAATAAATTATGTTCTGTCAAAGTTAAAAAAAGTGTAGGTCAAAAAATAGATGATTTTTTAATGTACTTTGGAATAATAATCGGTGTCATCATCGTTTTAATGATTATTTTTGAATTAGTAAAGTGAAAACTTATATTTCTATATAAATATAATTAAAATATAAAAAGAATGAATTCTAGTGAATGGGTAGACGAAGGTTTTTACTGGAGACACACCGCTGAACAAGGAACTGATTTGTGGAAAAAAGCTCGTATTGGTAGATGTACAGGTACTACCAATAATGGTAAAAGCTCATTTGGGGAAACGAAAGATAATATTGCCGATTGTATTTGTGGTATTAAAAAGAAATTGTTTACTCCAGAGCAGCGTTACAGAATGGATTTAGGAACTGAAAATGAACCTAATGGTAGAAAATTTTATGAAAAAAAATATAATAAAAAAGTAACTGAAATTGGATTTTGTGTTCCCAAATTCAATTTAAACATCGGTGCATCTGTAGATGGTATATCAGAAGATGAAAATGGCATTATAGAAATCAAATGTCCACAGAAAATGTACTATACTCTAAAGAAAAAAAATAGAGAAATATACTTCTCTCACTACAAACAAATGCAATTTAATATGGCTGTAACTAATACAAAATTCTGTGATTATATAGTATATGGATTGGATGGTAAGGTATATATACAAAGAGTCACATTCGATTCAGAATATTGGAAAGAATTATATTATCAAACGGTTGTTTTTTGGAATAAAAAAGTAAAACCTCGTTTAGAATCTAGTGAAATAAAGATACTAATGCCTCCAACCAAAATAATATCTGAAAATTTGAAGTTTTGATATATATAAAATGAATTATATATATATATTTATATTTATAAAAAAACAGTCATGGATCTAGATCCTAAAATATTAAAAAACAACGATTTCAGCTATTATGGTGGTTGCTATGTACATTCTAAACTAGGAATCGTCATAGTAACCGATCCCGAAGAGGGTATAGAAATAGTGACAGATGATTTGACTAATTCTGAAATTGAAGATATAGTAGAAAATCATAGTGAATCACTTATTGAAGTGTTAATTGATGCTGTAAAATGTAAAAAAAGTGAAAATAAATCTGAACCTGGATTTATAGATGAAAAAGATGAAAGTGTTAACGAAGGATTGGATTTCGAATATCTAAAAAGTTTAGTTGAAATTAATGATCCAAAAAGAAAACTCACTATTTATACGTGGGGTAAAAGACTTAAAAAATCTAAACCGCACCAGTCTCAACATAATTTTAATGCTTCTATACTGAATGGTAGAGCCAAAGGAATTGATCTTAGAAATAACAACGGGTTGTATCTTCCAATCCAAAAAGTCGTCAGTAGATGTTCAAGTTTTGAAACCTGGATAAATATGGCCATTAAAAAAATAGAAACTGATGATTTGATTAGCATTTCTATTAATTGTGCTAAGGGTAGACACAGAAGCGTGGCAGTAGCAGAAATACTTAAAAAAGTATACTACCCGGATTCTAAAATCATTCATCTCACCATAAGGTGAAAATTTAAACGTATTTAATAACAAAATACGTGTTCCATAGAATCAAAAATGAATTTCATATATATATTTACATACAAAATTAAAACGTGAAACTTGAAATCGAAGTGAATATTAAGATGAGTTCTAAAGGTGATAAAAAATTAAAATTAATAAAATATTGTAGTACTACTAGTAGTACACCAATTCCTCCAGAAGAATGGAAATGGATGAAATGTTGTAATTTACCAATTCCTCCAGAAGATTTGCAAGATGATCCTGCTATATTTAACAGAATTAAGATTCTTCCGTTCCATTCAAAATTTGTAAAAAATAACAAAGATCCGAAAATTGATAACTATTCTGCTAAGTAGTACTAGTATCCGAACAATATGTACATATAGATGATCGCGGTCATCCTAATATTGACTGGTCGTCTCTGCAATAAGTTAAAAACAATATATCTTTATTAGATAAGATATATTAAAAATTAGGTATTAATAATAAAAACTCTATATTATAGTTTGTAATATATTTATAACTAAGAAATTATATTTACTTGAACATTTATATATATATCATAAATGAATTTCATATATCATAAATGAATTTCATATATTAAAATGAATTCATATCATATTATTTCAAATATAGAATTTTATAAAACTGATTCTGATCATAGATATAAAAATATACGTTTTACTTTTTTATAGTTTTTACTTTTCGATACTTTTATATTTTCTACTTCAAAATATAAAAATGGTATACGAATTGAATTCAGTGTTTATAGTTGGTGTAAAAATAATAAAATACACAATATTTTTTAAATTGTTATCAAGTATAGAATGTATAAATTTTTTAAAAATATAAAGATTCCAATTATTTACAATAGATTTGCTATAAACTTATAAGTATAAATAGTTTTATTATATTTTAAAATTTAGAAAATGAATACGTATAATTTATACATGATAAAAACTAATCAATGTATGCTTATAACTCATTTCAGTGTATTCTTGGTATAGTGGGAAGTAGATATTATAATAATTACTCCAAATTCTGTTCAATAGTTAATTTGTGGATTAAGTCAAATTTTTATCCAAAGTTAATAATTTCAGGTGGAGCCAAAGGAGTAGATACTTTAGCTCAAAAATATGCTCAAGATAATAATATTGAAATGAAAATACATCATGCTGAATGGAATAAATATGGAAAATCTGCTGGACCTATTAGAAATCAGTTAATAGTAAATGATATTACTCATCTTTTAGCCTTACCTGTAAAAAACAGTGTTGGTACTTACAGTACTATAAATAAAGCTAAAAAATCTAATAAAAATGTTACTATTATAATGGTGACTGTATAAGTTAATATTTTTCAACAAATCATATTTATTAAAAATCAAAAAACTTACATCCCTATAATAGACTAGATGTAAGAGTACAAAGAACAACGTTGTGAATATGCAAAAAAGAAACTTCGGTCTACCGATACCTATGAATAATATTGATATTGATTGACTTTTTTTTTATTTTGTTCTTATCCCACGAAGCTTAGTTTTATCGGAATCGACTTAGTTATATTTTATATTGAAATATAAAATATAAAACTGTGAAAAAAAACTAGAGTTATACAGTGTAATTTATAAAAAAATGAGGTTAAATACTGTATTTTGGGTAATTTTTATAGAAGATGAATGGGCGTAATTTATCATTTTCATTTTATCATTTTTGTTTATAATTAAAAGAGATATGGATAACACTAATAATGATAGCCCGTGGCATATTGTCAATTTTATATTAATTTTTATAGTAGTTATATTTATAATAATCGCTTTAATAGAAATATACAATCACCGAGCATTAGTTGAAAATTTGTTACCCGGGTGGAACATTGAAGAAGGAATTTCTGATCAGAGTAGTGACAGTTTTACAATTAGCGCCAGTAATTTATATATCGGTCAATCAAATCAAAATCTAAATTTGAACTTAATTGGAGGTGTCTCATGGACAGGTAGTCAATTTGGAATTAAAAATAACAGTTTAAATACAATTACACTTCTTCCTGGGGCTGGAATAGAAGTTAGTCCCGATCAGAATTTTTTGATCTCACCAGGAGTGTTTTCAACATGGGTACATACTTCAGATGGCATACTGAGACTAGATAAAGCGGAAATTCCATTAACTGATTTAACTCAAACAACATCTACTTCGGTTTCTTCGGTTCAAAATCCAACTCAAAATATAATTTTAGATTTTTAAACGGATGAATAATTAAGAAGGTAGATTTTTTTAATAGAATTCATTTTCAAAATATATATACATATATACATTTATTTAGAATCAAAAACTTACATTGTTTTGTTAAATATTTTTATATGGAGTTAATTTTTAAATAATATGAAAAATATGGTCTGAAAACATTGAAAACGATTCGTATGGCGTTTTACAATATATAAAATCATCAAAAAGAAATTGAATTCTTAAAAACTTTACATATAAAAATATGTCTTCTCCCAATATTAAAATATATAACGAGACCAATGAACATTTTGTCAAACTTAGATGTTTAGGTTGTTCTATCATTATAGTAGAGGGATTAGTAGGCGCTGGTAAAACTACTGCCGGTACTTCCTTGAAAAAATGTCTTCGAGAAATAGGCTTTAAAAATGTCAAATTCTTTAAAGAATACGTTAATAAAGACCTTCTTAATCAATATATTTCGGATATGAAGAAATATTCATATTCTTTTCAAATAATAATGCTAATTAAGAGATTAGAAATTTACAGAAATGCAATTAAATATTCTAAAACTGGAGGCATAGCAATTGTAGATAGATCTTTACTTGGAGATTACACGTTTGCCCATATGCAATATAAAAATAGTAATATGAACGAAAAAGAATGGGAAGTATATACTTCCATTAGAAATGGAGAAAAAAAAATCATGCCATCGTTAATAATGTATTTAAATACTTCTGCTCAGACTTCATACGAGCGTATGATTAAGAGAGGATATAAATCTGAAATAAATGGATACACTTTAGAATATTTCGAAGAACTTAAAAAGAATTATGAATATGTTATTAGAAATACAGATTGTAATGTAATCAATATCGACTGGAATAATAATTTAGAAATGGACGGATCATATTTGAGACAATCGGAAAGTCTTAAACTACTATATAAATTTAAAGAATTTATTACAACTTGAGCTAAATGATAAAATCGAGCTTAAGAGATTGAATAATATATAAAGAATATATTAATAAAAATTGTAATTACTTTCAGTTTGAATCTAAAAATATTTTATGTATAGATTTGTCCTCTTATCTCACCACTAGGATAATTTTCAGTGTGAATATTTATATAAAGTTCATTATTATTAAGTTTATCAATTAAATCATTAGTTAATGGTTGCTCTAAATCATTACTATTCCAGTTACCGATAAATGTATGTACACCTTTACATAATTTACTTTTAACTAAAGTTTTAACAACTGGACCATTAACGCCCATTTTTCCTGAATGAATATGGGCATGACCTGGAAACATGGCTAATTTGGAAGATAATTTTTTAGCGACGATTTCATAAAAAAGTGAACTTGACCCATCTTTAGTGACAAGTTTTAATATTCCATTTCCAATTCCGTTAGTTTTCACTGGGGGAACTTCATTTTCTCTAGTTAAAGAGCTTGTATATTTTGTAATTTTATTGGTAAATGTATGTTCCGATTTAGAATTAAATGATGTAAAGAAAACAAAAAATATTACTATAATAATAATAATTATAATAGCGTATATGAATTTTTCTGATTGATGATACATTGTTATTTTATATTAATATATTTTTCTTTTTTTGTAAAAACATATAAATATTAATATTTAAAAATGACGATTAATAATCGTCATTTTTCTATTAAATATACTCCAAATGTATGACAATTACATTCATTACTACAATCCGTACGTTTTCAAATCATAGTAAAATTGTTTGATTTGGACATTGATTTGTATATCAATATTTAAACATCCCATTTGAGCCAACTTTCCAATATCCATATGTATTAGCTATATAAGAAAATTATTTTAATAAAAATATGAACAAATCATCAGATAAAATTGTCATTGGTAAAGGTGGATATGGGGAAATTTTTTATAAAAAAGAAAATCCTAATACCATATATAAACAATCATATACAGTATGTAATACACTCGAAAAAGAATACAAGATGTTATCATCAGCATATCGTGCATATATTACTTATACTCAAACCAAAAAAAGTTTAAGAAAAAGAATACATATACTTCATCCTTATGATTGGAGTACAATAAATAGCAAATATTGTATTTTTAAAATGGCTAGAATATATCCACCAGTAGGAGAAAAATATGTTTGGCATCCGCATTTAGGATCAGAAGACTTTTATTTAAATAAATTATATAAAACTGATTTACATATACGAGGTGTACAGGTTGGACACAATGAAATAAAAAAATATTTATCCTTAGAACAGGCATCCAAAGATTCAGGTATTTTAATTGGAATAGTACATTACGGTGCAAAATTAGATGCTTTTGATACTGAATTATCAATGGGTATTATTAAAAATCACAAAACCACGTTAGTTCAATTGGTTTTGATAGATTTTGATAAAGTTTCTCGATGGAATCAACTTTCTGATAAACAATTACTTGAAAATATGATATCTTCATTGGAAGCAGTTCCGTATTATCCGGAGCCAGAAACTAAATATTTTTCAGATTTTAGAGATGGTTATTTAGATGTGGCTAAACATTTTGGATATGAAAAATTAGCCCAAGATGTATTAAATGGTATGCTCTAGTTTTTTATGTAAAAAAAGCGTCGGTTATTATTATTATCACAATAATACTAATTTAAAAGTTTAATGATTAAACTTCCGTCCAAATTTAAGAGTCGTTAGTAATGTAGGTAGTACACCTTTTTCTAGTTTTTGATCAAAATCTCTTCCAAATTTAAGAGTGGTTAATGATATAGGTAATACACCTTTTTCTATTTTTTGATTAAACTTCCGTCCAAATTTAAGAGTCGTTAATGATGTGGGTAATACGTCTTTTTCTATTTTTTGATTATAATAGTCTCCAAATTTAAGAGTGGTTAATGACGCAGGTAATACACCTTTTTCTATTTTTTGATTAAAATATCCTCCAAATTTAAGAGTGGTTAATGATGGTAATACACCTTTTTCTATTTTTTGATTAAAATAAAATCCAAATGTAAGAGTCGTTAGTGATGTAGGTAGTACACCTTTTTCTATTATTTTATTAAAATTTCCTCCAAATGTAAGAATCGTTAGTAATTTAGGTAATACATTCTTTTCTATTATTCTATTAAACTGTTCTCCAAATATAAGAGTCGTTAGTGATGTGGGTAATACACATTTTTCTATTTTTTGATTAAAATAAAATCCAAATGTAAGAGTCGTTATAGGGGGTAATATATCTTTTTCTGGATAAAGCCTTACTCCTAATTTAAGAGTTGTTAACGATGGGGGTAATGCATTTTTTTCTATTTTTTGATTAAAAAGATCTCCAAATGTAAGAGTCGTTAGTGATGTAGGTAATACGCCTTTTTCTATTTTTTGGTTAAACTTCCGTCCAAATATAAGAGTGGTTAACGATGTGGGTAATACATCTTTTTCTATTTTTTGATTAAAATTCCATCCAAATGTAAGAGTGGTTAATGATACGGGTAATACACCTTTTTCTAGTTTTTGATTAAACTGTCCTCCCAAAATAAGGGTGGTTAATGATACGGGTAGTAAGTCTTTTTCTATTTTTTGGTTAAACGTCCGTCCAAATGTAAGAGTGGTTAATGATACGGGTAGTAAGCCTTTTTCTATTTTTTGATTAAAAACTCCCCTTATTATAAGAGTAGTTAATGATACCGGCAATATACCTTTTTCTATTTTATGATTAAACCAATGTCCAAATTCAAGAGTCGTTAGTGATGTGGGTAATACATTTTTTTCTATTTTTTGATTAAAATTTTCTCCAAATGTAAGAGTCGTTAGTGATGTAGGTAATACATCTTTTTCTATTTTTTGATTAAACTTCCGCCCAAATGTAAGAGTCGTTAGTGATATAAGTAATACACCTTTTTCTATTTTTTGATTAAAATCATCCCCAAATACAAGAGTCGTTAGTAATGTGGGTAATACATCTTTTTCTATTTTTTGATTAAAATCTTCTCCAAATGTAAGAGTCGTTAGTGATGTAGGTAATACGCCTTTTTCTATTTTTTGGTTAAACTTCCGTCCAAATATAAGAGTCATTAGTGATGTGGGTAATACACCTTTTTCTATTTTTTGATTAAAATGTACTAATATAATGGAAATAACATTTTTATATTCACTTGGTACTTTCGGATTCGTAGTTATAATGTTACTTACGTAATAACGTAATCGTTTGGGTAATTTAGAATTATGTATATCATCATATTCTGAATAAAAATCTCTAATATATATTCTCCAAAAGTAATCCGTACATACTTTGGTTCTTAAAAATTTATTGATATTACACATATTCTTTATTTCGTCCATAGGAAGGTTAAATAACATTAATCTAACTATTTCGGGCGGTTGTTGTGAGAAATAATCTATTTTTTTGGTAATTATATTTTTAATATTTGGTTCTATTTTCTTATATTTTCTTACGAGAGAAACTCGGCGAATTATAGTTTTAGATTTTGGGTTTTCTTTTTTAATTACCAATACTAATTTTCTAATATTTATTAGGGTTAAATCTACATTGTGTATCTCATTTATTTTATATTTAGACCATGCTTGACCAATTTGTTTAATAGATAAACCTAAACCTTTAAATTTGGATTGGAATTGATTGTAATTTAATATTATATGCGATGTGTTTAACATTTTAGTATAGAAATATTTATCTATACTAAAAAATGAATACTCAAAACTATTAATACTAAATAAAAATAAAAATTATTTTAAGATGTCAGGTATTTTTTATCACGGAGAGCAAATGTGCCAGGGTACATACCGCAACGGTAAAGATTGTCGTAATAATGCCTATTATAGTATAGAAAAATCAATGCCTTCACCACAATTTTCATCTACATTATCTTTTTTAAGATGTGGACTCCACAGTAAAAAAGGGAATAGAGCAGATCTTCTTAAAAATCCCAATGCTAAAAAAAGAGCTTTAGATAGAATAAATAATCATCGTAAAAAAGTTGACGAAGTAGCTAAAGAGAATAAAGCTAACAACATTAGAGGTATAGTAGTATGTTCTAAACTCAGAATGTTTAAAGGATATCAGTCAAAATCAGGATATCTTAATGTTTTTCCTAATAATAGACATCAAAATAGAACAGATGGGTTCGGATGTTGTAGTCTTTCTCCAATGAGACTTGGTCCAGTGTTACACAACCAACCTGGATTACCTGAAGCTAAGAATATTGAAAATTTTCATCAAGGTAATAAATGTTTTTCGAGTGAGATAGATGAGAAAGGTGATCCAAAACCTATATTTTATGAGACACAGAGAAAGTTGTACCTTGACCATATCCCTCATAGACATAAAGAAGCAGCCAAAGGTATTAAGAATAATAAAAATATACCACTATTCTCTATTTGGAAAAAGAAAACTGGAAAAGAAAAGAGATGTACTTACATAGAGTCTAGAAAGTATTACTGCCGCTATTATGAACAGTTAGCAAAAAAGACGGATGATTATAAAATATTAGCCAGAAAGATTGATGATGGTTATAATCTAAATATTATAGGGTATGATGCTTATACAGTTACCAAAAGTGCAAAAGAACATTATTTAGATAGTAATAGACCGTTTGGTCATGAATTGGTGCTATATACTTTATTGACCGTAAATGAAAAAGAATATCCGTGGCGAAATATTAACTGTAAAAACGATTAATAAATCATATAATATAAAGATTTTAAAATAATACTATTTATTTGTTCCAGAAAACAATAAATAATTAAAAAAATACAAATAAAATGTCTAAACATTATGGTCAAAATTATGGTAGTCATGGTTATGGCTATGGTAAGAAATGTTGCGGAAGTTGTAAATCTAAACCAAAGAAGTGCTGTAATCCATGTGGTTCCAAATACAAGCAAGTGATTAAGTGGCCACCTGTACATCCCAATGATCAATATTCTCATATTTATGTCCCAGGTCACTTTAAGTCAGTTCAAAAAGCGGTTAGTGCTATCACCTATGCTCAAAATAATCATGAAAATACGACTTCATTTGAAGATGATTGTCCAGATTTAGGTGATAAATTTAATGAAAATGGTTATGTTATTCACTTGGGTCCAGGTACACATGTTTTATACCGTAGTCATACTAGTGATATCAAATTTATTAGATTTCAAGGAGATGTTAATGTGGTAAAAGGAGTTGGATATTTCCATGAGCTCGGAAATTGGGGAGACTATGAAGAATTTAGCAATCAGTTTGATACCTGTATTGGAGGTTCTGGACCTTTTTTTCTTAGCGTAGATTGTAACAAAATTAAAGTGAAAGGTTGTCGTAATCCTGACTATAGTGGTCTGAGATGTGGAGATAAATTAACTTTTTATCATTCAAACGGAAAATGTACTAACCATGTAATTAAAAGTACATGTAATAATCAAATTACAGTTATGGATAGAATACCCATATGTGGTTGTGTTAGAAAAGGAGAAGGTTTCTTTGTCCGCCCCAATGTAACACTTAAAATGTGCCCTAGAAACGGTAAAACTCAGAAATTCACAGTAGAACATCGACTTGAATATGCTGGCCTTAATTTAGAAATTGACTCTAAAATGTTAGTCACTGGCGCCACAGGTGGATATACTGAAATTGAACATTGTGTGGTAGAAGGAGATTGTGGGATGTTAGTACATGTAGGTATGTTTGACTGGTATAAACCAAATGTATTTTTAACCGAATTGGTGGTTAATGATGGTTCAGGTGGAGGCGAAGTAATGCTTCAAACCTTTGTAGGATGTTTAGCTAAACTGACACTCCAATCTAATCAAAATATTCAATTCTGGTTCGCAGTATTTGTTGATAATGATACTGCTGTTAACTTGATTAATGGTGGTAATGTATCTACTTTTTCAAGTGACTTTTGTAATTGTGAGATCGGAACCAGCCTTCAAGCTGGCTCAAAACATGCGATTGTACAATGTCGTTTTATGGGATGTGTGACAGGTGTTAGTGGAAATCAAAATTCTCATATTTCTGGACTTCCAATCTTAAGAGGAGGCAATGAGCAGGCTCCATTATTTGTGGACTGCGAACTTGCTATTAATATAGTCAATAACTGTCATATGGTATTTAGAGCAGTAATAATGCCGACTAATTCCAATACGATCGCTCTTCATATTGATACTGATACCTATGTAGATTTGGCATCATATACTACAGCTGAAAAAGCATTCAACAATTCTGTGGCTTATTATGACATTTTAATTATAAGTCTAATACCCGTTTAATTGTTTTGTACTGAATATTAATGTAGAAATCCGATCTTTATTATAATTTTCAATTTAAATAACAAATATATATATATATATATTTTAATCAGATAACACAATTTAAATGTATATACATTTTCATATTTATTTAATACTAAGATTTTCGATGTTTTTTACGATATCCTCAATCAAAGTTTGACTAGAAAATTTAATAAATACTTCACTTGATATACTAACGCCATGTACTAAAGTTATTATTATATTATCACTAAAAACATCTAAATATAGACCCCTAGTATTTTTAACAATTGTTTTTCGATTCCACCATTCCATTCTAACTGAATCATCTGACATACCTTCAAAACTGTACGCAATCGGAGTTTTAAATTTTTGAAGTTCCCGTAAAATAAATTTGATATTACTAATGACTCGGTCTGAAAGTTTATATTTGGATGTGTCGTTCTCTACAATAGCTAAAGATTTATTGTATACCCCAAAATCACGTTTATAACTCATCACAACTAAAATTAAATCTACTTTTTATTTATAAAATCTACTTTTTATTTATAAAGTAATATAAATATTCATTTTCATAATGGCAACACTGCTGCAAACCTCTTGCCAGAGTAAGCCAAAATCATTAATATATTTTTTTGATTTTCTTTACCAAATATAATTTTATCGACTGAGTTTAGTCTCAAAATAACATGGTACGGTATTTCTAATCTACCTCGTTCATCACTAGAAAAAACATATTCTGGAGAATTGTATCCATTATTGATCTTTTCTGTTCTCCATTTATTACTCACATATATACATCGTTCAAAACTATCATCTTTTACTTTTTGAATCAAGTAATATTTATTTTTTTTATCCGAGTTATTACGGTGTATATAAATAATAGGATTCATAATTTCAGTGTATTTTCTCAGACTGTCATAAACTTTGTATTTATTTTTACTTGAAAACCACAATTTAAGTTTATCGAAAGTATCAAATTTTATTTCTTTTTTATGTTTTTTTTGTATAAACATTAAATTTGACTCGAAAATATTTTTATTTTGTTGATAATTGTTTAAATAATACATAATACCTTGTTTCATTTTAGGGGAATAGCATAATATTTTCCTATTTTTTATTAAAGATGGAACAATATTCTCATAAAAGTCCATTTTTTCAATCATAATATCCAGCGTTCTTTTGTGTGGCAATGCTAAATTATCTGGATGCCTCAAAATATAACTCAAATCATATATAATATTACTATCTTTATTTACTATTTTAATTTCTAAATATTTCTTAAAATCATTAGATGATTCAAACCCAGATAAAGAATACAAATATGAAACTAATGTTAATATATTTTGAGTTTGTTTTTTCAGATTATAATTACGATCAATTATTGATCTTTTTGATTTAGAAAATATATACAATGGATAAGTATGAACATTGCTTAGAAAATCAGTATAAGTTATTTTTTTATATATCTTTGACGTCAAAATAGGTTTTATTGGACAATAAAAAGAATTATAAATACCTTTATGATAATACCAAAATCCAATTACCGATCCGTATTGATCTAAAGATATTGAAATAGGATAATATTCAAAAAAGTTATACACCACATCATAATCAGGAAAAACCGGATCTTCAATTTTTACTATTTGTCCGCTAATATCATCAGTTTCTATAGGTAAAGTACACATATATATATTTTCATCTACAATATTTGATTTTTTAAGTATTATACATCTAAGTTTACCCGTTGAATCTATAATTTGATTTTTTTGATTAGTCGGTATACTACTAACGATTTGATGATAATTTAGTTTATAGTCTAAATCGTTAACCAAAAATACGTTTGAATTCGGGGAATATTCAACTAATTCAGAATTATATTCATATTTATATAGACTATTTAATTTTTCGGTAAAATCTGTATTAAGTTTGACATAAGAGTTTTTACCTTTCATTAACGTTATATATTCGTAATATGTATATTTTTTAACGTTGAGGATAGTTGATATACCATGTTTAATTAAAATTATACTTTTATATTTGAGATGTATAGCTTTACTACGATTTTTTATTTTTATATTATTACTTCCAGTACCAAGTTCTATAACAACGATATTTATTTTATATAGCCTCTCAATTAGATCTATGGTTTCATTTTTTGATGAATTTTTAATTTTAAGTATTTTTTGTATACACTCTATTTCACTATTACTGTCACATACTTTAGTGATGAGATTACCTGATATTGGTACTAATTTAAGATAATCTAGTATTTTAGAGTGTTTAATAGTATATTTTTTAGTAGATATTTCAGTTTTTTTTACTTTATTTTTATATTTAGAATCATATCTAGAATTATAACAACATGGTCTACCGGATTCAAATACAATTTTTGGTTGTTTTTCGTATGGGCAATACATATAAACATCTTTATTTTGTTTATTTTTTAAAATCATCAAACTATCATCTTTTTTAGATAATAATAACTGTTCATATGTTGTTTTATTTATAATTTTGGGACGTTTAGAACGACCGCAAGTTTTAGTATAAGATTGTTTATGGTAGTAATCAAATTGACGATATTTCCTAATTTCTTTAACCTCTTCTTCTGGATCAGTAATAATAGTACCAATATTATATTTTATACCATACGACATATAAATATCTCTTATATCTTTTTCTTTCTTAATGTAAAGTCCGAATAACCTAATTAAATATTCTCTTAAAATGTAAACACTTTTAATTGTTGAGCCATGACTAAAATTGACAACAACATGTTGGTAAGTAGGGGGAGCTTTAATTACAACTTTTTCACCATCTGGAATTTGTATAAAAGCACTTGTATTATGTTTTTCATTGGTCATAGAAAATCTAATAATACTTTCATTTTTAGTAAATTGATCACTTATTTCTGTATCAAAAAACGTTCCAATAGAATTCATGTGATACTGTGAACGTTTTTTAAATATTACAAATGGATCACTATCAGTTTCGTTAATATATAATAACTGATTAAAGGGTTCAATGTTCATAATAGCATATGATAATAATATATGATTAAAATCGAACCCATATAGATTAAAACTTCCAGAATAATCTCCAGTGCCAACAGTTTTTATTTTTTTGAGGAATGGTATATTTTTTTGTATTTTTTTAATTATTTTTTTAGAGTTTAAATCGGAATCAAGTTCAACCGTTAGCAGTTTTTGATTTGTGTTTGAAGACATTAAAAAATCAATATTAATTTCATTATATTTTGTTTTAGTTTCCAATTTCATCAATAAAACGATGTCGTATTTATTTTTGTAAATTAAATTTCCAATATTAGCTATTTCTGGAAAAATAGATATTTCATGATCTTTCAGCTGTTTATAAGGTAAGGACTTAGATAAATAAATGGAATTAAAAAATATATATATACTTAAAATATCAGTCTCAAAAGAGAAGGTAAGCTTTTTTTTTGATATTACTACTACTGATGATGTTAGTTTAGTCTTTTTTATAAGAGAATCTATTAAATTTATAGATGAGTCTGCTACGTAATTAATAGATTTCAATTTTTCGTTAAAAATCCTTTTTTTTTCAATAAAATTTATATAATATTTTTTAGGACCGATGAAAAAATTGTAATTGTCATTGTCAAGTTCAAAACCATCTAAATAAACATATAAAATATTTTGATATGAAATTTTTTTATAATTTTTGAATAAATATATATATATTTCATCTAAAGTCATGCCCTTTTCTATTTGTTGAAATATTACATCATATAGAGATATATATTCTATTTTTAAATCATAATTTATCAATTTATTTTCGTACAATGGTCTATGTTGGTTTAAATTAGGAAAACCGTCTTTTTTTGGGCTAACATATAAGTATGGATCAATTATTTTAAATTCTTTTTTTTTTATGTATTTTATAGTAAGAACATCATAATAAACATATTCTTGCATCATCGCTTACTTTTATTTTTTGAAAAAAAAGAATTAAAAATACAAATTAAAAGAGAACTATGTTTACCACGAAAAGAAAAAAGATAAAACGTATATTTTATAACCCGGACAATCGAAAAAGGGATATATTAACTGTTGTAAGTAAAGGAAATAGACAAGAAATAGATTTAATTAAATTAGAAAGCACTATAATAAGATTATCTAAAAATTATAGCTATAAAATACAAAAATTAGTTGGAAATTTGAAAAAAGACTATGACCAGATTGTGCGTTATGTTAATTTACTTTATGGTGGAAAACATTATCCAGTTTTAATTGATTTGATTAACAAACACTTTAAAAAACATAAAAATAATATTAGGGCTGGAACTATTGCGGGATATATGTATGGATGTTCTATTCATACTAATATGGATAATGATGCATGTTCTTCTATTTGTGCAGGGTCAGTAAAAATGTCCAATGATGATCCTTTTTGTGATTTTCCTGTGGTAATTGCCCAGTATGAAAATAGTAATTTCAAATTTTATTCCCAAAATGGACCTAACAAACAAACTAAAGTTGCTTTAGTTCATATAGAACATTCAAGTCTAAGTTTATTTCCTGGTTTTAATGATAACGAAAAAGAATGGTTCCGAAGAAAAGGTTATAACTACATATATTTATATGGTAGTACTGGAAATGGTAAATATAACAATTTATATCAAAATAATTCTAATTGTGAATCTGATGGATCTATGAAAGTAGATGAAATAAAGTCTAGAATAGGTATTATTGAAGATTCTAATTTAGATCAAGGAACATTTAACTTTGGCACATCTGTGATAGTAGTTGTGGTTATTATTATTATATTACTGCTAACTCTATTTATATATAAGTATTATTCACAAAAAAAGTCTATTTAAATATTATATAAAAATGAATTTATTAACTATATAATATTAAAAAATCGAATATTATAATGGAAATAACAGAGAAAGAAAAAATGTTCTGGAAATGTATAAAAAATATTGTTCAGATGATGATATCCTATGGAGTTATATAGATGAAATTATAAAGTATGATGTTAATGAAGATATTCTTTATTTGAAGCCTCATGTTATTCAGTATCCACATATTAATATTGTGGCAAACACTAATAAATGTGAAATCACAATTTGTATACGTTTTGATCGAGAACATGATTGTGTAAGATTGATTGATATGTTTGTGACTGATCCTGATGATAACTATGAAAAAGAGCCTTGTGCATATTTAGTTGGATGGGATGAAGTTTATTTTATGCTTTCACTTAATATGAATAAAATAAACGCTTGTCATAAGAAATTACATAAAGCTGTAATTTCAGCTAATTCCAAGCCTTTAAATTTGATACAACTTCAAAAAATTGTATCAAATGTATAAATTATTCACAAAAAAGAGAAAAAGCTTGAAATATATAAAAGAAATGTGAACAAGATGAAAAAATAAATCAAATACTTAGATGTATAAATAATAAAACGCTAATTTTTCGACGATATATTTAACATTAAATATATATAATATTTTCATATTATCACCATTAGTTTCATCTATTTTTCATTAATAATATTTAAATAGTTGTTATAAGATAAACGATCGCTAATCATAAATAGTTTTTTAACTTTTTTATCAAAAATAAGTCTTTTTCTAATATAAAGTATAACCGTTATTTTAAATTCAGGTAAATTCTTATTGATTTGTCTACCAGTATCATCTGGATACAAATCACCATTAGTTTCGTTTATTTTTTTATTATTAAGTAGATGTTTTGATCTCTTATTTGTGTTTTCTACATTTATCTTAGACGTATCTCCTAAAGTACAAATTAAATCAACTCCTGCCTTAGATACATTGTCGAATACAACAGTATGTCCTATGTTAATTGATCTAGGGTTATTATCATAGAAAAAGAAATTATACCCTTTTTCTGTTGGAGGGTATCCAAAGTACATTTCTGGTAAAATTTCATCAAAGTGATAATGTTCCATTTTAGATACACGTGGTATATTACCATATTTTAATTCAAAATGTGATATTGGATTGTACCCATATTTAATATTATCTTTATTAGTAGTGTAATTAGAAAGGTGATTTAACTGTTCAGATTGTTTATTTTCGGCTTTCCAGGAGATACCAAATACAGGCTCGGATGAAGTTAGTCTTATTGTAGCAGTTTGTCCGAAATTTTTTATATCATTATGAACAATTTCAATGATATCAGTGTAGTCAATTATATTATTTTCTTGACTTTTAGTTCTATACATATATTCTTCTTCTGAAATATTACAATAAACTCCCCACATTTCAGGAGTATCGATAGAACTGGAAGTATCTTCATCAAAATACTTCCAATCAAATGGATAATATTTTGTAAACTTACCAGTAGTTTTATCTTTACCCAAAATACGAATTAATTTGGAAAGATCTAGATTAAACTCGTGTACAATTTGTATCTTCCCATTTTTAACACATTCGTCATATAAAGGAAAAGAAAATTTATCTCCTAAATTGAAAAACCAAGGAGGATTCAATTTAAGCACTTTTGGCTGGATATGATTGGTAAAATTTATTAATTCTTTTATATTGCCTATTTTTTTATCGTAGTTCTCTAAATATTTGATATAACTTACTCGATAATCATCAAGAGACTTGGGTGTTATTTTTTGACAAACACCATCCCCCGGATAAAAATATCCAATACCATGAATATGGTGCATTAAATTTGGAGTAAATGCAATCTTTACTGTATTCTTATATCTCTCGTTTACCTTAATATTAGGAGTTTTTACTACCATATACACTTTATTCAAATAATGATATCTCTGACTAATTTCATAATGATTTTTTCCACCTTCACCTATAGAAACATGTATTTTAGCCAAAATAGTATTATACCATGAATATGGAGAGGGTGTATAATTATATCTGACACTTACATCGTTTTCTTTAGATGATGTATAGAATTTTTTTTGAAATCCAGATAAGCTACGATATTCAATATCAGTAATAGTTTTTGATTCGCTAGTCATTTTTAGCCTAAATTTTTGTTTATATGAATTTTATATTATCAACATCACATATTTGAAATTAGTACTATAAAATAAAAACACTACAAACACTATCAAACATCACATTTTAAAAAAATATATACCACCCTGGCTCAACCCTGTAGCTTACCACAGTAAACTTAAAAAAAAATACCGAATATATAAGTTTTTTTCTTTATATATTTTATGACGTACATTTACGAAGTTCTCCACAGGAGACCCACAGGATCGAGCCAGAGTGGTTTAGTATTCTCTAATCATAGAAATATTTCTTTGTTCACACCAGGTTCTTACTTTATTTAAAGAACTTATTGGTATGTAACCTTCTCCTATCGGTGCATGTCGATCAATGTGACTATTTTTAGGGTAAACGCTGTCATTGAAATGTACTAATCCTATATTATTTTCCCCAATAATACTAACTATTTTTTTGAGATAAACATGTGGCAGATAACCTGTTGCAAAGACATGACATGTATCCAAACATATTTTGATTTTTTCACGATATGAAGAAGGTATTTTATTGAAAAATTTGCCCAATAATTCAGGAGTAGTAAGAACTTCGGTTTTTTGACCAGCAGGTGTTTCTAATAGTAAAACACCTCTCTGATCAAACGAAGTATACCTAACAAAATCAATCAAATTTTTTTGCATCTGTTTAAGTGCGTACTCAATAGGTACATTTAAACTCTTACCTACATGAATTACAGCTCCTTTAATTCCGTATTCTTCACATATATGTAATTCTCGTCTAACCAAACCAATAAACCATTTTTCAGAAGAACATGTATTAATATTATTTGGACTATGAATAAAAATAGTCCCAGAAAATGGAGTCCTGATCATTTTTTCAAAATTAATCAGCTGATCTTGATTATTAAAATAAATTTGAGTTGGATATGAGTATATTTGTTTAAATAAAGTAAACGGTTGATGACACCATCCTATTTTTTCAAAAAATATATGTTCCTGTTTCATATTTTCATATTGATCTATTAACTGATCTAGAGTTGATAAAATTTGATCAATTTTGACTGATGCTGTATCTATAGATATAATTTGACCAGTTCTAACAATTATTATTTTTATTTTTTTTATATTGACTCCGGCTGAAATTAAAATACCATTGAGTATAATCGCTTTAGTAAGTATGTATTCGAAATAATTTTTAAAAATAGAACGTTTGAAATATATATACAAACACTTAGTATCATAAGCATTAATTTTAAAAATATGACCGTGATACTCTATTACTTGATTGTAAATTTTATCTCCACTAGCGTTGTAATCAGAAAAAACATTGTAAAAAGAAATATACTTTTTTTGTTCTTTGGGTTTAAACATATGATTGAACGGGTTTTTTTTACTCAATTGTTCTATTTTTTCTTTCCATTTATTTTTTTCAGAAACAATAATATCTATATATACTTTAGTAGTATTATATTCTGTTTTTGGACGAGATTTTTGAGTAAAAATTGGAATAACAATACCGATTTTACTCAAATCAAAATGTGCTAATACGTATTTCTTCATTTTTTATTATATGTTTTATATAGAAATTCAATTGCAAAAATATTTTTATATACCATTTTTCATCAGTTTATGATCTAATATATCAAAAGGGATCTGTATACTATAACCACTGAAACTTGAAATCAAAACGAAATCTAAATTGACACGTTTTGATATTTTATGTAAATATATTAAATGTGTCATATATGACTCAATTTCATCAAAATAAGTAGCTACAATAACGGTAGGTATACTACCTATATTTCTATGGATAAATAAAATCCATGATTCTATACTTGTAATTGAGTTTAAAACTCTAATATCACAAAATATCATAGCCGCATTATAGTTAAATTTCTTTACAAGTTTCAAAATAGATATATCTAGATCTACACATGCAAATGTATGATCATTTATTTTAATTTTTGTTATAATAATATCAGTAGTGGCTCTATATTTAGGAAAATAAATTCCAGTTTGAGCAAAACTAATAAAAGATGATTTTCCAGTCATCTTATTTCCAACGAATAGCACTTCAGTATATTTATTATTGGTACTCATATTTATATTTTATGTATATTTACATATATACATATTCTTTTTTCGTATACAAAAATCATTAATACATCCGCTACGCACTTAAATTCAATCATCATCCATATACCACATCATAGTATCATCTAAAAGTTCATCATTTTGTCTAAATATATTTACTATTAATTTTAATGCCTCCCATCCATATTAATATAGCTCACATATTTATTATATATTCTGGATACCAATATTTTTCATAATAATAATCAAGCTCCGAATGTTTAGTATTTCCATCCACATTAATAGCAATATAATCACCATCGGGAGTAATTTCTTTTCGATACAATCTCACCTTTGTTCCGTTAAATCGTAAAATAAATAATTCCCAGTAATCATTACCGTATAAATAAGCTCCAGTATTATAACCCGCTATAAAATAATCCATTTCGGGAAGATAATCTATATTTCTTTCAAAATGATAGTTTTCATCTTCACGTATATTTTTCATCCTTCCCAATTTTTTTATTTTAATTCTAGATACGGAATCATCTATCATATCTATTATTTTATTAATTGGTACACCACGGTATATATATTTTTTATTTATTGGATCTAACATTTTAGATAAATCGTCAAACCTAATCTTGAGATTAGATTGATAAATATCTGCCGCCTGACCATATTCTATTTCACCACCTCTAGCTTCAATATCTCTTATAATATTATCAATATCTTCTTCGGTATCAATAAATATATCATTTCTTTTACTGAGAGTATATAAATCTAATGGCAAAACAGATTTTAATGCTATTTCTTTCCATGTTTTATTTTTAGGTTTATTCTTCTTATTTAAGTTATAAGCAACATAAAGTTTCCAAAAATCTTCACCACAATAAACTTTTTTCATTTTATTATTAGCTATACATGACTTTAATACATCTTTAATCTCTAATTTAATCAAAATTTGATGCATTACATCTTTAGAAATATCTATAAGTCTTGATTTTCCAATTAAAATGTCAAGTTTATCGCAGTTTTTGAGGTCATATATGTTAATTTTCTTTTCTTTATATAATATATATAAAGACGAAAGTTCTTTCTTTGTATAATAACATCCTGATAATTTGGATTGAAACAAATTCCAACTTAACTCAGACGACATTTTATTTATATTTATTTTTAATAAATATAAATAAACTACCTTTCTAATATAATTGGTTTCTAAATTTTCCATGGTCTGATAACAAACCATCTTTAAAACATTTGTGTCCATTTATCTAAAATTATTCATAAAAAATTGGTCTGTATTCTAATTATCAAGTAAATTCTTTAAATTAATTCTGTAGTATATTTATATTCTTTAATTATAGAATGATCATTTATTTCATATTTATGTATATTCATTTTGTCATTTTATAAATATTTTTTATACAAATATTATTTATTAAGAATACTACCAATTACCATATCTAGGAAGTGACTTGAAAAACTTTCCATGATGATTAGGAGACCAGATTAATTCTTCTCTCAATTCATTTAAACGTGGCAAATATAAACGATTTTTAAGTACTTTTACTACCCGTTTTAACCCGGAGTTTCTGAGTATGCGTTGATGACGAATACTGATCAGCCAAATTTTTTTCCATTTTTTCAATTCATCTGAAAATAGTTTATTATTACTACAAAATATTGTCTCTAGCTTAAGCTTAGTAAGATCATTTGGGAGAAATGTTAGTTCATTATCAGAACAATATAGTTCTTTGAGCTTAGTAAGATTATTTGGGAGAGATGTTAGTTTATTAAAAGGACAAGATAGTATTTTGAGATTAGTAAGACTGTTTGGGAGAGAGGTTAGTTCATTATTAGTACAATATAGTTCTTTAAGTTTAGTAAGGTCATTTGGGAGAGATGTTAGTTTATTATTCCAAAAAGATAGTGTTTTGAGTTTAGTAAGATTATTTGGGAGAGATTTTAGTTTATTACTAGAACAATCTAGTCTTTCTAGCCCGGTAAGATTATTGGGGAGAGATGTTAGTTGATTATGATAACAATCCAGTTTTTTTATCAAATGCTCTTTACCTATCAATTGTTTAGGCCATTCAGTTAAGTTTAAATAACTTATATCTAATGTTTGAGTAGTATCTTCCAACCATTTTTCGATTATATTATTTAGTGACATTTTAAAATTATCAACTCACTCAATTTTTGATAAATAAACTATATAGAAATTCATTTATAAATATGTTTTATTTA
>SDBT01003370.1_pt1 | contig 27710 bp, 47 predicted proteins | sample 2277101 | NCBI WGS metagenome assembly SDBT01 (sample SAMN10404973, study PRJNA504765) | marine sediment metagenome | isolation source: marine sediment core GS10_PC15, 103 cmbsf | place: Arctic Ocean: Southern Knipovich Ridge | collected 2010 | reverse complement strand
TAAAATGAAAATTTTAGATATAATTTATACAGTTTTAAGCACAGCAACGCTTCTTAATTTTGCAACAATATTTTTTGTTGCTTATTCTACTCCTCAAAAAGCAGTTTATTTAACTTTCAATGAATACGGAGAAGCAAATCCAGAATTAATTATTTTAATAATTCTTTTAATTTTGATGTTAAGGTTTTGGTTAATTTTATTCCAGAATTTCATGAGGTTGATGAAGGAAAGGATCAATAAGTATGAAATAGAAAAAATAATTGAGGGGAAATATCCGTGACGGAGGGCGCAAAAGTGAGAACCAAAAAAGACTTAGGTATCGATGGAGTACATAGCAAACTGGGTAATGAACTTAATATGCCAGAGTTCAAAGGATTCATGACTTCGGAAATGGGAAATATGAAGGATTACATTAAAGAGATGAAAGAGGAATTAAAGGAAGAAATTAAAGATACAAGAACAGAAGTTAAATCAGACATTGAAAAAATGGATAAAGCGTACACCAAAATTCTTTTCGGAGAAAACGGAATTAATCAAAGAATTATCGGAGTTGAAAATTTGAAAACTCAAATTTTTACGATTGTAACTGTTGGAACTTTTGTTGTTTGCTTAGTTGCAAATAGGATATTTGAATTTATTGGATTGAAATAATTTATTTTTGGAGGTGAAACAATGCTTGATGTAATTGGAAAGGGAATTCTTTCAGGAGCTACTTACGGCCTTTGGAAATACTACAATAAAAAAGTAAAGGCAGTAGATGAAGGCAGGGAAAAAAAGCTAGTTTTTAATAAATTAAAGTTTGGAAAAACCTTGCTTATCGGTGCTTTGGTTGGAGGAGTTGCTGCATACTCAGGAATCTCTGTTGAGCTGGCTTTTGGAAATGAGCTGCTGTATTTCGGTGCAGTTGTTGTAGTTGAGGAAGCAATCAAAACAGGAACAAGATTCTTGAAACATAAGGGGATCATATAATGTCTGATGTGATTTATGAGATTGCTGCTACTTTTTTTGTAGCAGTATCTGCTTTTTTTATTTGGAAAATTAGGAATAAATTTGGTTCTAAAATTACTTTAAAGCGTGTGTTTATTGTTTTGTTAGGATTAATTTTAATTATTGTTTCTACAAAATATTTCTAATTATATTGATGGATATACAGGTCTAATTATTTGTTGCATTACATTGGAGTGGTAATAATAATAATAATAAAAGTATCTAATGTTAGTAAGTAGTAAACATTAGAGGAATAAGAAATAGGATCTGTTTTTACTCCATAACAATGTAACAAAGTGGCAGACACTCATTGATGAGCTTATAGATGAGGCTATTATTAACGGAAGTGTGGGGCGTGGGGGCTATTTTTATGCTTTTATTAGGCTCTTGGGCTATACCAAATGGCTCTTGTTTGGTATGAGAACCAAAAAAGGAAAGTATATATATGACTTGTGTTCTTATATGTTCGGTGATGGACATGGAAAAAATGATAAGACCACAAATGCCAAACAAATTATACAAAAATATTATTGATAATGTTCCTGGTGCAGAATTTTCAGACAAAGTAAAAAAATTATATGATGTATTTAAGGAACTTGATACTTCACCTCATGAAGCTCTGGGAGTGGGGGCCCAGAGAAATTTTAATGATAAAAAAAATCAGGAGAAAAAACCATGAAAGGATATTATTGGAAAGCATCAGACGGATGGTTTTTTAGAGAAAACAAAAAAGCTGAGAATTGGCATGGTCCTTATTCAAGTAGAAAAGAAGCAATCGAGGAAAGAATGAAACTAAGACAAAAGCATCTAAAAGTAAATAGATTAATAATCACAAAAACAGGAGGATTAAGATGAAATTTGATTCAACAATCAGTTTGAAAGAAATGGTTGAAAGAGCAGAGAGAGAAGGAGCAACAGAAATTAAACGAATTCTACCCGAACAGCGAGGTCTCACAGATGTAAAGATTGGGCGGAGGCCTTTCAATGGAAGAAAATAAAACAGTATTGAAGCAGGAAGACATGCATTTAATAATTCAGGATTTACAGAAAAGAATAAAGCACTTAGAAGTTGCAGCCTTTTCAAATGCTCCAGGTAAAACACAAAAGCTTATGCGCATTATTGAATTGGCAGAGATCAATCAGGAAGTTTCTGTTTCAATGGTCAAGAGTGAATTTAAAATTCGCTCAAGCGACTATGCAAGAAAATTATTGCAGGAAGCTACGGCCACAAGTGAGCTAAATTTTTTCAAAGGCCAGCCTGGGCAAGAGAGTTTTGTAACAAAATTCAAAATAGAGAATAAAGCAATGCATGCTTATGCTGAAGTTTATAGGGAATTACAAAGCAGACCTATTGGAACAACAATAACGGAGAGCGCAATAGCACATCGGTATGATTTGAATGGACAGGAATTGCAAAGTGTAATAGGCCACATTGCAAGGCATAATGAAATGCATGTTATAATTCCCATGAATAGAAAAGGATGCAGGAGAGTTAAGCGTGTCCGCTAAGTCTGAACAACTTTATACTTTTGGATTGAATGATTACTTGGTCCAAAAGGATATGCGTGCCTTGAAAAAAGGAGAGAAGCGTATTGGGAAAAATGCCGGAATAAAATCCGGTATGCTCGACCAGGTGGATTTGGTTACAGAAATAAAAAATTTTGTTAATCAATCGCAAGGTTCAAGTCCTTGTTCGAGCTTTGTCGAAAAATCTTTGAAATCGGCAGGGAGAGATTTAAAATGAAAGGAAAGTTAGAACACATCGGAGATATAAAAGAACTCACTAGCGGAAAAGGCACAAGAGGCTCTTGGATACTATGGGGCGTAAAAGTAACTGTGGGCGGAGAGGACTATGGTTACACGGGCTTTGATAAAAAAGTCATGGAAGAAAAATTGGGGAAAATCAAACTCGGCAGTATAGTTGAATTTGAAACTGAAGAGAAAGGCGATTATACTAATGTGAAAGACGGATCGGATATAAAGGTACTCGAGGAAGGAACTGGAAAAGCAGGGCCTGAGCCACCAAAACCAAAAGGGCCTAAAATCACACACAAAGAAACAGAAAATACTTGGAAGGAATGTGCTGATTTTGTTATTGGCTATTGGAAGGACAAAAAAATTAAAGTTGATTCTGTGGATATGGTTGGACCAAGCATTAATACTTTGTTCATGGATAAGATGAAAGAAAAGAGGAAAAGGTGATTTAATTGGATGAAAAACAAAGAGAGGAAATAAAAGAATTAATTAAAGGGAATCTGTTTCAGGATTCTCTTGATATTGGAACGCCTTCTAAGGGCGGTGCAATAAAATTGTATGTCAATTTCGCAAATGAAAAAGAAACCGAAAGCAGAATTGATGCTGCAATTAAAGCAAGAGAGTATGCAAACAAAAAATTGAATGGTGAAGAATAATGTCGGATGAAGAAAGATGGATTAAAACAGAAAGCATTGACTTCAATAAGTTCAATCCTAATCAAATGAGTCCGGAGAAGTTTGCAGCACTTAGAGCATCAATAAAACAGGATGGAGTGCAGCAACCCGTGATCCTTAGAAAGAAAGGACGCAGGTTTGAAATGATTGATGGCGAAAACCGAACAAAGATAGCAAGGAGTTTGAAAATCAATACACTCAAAGCAATAATAAAAGATATTGATGACCAGGAAGCAATGAGGCTTTGCTACAAAGTAAATTCTGATCGCGGAAACATTGATGTTTTCAAGGAAGCAGTTTTCTTTGACTTACTGGCTCAAAGCGGTTTGAAACAAAAAGATACCGCGAAAGAGTATGGTGTTAGCGATCAGTTCATTAAGGATCGAAAGAAATTGCTTTCAATAAACGCGGAAGAAAAGGAATCGTTGTTGAAAAAAATATCGAAGAACACCGAATTAACAGGAGCGCATTGGCTTGTTTATGCTAAAGCAACTTCGGAGGCAAGAATAGAAATTTGCAAAAAAATTCATAAATATAATCACTTAAATGTGAGAGATTTGAAATACAAAGCAGAAAGCGCGGCTGATACAATCACGGAAAGAAAAAAGTTTGAGGCAAAAGTTGAGAACGCAAAGATCAAGGTATGTCCGACTTGTAAAGGAAAACCAGTAAAGCTTGATTATAAGGGCAATCTGCAATGTGATAAGTGGCATGATTGGCATCCGATCAAGGGAAACACAAGCCAGAAAATAATCGGGGAAAAGTTCTCTGATAAGAACAAGAAAAAAGTAAAGAGATACCCGAGAGCGGTTTATACCGATATAGGTTATAAGGATGCTGCAAAAATAACGTATGATAAAATTCTCAAGAGTGTTGCTGAAATCGACAGTATTTCTTTCAGGGATAAGAAAGGAATTAACTGGGAGTTCAATTTCAGGCAAGGTAGTTTGAAATTGTCAAAAGGAACTAAGCAATACTCAGGCCCTGAGTATATTCTGTACGAGATGGATGGAAAGAAAAAGATTGAAATTCCAAGGTCAGAATTAGCATCAAAGCAAAATAATGAGGGAGCAAAGGAATGGTTGAAATGGTTGGGGGCTAAAGAAGTTCCACGACCTAAGCCAAAAAAGAAACAGAAAAAACAAGGGGGATCAAAATGAAAAAAATCGTTTTAGAAAAATATAAATATTCGGTTGAATTGCCTAATGGAAAGCTAATTCAAAAATCAATAACCGATAAAGAAATAATGAAATCTCCAATGGAAGGCGCTGTTATCAATGGAAGAGAACAAGTAACAGTTGCAAACCTTAGAGTTTTCGATAGAGTCTGTGATCTCATTGATGATGCAGGCAAAGAATTATTGTTGGAGGATAAGGATTATAAAGAATTGAAAAAATCTTTTGATGCTTATGGTAATTGGAATAAAGCAAAAGAATTGAGAAAAATAATTATTAAAGTCGGAGATAAAATTGATGATGCAGTAGATATAAAAGTGAAAGAAAAGAAGAAAAAATAAGGAATAAAGAGAGTGTGCATTTTGCACGCTTTTTATTTTTATTTGGTGAAAAGAATGTTTGAAGTAAAGATACCGCGTGAAGTAATCCAAAGGGCTCGAAGAGTAGCGGAGCAGATTCATAAAAATAGATCCGGAAACAAGGATAAGTTTTTGCAGGGCGATGAAGCCAGAAATGAAAATATTGTAAAGCTGGAAGTGGTTAAGTAATGCATATTGATGGTTTCAAAATTTTATGCGATTCTGATTTGGATTCTGCAATTCGGAATAAGTTTAATAAAATAGCAATTCACTTGCGGCTTTCTGAAGAGATAAAAAAAGTGTATATGGAAACAATTAGCGATGATGTGCAATTAATAAAGCAAGGGAGAAAACCATGTGTCGTAATTGCTGCAAGAATATACGCTATTTCTTTGCTAAGTAGCAAGCCGTTATCTCAAACAAAAATTTCTATTGCAGCGGATTGTAGCGAGTCAGGTTTGAGAATTATTTATCAGGAAATTACTGGAACAGGGAGAATGAAGCTTAATGTACGAAACTAAAGAACCAAAAACAATTAGGAAATGCAGAGTTTGTCTTTGTACTGATGACACGGCTTGCATGCCTGGGAGTTGTTATTGGGTGAGCGAGGATTTGTGTAGTGAATGTGTGAAGAAAAATCCGAATGTTGCAACTCCTGATGAATTATTAAATTTCAAAAATCAAGAGGGATTAATTTGACTCTTAATATTAAATTCGATGGTGAAACCAATGTTTCTTTTTGGTTTATTGTAAATGAAAAATATTCGGTTAGAATAGATAAAAAAACAAAAGAAGGGAGCTGTGAATGTCTTGCTGATGTTTTCAAAAAGGGCGGCCGTAAGCAGAAGAATTGTAAGCATATTAAGAAAGCGATTGAATTTTTGAAGGAGATGAAAAAACTATGATTGAAACATGGGAAGAATTTAAAACAGAAAAGAAAATTTGGACGGGGCTGCCTAATAAAACGCCTAATGAGGCTGTGCTTTTGGAAGACTTAGAAGAAGCAGATGAAAAAATAGCATTTGAAAAACTTATTTGCTATTTAAAAAAAATCGGCGCAACTGATTGGGAAATTGAAATCTTAACAAACGAGGACGGAGAGTATGGCGGTTGCTATCTTGAAAGTGTTACAATAAAAAATCTAAAGTTTTCTGTGGCAATTGATGGAGATACTGATGCAAGGGATCGGGATGAAATTGGAGTATGGGGCCAGTTATCAATTGAGGAATTGAAAAAATGAATCAAAGAATGTTAGAGCAGTATTGTCAAGAATCAAAACATCTGTTAGATAATAGGATGAAACAAAATGCGAAGAAAAATAAGTGCGGTTTTCCCGGGAGGTTTAAGCACGCGGCAAAGATTTTTGAAATTTGTTATTGGCTCAATCAACTAGGAAAAACATTCTATACTGAGGCGGTTTTTAGAAACGGCAGCAGGGCAGATATTTTTGTTCTTGATGATCGAGTAGCAATAGAGGTTATGGATTCTGAACAGGAAAAGAGTATTGAGAGTAAGAGGGAAAAATATCCTTGTCGGATTGTTGGAATTCGTATTGATGAAGAATGGAAAGAGGAGCTGATTTTATAATGGGTTTTTTGTTTAAGCCTGAGTTGATTCCGAAAATTATCACAGGAGCTAAGTGGCAATCAAGAAGGCTCTGGAAAGACGGAACAGCGTTTGTTAATTTCACTCCAACTGATACAAGTAATAGGATTCAAAAATTAATTTCGTTTCCTAATCTTTATATTTTAAAAGAGGTTGGAAGGGATTATGCAGTTCAACCTGGGCGCGGAAAACCTGGTGTTTGGTATTGTCCAAAATGTAATTTTTTGATGGAAGAACTTTCTCAAATTTCTTATTCAGCAGATAAACCAATTACTTGTGGACGTTGTAAAGTTTTTTTAAATTCTTTGAGGATTCGGGTTTTAAAAATTCGGAAAGAAAGGCTTTTTGATATTTCAGAAGAGGATGCAAAGGCTGAAGGTTTTAGTGATGAACAGGATTTCTTGGCCTATTTTTATTCCTTGTATTGGAATACTAAAGTTCCAGAAGAATTCAAAGGTCATTGTGCTTCTTGTTGCACTTGGAATCCTTGGGTGGCCGCTTACGATTTTGAGGTTTTTAAATGAGCAAAGTTATTGAGCAATTTAATAAAATTAAAGCAACACTATCCACGGCTGAATTAGAACTACAGCAACAACAGAAACAACTGCAGCAGCTCCAAAAAAAACAACAGGAGCTTTTCAAACAGTTCGCAAAAGACTTCGGCAAGGACATTTCCCTGGATTCTCTTAAAGCGTTCTTTGCCAAGCCCTACGTTCTGCGGTTCAAAGGAAATAATGAATGGGAGTGCATTGTTCCCAAAATGTTTGACTTTCAAGTGGGCTGGCTCGAGCGCGAGGACGGAGAATACAATATTTTTGTAATCAACAAGTACACCAGATGGCTTGAAGAATTGCCAGAATTTTTAAGGGAAGAAATAAATTTCAAAGAACCTGACAAGATGACTATTGATGAGGGCATGCTTAAATTCGAGCCAGAGCTTGAGGAAAAAGTAAAAGAAAAGTATGGCTCAATGCTTGCAGATATTCAAAAAGGAAAAGCTAGAATAAAGAAGGCCAGAGAGTTCGATTTAATTGCAGCAATAATTGACGATGGATGCCTGCCTTTTGTGCCTAAGCCTGTGGACAAAGAGGATTCAAGAAACAGTCAGCTTAAATTTGAAATGACAGGAAAGTATGATTTTCAACAGAAAGCCTATGAAGAGTTTCTGCGTTACGGAGCGCTTGGAGTTTTCTGGATGACAGGAGCAGGTAAGAGTTTTTTTGCAATGAAGGTATTTGATTCACTAAAAGGAAAGAAGCTTCTGGTTACAGTTTCCACTACGCTTGTGGAACAATGGAAAGAATATTTTACAGAGTATGCACCAAGACTTTTGGAAGAGGTTGTAATAATTACTTACAATTCTATTGAAAGATATTTGAATGAAGATTTTATTTGTGTTGGATTTGATGAATGTGATAGGTTGCCAGCTAATACTTTCTCTAAGGGAGCAACAATAAAAACAAAATACAGGTTTGGTTTAAGTGCTACTCCGTACAGGGAAGATGGAAGAACAAATTATATTTTTGCATTAACTGGAAAGCCAATTGGTTTGGATTGGAAGGTTTTAATGAAAGTTTTAGGGAAATCCTATCATACAGTTACAGTTCATATTGTGAAAAATAAAGCAGAAAAGTTTTCTAAAATTAGGCAGCTCATTGATTTGGATAAAAAGACCTTAATTTTTTCAGACGGAATAGAGTTCGGAAAAGAAATTGCTGCAAAGTTTGATGTTGAGCATATTTACGGGCAATCAAAAAAGAGATTAGAAACTTTGAGAAAGAACCAAGTTGCAGTTGTTTCAAGAGTAATGGATTATGGTGTTTCAGTTAAGGATTTGGAGCATATAATTGAAGCAGACTTTTTGTTTGGTTCTAGGAAACAACAAGGCCAGAGAACCGGAAGGCTTTTTCATTCTGATACGAAAAAAGGACAGCACGATATACTAATGACTTCTGATGAGTTTGACGCTTACAGGAAGAGGTTGCACTTTTTTGTGGAGAAAGGATTCAAGGTTAATATTGTTGGATCCGTACACAAAAGCATTGGCACACTTACTGATAGCGTTATCGATGAACCTAGACTAACAACGCATAGAGAATCTATGAAAGGTTATTGGAAGAAAAAGAAAGAGCAATTACCTAAGAATTATAAGGAAAGAAAGATGGATGAAAAAACTGCAATTATTTCTGAAAGTTTTGTGAAGAGTAAATTGAGGGAAATAAATAAAGCAGTTGTTACTTGTACGCCAGTCCAAAGAAAATTATTGAAAGCATTAATTGTAATTGGAAAATCTACCTCAGGACCTTTATCTAATTCTTTAGGCATGGGAATGAAAGAAGTACAAGTGCCTTTGAAAGATTTACTTTCTAAACAATTAATGAGAGTAAATAAGGGCAGTTATTCTTACAATGTTCCTCGTATGATTGCAGAAAAATTGAATATTTTTAAAGCTTCAAGGCAGCAAATTAATATTGCGGTTGATGAAATTGAAACAATCATAAAGGAGTGGGATTGATGCTTAAGTTAGAATGTGAATGTAAGGGAAGAACTTTTTTTGTTAATAAAAAAGAGGAAATGATTCAGTGCATTAGATGTCGGCAGAGGTATGTCCGTTCTAATGGAGCATGGGAAAAGTTTCAAACAAGAAAGGAAGCTCTGAAATTTTTGGCGCTAACTGTGGATGACGTGATCCTTGAGCCAATGAGGAAAGCTTTTCATGAAACGGAGCAGGCTTTTGAATCAATGGGTCAATGGATGAAAAGGCACGGGATCACTAGGGAAAAGAAAGGCAAAGAAATTATTTCTACTGAACCTGTAAAAATTTTTGTTGTGAAAAAACAGAAAGAAAATTTGGAAGCAACACACATCCGGAAGAAATGGATTAAGGTTATTGATGCTTTGAGCAACAGGTACACAGTTACTTTTGACAAGCATTATCATAACGGAAAACTGCGAGGCCGTCATGCTGCGAAGGCCTGTAAAGCAGATTTGCGCAAAATTGGAATTGAAACATTGCTCACTTTCAATGGAGACAGAGCAGCTGAATTGAAAAGAAAAGAAACTACTAGGAGGAATTAACTTGGAAAATGAAGAACGTGAAGAAAGAAAACCGCCAGTAACAGAAGGGGAGCTTATTGATGTTCAGATAATTGGAACTGGAAGAGATGGTGATGGAATAGCGAAGTTTGAGGGATTTGTAATAATAGTTCCTAAGGCAAAAGAAGGAGAAAGTCATGAAGTGCGTATTACAAGAGTAATGCCTAGAGTGGCTTTTTCAGAAATAGTTAATCCGGGGGAATGATCATGGAGTGTATTGTTAGAAAAACAGTAACAATAGTTTTAGGAATACCGGAAGCGCTGGATTTGCAGGAAGATTTGGAGCAATTAGATAATTCAAGGTTTCCTAATTTGAATATAAAACCAGTTTCAAATGAATTAAGAAAATATTTAAAGTCAATTAAAGATACGACTTTGAAAAAGAACTAAAAATGGAGATGATTCAAAATGCAAAAAAACCCTAATGACAGGTGCTTGTCGGGCCCTGAGCAACAGCAAGAGCGTATTTTGGTTAAGCGTGCTGCAAATTCAATAAAGAAGATTGAGTTTGAAATTGAAATAAGTAGATCGGAAGCGGAAAGATTGAATATTGATATTGAGGAGAAGCGATTGCAGATTTCAAATTTGTTAATTAGGCTTGAGAAAGGTAAGCGGTTGATAAATGGGGAAAAAGTATGTGATGTGTTTCCTGATCCGAACTTGAATGAGGAGAAAGAAGAGGTCAAAGTCATCTCTAAAGAAACTGCTGAAAAGCAGGAAGTTGAAAAAAAGAAGGGAGGTTCTAAACATGCCAGGCAAGTTTGAAGTTTTTGAAGGCGAAGATGATCAATGGTACTTTAATCTTAAAGCACCAAACGGAAAGATCGTTGCTCAAAGCGAAGGTTATTCGAGAAAAAGAAATGCTCTTAAGGGAATTGCTTCAATCAAAAAGTTTGCTCCGGAAGCGATCATTGAGATTGATGGTTAAAAAATTTTGTGTTTGATATGAGCAAGATTACAAGGTTGTTAGAATTTACAATAAGGAAAGAAGTTAAAGTACAACTCGGGCTTGTTTATATTGACATAAAAAAGCTTAAAGAAGAAAATAGGAATTTAAAACAAAAATACTTTGATTTGTTAAAAAAGATCAAGGCAATTGAAAAGTTTCTTAGAGAAAAGAAATCTGATGAATTAGATTTTGGAGTTGGTTAAAAATGAGTGATGTAAAAATTCCAGCAGTAGAAACAGTTGATTTGAACACGTTGAAAATTGACGGGAATGTTTATATATTATAAAGTTATTATATTTAGGATTAAGAATGGAAACAAAACCTAACAAGATGAAACAATGTGAATGCGGATGCGGAGAAACAATAAAAGCATTTAACAAAAACGGAGAATTACATTTTAAACAAGGGCATGGAAGAAAGAATAGAAAGTTTGAAGGGGAAAAAAGAAACCAAAAAAGTTCTGAAAACAATAATTGGAAAGGCGGAAAAACAAAAGATGCTAAAGGCTATGTTTTAATCAGAAAAGAAGGGCATCCAAGAGTATCACAAAAAGGGCATTATGTAAGGGAACACATTTTAGTAATGGAAAAGAAAATCGGAAGGTACTTAAAAAAACAGGAAATAGTACACCACATAAACGGAATCAGAGATGATAACAGAATTGAAAATTTGGTTTTGATGCAAACTGGGAAACATTCAAGTATGCATCGTAAGGTAGAATTTAAAAAAAGGAGGAGTTTATTTGGAAGAAAACAATAAATTAAAAATTCCAATGGTTGAGATTGTTGAACTTTCATCGTTGTCTATTGATAAAAATAACCCGAACAAAATGACTGTAAAGCAGAAGGCGGCTCTTTGGGAGGGGATGAAGAAGTTCGGTGTCATTGTGCCGATCATTACTAACAAGGAAGGGCTTATAGCTGATGGGCAAACTAGGTGGGAAGTTTTACTAGAGCATGGGATCACAAAGGGCCCCGTGATAAAACTGAATATTTCTGATGTAGATAGAAGAATTTTACGTCAAGTGTTGAACAAATTGAAAGGAACACATGACTCGGTTTTAGATGATTCAGAATACAAAGTCATTTTCAAAGAAAACAAATTTGATGATTTACAAAAACTTTTAGGGGAATCAGATCAAAGGCTTTCAAAGTTCTTAGAATCAATGGATGAAAATAACATACTGAAAGAAGCAACAGTACATTTAGAACCAGAAGTAACCTGTCCTAAGTGTGGAGAAATCTTCAGAGCAGGGAAAAAGATGACGCAAAAAGAGGGACCAGATGGCAAAGAAAAAAGCTAAAGTAAAACAAGGAACTCCTGAAGAGATAGCTGAACGCATGGAGAAAGTGGAATTTGGGTTGCTGCATGGTTATTCATGCAGGAGGCTTGCGGAAGAATTGGAGATGTCGGTTAGACAAGTTGAAAGATACCGCAGTAAGATAAAGAAAACAAATTTAGAACTGTTCCGGAAATCTTCTCCTGAAGAAAGGCTTTCTGATTTGCATTATGATATTAGGGCAATAAGAGATCAGGCGATGAAGCTTGCGAGTTCTGCTAAGACGGATTCTGCGAAGGTTGGTGCTTTGCATGTTTTGCAGAGGCAGGTTGATTCTAAGTTTAATCAGTATAAGGATTTGGGTTATATTGATGTTATGCCGCAGAAGCATGAGATAACGGGGAGCTTGACTGTTCAGCAGATTATTGGGATTGGGCGGCAGGTTAAGCAAGAGAAGAAGAAAAAGAAGGATAAGTAACCAAAAGTAACCATTGGATACCTTTATATACTCATCATTGCTTAATGTAATGTGATTAAATGAGACCGAGTATTTGTCAAGATTGTGAAAAAGAAGCTCGAATGTTTGAAGAGGACAACACAGGTTTTTGTTATGCACATGCTATTGAGCATTCGCAGAAAGAATTCAATATAGAAAGAATTGAAGATGAATCTGGAATAACAGAGTTTGATGTTTCAGAGAGAGCAGTTGAGAAACATATTTCTTTTCCAGATGCAAGGCAAGAGTTGCTTGCTGAGAAGACAGGGAAGAAAATCGAAACAGGATTGGGCAGTTTATTTGGAGAGGATTAAATGAATCAAAAAGAAAAGGACACAATTCAGTTAGCTATTACTTACATTGAAGATGGAGCTTACAATACCGCGAAGGATAAGCTTCAAGATTTAATTGCTACAGAATATAATGAATTTCAAGATCATGAGGAAGATTTACCTGGGTGTTGTGATGAAAATGAATGATGCATTTAGAGATATGAAAATAGCTGAAGCAGAAGCTGCTTGTCCTGATTGTGGGAATGAAATGAGTTATGAAGATATTTCTTCAGATGCAGATGGGAATAGAAAACAGCTTGGTTATGTTTGTAAGGAGTGTGATTGATATGGTACTAAATTTAATTCCGGTTAAGATTCTGAAAAAAGATGTAAAGCGTTTGGATGCTTTGAAACTAAAATCTCATAATATGCAAGAGCCGCGTTGGAGTGTTGCAGAAAGGGCGCTTGATGCTTTAGAGAAGGCGAGTAAATGATTATAAATGAAAAATCTTTTGGGAAAAGCATGGGGGACGTTTATGAATTGTTTTTGAAATGTAAAACTCAAAAGAATTTCAGACAGTTCTATTTGGTTTATTACGAGATTATAAGGACAGGTTTAATTAAGGAAAAAGGTTTGAATTTTTCTAATATTGAAATTACCCGGGTATTACATTCTAATCTCAGGATGTTGTTTAGTTATTTTAATCCTCCTGAAAGTCATGCTAAGAAAGCGCATTATGTTTGGTGGTTCTTGTGAATTATAAGACTCAGGTGTTCACAAAGCAGCAGCTCAAGGATGGTTTGGATGGTAAGATAGTTTTGACTTCTGAGCTAAAGAAAGAAGGCGAGGCTTTATGGACTGTTCGTGAAGGAGATAAAACACATTTTGAATTAATTAGAGAATATCATAGTGGTTCTCGTCAAATAATACTTTGTGAAGAAGGCGAGTTGGTGCAAGCGGTTAATGAAAAAGGCGAGAAACAAAATTCAGCTTCTTATTCAATAGGTGATGTAACAAAGGCACATCTTCACGCAGAAGTGCCTTTGTTGGTTCGGCTAGAGAAAATCGAGGAAGGTGGACATGTAGAAGGAAAATTACCTTTAATCGAAGGAAATTATAATACTTATTCAAAATATGTAGAAACAGAACATTGGTTGAAGTCTTGGAGATTAAAAAGAAAAAGTAAATCTCTGGAGGGATTTTGAATGACAGAAGCGTTAGTGAAAGAAGCAGAAGAAAGACCTGCTGAAGAAAGAGCAGTTATTGCCGAAGCAAAGGAACTTTTTTCAAAGATTAAGTACGAAGAAGGAGCCATAAAGCAGCATAAAAAATTAATTGAATCTGGAAAAAATCTTATTAAAGAAACAAAAGAAAAGATTGAAGATTTGAGAAAGGGAAAGTATGAAGTAAGAAAATGGGATTCAGGCGGCCACTTCATTTTTTATCCTGAGGAGAAATAAGTTTTTTTTGCTCTTGTGGTGTAATGGCAGCACTTTGATGGAATGTACTTTATAGTACGCTTGATAGAGTTCTGGTTCGATTCCAGAGGGGAGCATTTCGGTGTGTATAATGGATGAAAAAGAATTGGCAAAACACATTTTAGCAGGAGATGGAGATTTTCCTTATTTTATAAACAACATTTTTTCTCATTCATTCGATAACTTTGTTGGCGGCAAACACATTGATGATACTGCACAATTATTGCAAGATAATAAAGAAACAGTAAGAGTTTCTGCAAGAGAACATTTCAAATCAATGGGCCTGTATGCTCACATAATGTCAGACTTGCTTTACAATCCTGGTCTTGAGGGCCATTATTTTTCTTACAATGCTTCAATGAGCAGTTACCACTTAGGAAAAGTAAAGCAATGCATTACAAGAAATATTTTTTATGATGATATAATTGATTTGAAGCCAACAGCAGAAGGAATTTTGAAATACACTTGGGATAGAGAAAAAATAACAACAATTGATCCTTGTGGATTACTCGGATTTAAAAGAGGAATTCACGCACCAAGAATTTATGTTGATGATCCACTAAGAGATCCCGAAAACAAATTGAATCCAACTGTGATAAATAAAATAAACAGAATCTTCACAACAGAAGTTGTAAGCATGCTTAATCCTGGAGGACAAATGCATGTTGTTGGAACTCCGCAAACAGAATTCGATTTCTTTTTTGATGAAAAAGTAACGGAAGGAATGGCAGTAAAGATTCAACCTGCTGTTAAGGATTGGGAAAATGAAATAGCTTTGTGGCCTGAATACTGGCCTTGGGAAAGATTGATGTTAAGAAAAAGAAAAATAGGGGAAAGAGTTTTTAATCAAGAGTTCATGTGTAAGCCAGTTTGGACTGAACAAGCCTGGTTCTCTAGGGAAAAATTAATGAGTGCAGTTAATTCTGCATTAGAACAAAAGAAGCAACAGAATGAAGATAATTATGTGGTTCTTGGATGGGATATTGGGAAGAAAGTTCATCCTTCTCATGTCGTGGTATTTGAAGAATTTCCTTCAGGGCATTGGACACAGATTTATCAAAGATTTCTTGATGGTTGGAATTACAATGAACAACTTACCCATGTAATTGACTTAGTGAAAAGATTGAAAGTTGATGAAGGATGTTATGATGCTACGCGCGGAGAAATGGAGAGCTTTGTTGAACGCGGAGAAATGCCAAGCGAACTTGATCCAATGATTTTTAAAACAACTTTGAAGCATGACATGGCCACGAATTTTGAGAAGATGGTTGAGAATAAGGAAGTTGAGTTACTGAATGATAGGCGTATGCTGGACCAGGTTCTTGTTGTAGATAATGATTTAAAAGCTCTTGAAACTCCGGAAGGGCATGGGGATTCTTTTTGGAGTATAGCAATGGCTCTTTGGGTTTCAGGGCAGAAAACAGATACTTATGACGCAGGATTTTGAGGATTAAGGGCTTAAATCGTCTAAAAAAACGTAAACTATATTAAGCACATTGATATAGATGAAGTCAGTAATTTCTCGCGAGGAAACCTTTATGTCTTTGATTAACGATGCGATTAACACAGGTAAACAAATTTTAGCAGATAAGCTTCTTCCAGAGTATGATCCTAATTATTCGAGTTCACAAAAAGGGCAAGGCAGTACGCTTTGGAATGAAAATATTACAAACGATCAGCTCATAGCAGCATATAGGAATAATGGAATTGGAAGAAAGCTAGTGAACAAAATCGCAAGCGATACTTTTGACAATTGGTTTAATGTCATTTCAGATAATGAAAACCTAATTATTGAAGTGAACGAAATTTTTTCTTCAAAGAAAAGATGGTCAAACCCAGGGGATAATGTCAGATTTGGTTTGAAAAAAACTTTAAAAGAAGTTAATAAAATTGGAATGGTTGAGGGCTATGCTTTGCTAATGCTTGGTTATAGTGATGACGGAGAATTAGAAGATGAAGTTAAAAATCCAAGAAGCCTTGATTATTTGAGTATTATTCCAAGAAGCAAAATAAAAAAACTACTTATAGATCAGGACATTGGGTCTGAACATTACGGAGGAATAATTGGCGCAAAAGTAAAACTCGGAACGGGCCCTGCAATAGAAGTTCATGCGAGTAGATTTATTTATAGGCCAGTTAATCAATACGGGAATGATCCGGAAGGAATCGGATTCATGAGGCCTGCTTACAATTACTTAGTTGTTCTTGACAATGTGATCTGGAGTACAGGACAATCTTTTTACAGGAACGCTGCTGGATTCTTGCATTTTATTAAGAAGAAAGGAAAATCAACTGCAATGAAAAAAATTAAGGCACAAGCAAAGAATACAAATGCTTTAACTGCTTGGGTGAGCGATGAAAGCACAGAGATCAAAGATGTTGGTGTTAAAAAAAGTGCTTTGAATCCAATGCCTTATTTAGAGGTTGCTGTTTTTGCTGTTTCAACAAGCTTTGATATTCCTGCTCAAATAGTAATCGGTACTGCAGCAGGAGCTGTTACTGGAAGCGAAACAAACCTTGATGATTATTACTCTGATATTTCTTCTAAGCAGGACATTGAACAAACACCTGTTATTGAAGAATTAATTACTATTCTTCAAGACACAGGGCAAGTTACTAAAGGCGATTTTAATATAGAGTGGAAGCCATTAAGAGAACTTGATGAAAAGAAACAAGCTGAAATAGAAAAAATAAGGGCTGAGACAGAACAGATCCGCATTAATTCCGGAACAATTACTGCTGAAGAGATAAGAAAGAAACTTGAAATCGAAACTAAAACAGATTCAAAGACTGACGCGGTTATTCCTGATTTCGAGTATGATGATAGAACAAACCTCGATGCGGAAGTAGTTGAGAAACTTGCTCAACAATATGCTAATGACATTGTGAAAGTTTTTAATTCAAATGAAATAATGAAAGCAGTTAGAAACAGCGATGTTGAGGGAATTATAAATGATGATTTTAGCGACCTTGAAAGAGAGCTTTTGCTTATTGAACAATCTTCTAACAAAAAAGTCAAAGAAATTGTTGATAAAAACATAAATGATTCTTGGGCTTATGGTTTTGATCAATCAGAATTGTTTTTAAATGCAAACATAATTTCGAGTGAAAAAGTATTGCAAATAAAAAAGATTTTGAAACAATCGAATTATGTTTTTGTTAATTCAATTGGAACTGATGTAACAAAGAAAACTCTTTTTGCTGTGCAGCAGGGGATTTTAGCAGGAGAATCAACTTCGGTAATCCGGAAAGAAATAAATAAAATTGTTGATGTTGCAAAGCATAGGGCTGATACAATCGCGAGAACAGAATCCCATAGAGCAATGACGGAAGCAATTAAACAATCTTATAGAGATTCAGCTGTTGTTAAGGAAGTTAAATACATTACTGCAGGGGATGAAGTTGTCAGGCCAACGCATGCTTCATTGGATGGAAGAATATTTCCTCTAAATAATACTCCTCCAGAATTACAGGACCCGAATTGCAGATGCACAATTGTAGCACATTTTAGGGAGGGATCATGATGGCGGCAGTTCCAGTAATTGAAGTAGTGGAAAATGATGAACTTTATGATATAAATTTCACAGTTAAAGATGATGCAGGAGTTATCATTGATCTAACAGGCGCAACAATAAAATTGAAAGTTTCTGCAATTGGCGGAACAGCTCTTGAATTAGATGGAACTTGTACTTTAGTAGTTGCAGCAAGCGGAACATGCAAATATGAAGTACAAAATGGAGAACTCGATACAGTCGCAATTTATCATGCTGCATTAAGAGTAACTGCTTCCGGAGGAAAAATAATCACTACAAAAAGATTTGATATAAATGTAGTGAAAGCGTTACCTTAATTAAAAAAAGAGGTTAATTTAATGAGCAAAGAAAATGTTGAAATTTATTTTGGCGCTCAAGCAGAAATGCTTTTGAAACAAATGCCTAAAATTAAAAAAGATGCCCTTGTTAAATGGTTTGCAAATGTTAGGCGAATTAGCATTGGAGGAGGGGATGTTTGCGAGTATTTGAAATATTTAAAAGAAAAAAAAGGTGATCTATGATGGCAGATTTAGCAGATGTTGTAACAGGAGATTTAATTACTGCCGCTAGGTCAAATGATATTAATGATTACATCCATGACGCTACGCACCTTGTTAATACGCTTTCTCTTAAAATTGGCGGAACTGAGGTAATTGATTCTTCAAAAAATATTAATTGTGTTGGCGTAACTGCTTCGGGAAATGTTACGGGGGCCAATCTTAATATCTCTGATTGGAATGCTGCTTTTACTCATGTTTCAGCAAGCGGTTCTAGTCATTCTGATGTTGCCACTAATACCACTCATAGAGGATTAACAAACAATCCTCATTCAGTAACTGCAACACAGGTCGGTTTGGGAAATGTTTCTGATGTTGCAACAGATGACACGGCTTATAATTCAGTAACTTGGGATGCTAACTTAGATGCTGCAACAAAAAATGTAATCAGGGATAAATTTGTTTCTGTTGATAGCGCAGTTTCTTCTAACACTACTCACAGGAGTTCTGATGGTTCAGATCATTCTTACATTGATCAAGATGTAACTTTTAGGTCAAGCCCTGAATTTGACATTATTACAAGTGGAGATGGTGGCACAGAAAGCATTAAAATTAGCGGTGGACTTGGAAAATTAGAGGCGTTGGCTTCAACTCTTTTATTAAAATCGAGTGCAGGTTTAGGAATTATTTTGCAATCAGGAGATAATATTGTCACAACCATGGCTAGTGGCAAGTCTTTTGAAGGTAATTTAAATGGAGAACAAGATTTGGGTCGAAGTGTTGCAAGGTGGCGAAACTTATTTTTATCAGGAAACTTATCTGATGGCACAAATGCCTTGACAGTAGCAAATGCTAAAGCAGCTTACGATCATGTTTCGCTAACTAATAATCCTCATAGTGTTACGTTTTCTCAGGTTGGAGCAATTGAAGATACTAATGATGCGGTAAAGGATACTCATATTGATTGGGGAACATCTACTAACCAAGTGAGTGCGGTTGATGTTCCTATTGCTGATGTTGCTGATGATTTTACAGGCACAGAAATCGAAACTGCTTTAACAGAAATTAGTTTGCTCGATGGTACAAGGCCATTCACAGGAACAGTTGGAGGAATTGACCCAGTTGTTTCTACTGATTTGGCTACGAAAGAATATGTAGATACTGCCATTAATTTTATTGATGATTTTTTCCTGAATAATACTGCTTCTGATATTGGAGGAATTTATTATGAGGCAAATGAATCCCCGACAGGAGAAGCAGAATCTAGTTTATCGCAAGGAAGTATAACTCAAACTAATGCTCAACCGCTTTACAATTTTGCTACTCTTGTAAGTTTTCCTGGAGTTAATACTCTTGTAGCAGGTATTTATGCTTTGCACATTCATGCTGAGAAAACTGGAGGCGGAGCAAGAGATGTGGAAATCTATTTTGAGATTTACACTCGTACAAGCGGTGGAACAGAAACTCTTAGAGCTACTTCAGAAACTTCTGGGTTAATTACTTCTAAAGCAGATTTTGATATACACGCTTCAGTTGCAAGTAATGTGGATATTAACACTACTGACAGGATTGTTTGGAAATTGTTTGCCAATGGTGTTTCAGGAGGTAATAATGCTACGATTGTGCTTTACTTAGAAGGAACGAATAATTCACATGTTACTGTTCCAACAACGACAGAAGTTTTGAACAGTGTTTTTGTGAGGCAAGATGGTACAACTCCATTGACTGCGAATTGGGACACTGGAAACTTTGACATCACAACTCAAAACATTACTTTTGACGGAACGCTTTCAGATGGCACAGCTTCTTTGACAGGAGGAGCTTTGACAGGATTGACAACTTTGAATGCAGGAACTGGTTTGGTAAAAACAACCTCAGGAACAATTTCTCTTATAACCGATTCTTCAACAAACTGGGATGCTGCTTTTGCTCATGTTAGTTCTTCGGGTACAAGCCACTCAGGAGTTAATGGAGTTGTAACAATTCATTCTGATGTTTCAGATGCAGGAAGCGGAATAATTATTTCAGCTGCTGAGAGAACAGCAATCGGAACTAACACAAGTGATATTTCTACAAACGTAACAGCAATCGGATTGAATACCACTCACAGAGGTTCTGATGGTTCAGACCACTCTTTAGTAACTGCTATGCCTGCTGCTAATATTCTTGCAGGTACATTTGGAACAGGAGCTTACACGTTTGACAACACAATAAGCGGGATCACTACTCTAACCGCTACTACGATCACAGACGGAACAGCTACTTTGAGTTCTGGTAATCTTGTTCTTGCTGATGATGGAGAAGTTGGCACTAGCACGGTTAAATGGGTGTTTGATGACACAGGAGATATTTCAACTACTTCAAAGGTAGGAATCAAAATAGCTACTCCAGAAGCATTATGGCACGTTCAAAATGCGAGTAGTGGTAGAGCAACAGCACAGAATTTTAGAATAGCTCAAGGAGTATTAATAGAAAACAATGTAGATGCTGTTCTTGGTATTGAATCACCAGTTGGAAACACACAAGAAATATGGTTTATGAATAGCGATACTGTGGGATCAGGTGGAGGAGCAGGAAGAATAAGATACGAGAGTACAGGAGATGCTTTAGAATTGTGGGCAGCTAATAATCCAAAGGTGTGGCTCTATAACACAGAGGTTGTGGTTAATGAAGATGGTGGAAACATTGATTTTAGAGTTGAAGGAACAGGAAAAGCCAATGCTTTATTTGTTCAAGGAAGCGATGGGTTTGTAGGAGTAAACACAGCTAGTCCTCAAAGAATATTCTCAGTAAAAGGTGCGAGTGGAATAGAAACACAATTAATGTCGAATTCTGTTGCAAACGATTCAACTGCAAGTTATGGATTTAGACATAGTACCGCAGATAGTAGTGTTAATACTGCTCTGATTAGAGCAACAAGAACAAATGATCCTAATGCGGGTGATGGAACAATTGAGTTAATGCCTGCGAAAGCCCACACTCCGACAACAGTTTTGACTTTAACAGGAACAGACTCATCAGCAGCTTTCGCAGGAGCACTTGGAGTAACAGATGTTCTCACAGCCGAAGCAAATAACATTTTTGGAACTGATCATCAATACAATGTAAGTCAAGGTAATAATATCGAATATTTTATAGATACAGCAAGGTTTAGCGGGGGAAATCCATCAACAGAGCCAATCGTTAAATTTAGTACAGTTGGTGCAGAAGTTTCTTTTGCTGCTGTTCAATTAAATGGCAGAGTTTATATTCAGTCGTGGACTGATAAGCCAGGGGGCTATCTTGAGTATTGGATAAACATAGAAGATAGTGGCATTGTTCAATGGGGCTACACAAAATATAGAGCTGCTGATAGTTTTACTTATGAATTAGAATTAAGACAATACGATACTGATTTGTATGAGCTTCAAGTAGTTGGTTCGAATGGGAATAGAGCAATGATGACCCACGAAGCAAAATGGATGAATACTGGAGTAAATGCAACTGTTGACTTTAGCGTTTTCATGGGAACAGCAGAAACGACTGGAAGCCTTGTGACACCTAATTGGAAAAATACAAGCACCTTTGATGGATCAGGAAACATGACGCTTCCTGGTGATTTAGTCGTTGGCGGTGGAAACATTGGTCCTACTGGCGATACTGATTTGCTTGGTTTAGCTGTTAATTCCTTTACTGTAAACGGAGCAACAGAAATAATCGGAGCAACCACAATAACGAACGCTGATTTCTCAGTAATAAACAATAATAATCCAGCAAGAGCAGTTATAACAACAACGAACGGTGACAATGCTTACTTGCTGATCCATGAACAAGACACTGATAATGTTCGCTGGATCATGGGAATAAGAGAAGGAGAAAACGAGAGCCTTGATTGGTGGAATGCATCAACGACTATTGGTACTGGTACTCTGAGAATGGAGTTGACTGATACTGGAAACTTGCGTCTTCCAACAGGCGGGATTTCAACAAGCGGAAACGAAGTTGTTAAGTTTGATGTCATCAGGCACTCGGTAAGTGTAGGTGAAGCAACAGCAAATGTTTTCACAGTAGCATGGAATAAAGGAGCAGTAGCCACAATAGTGGAGTTCAACACAGTTGTATTGTCAAGCGGAACTGTTTACACGGCTTATGATGACACAAGCGGAAGTTTCCTTCACAACATCACTTATCAAGGAACAGCAATAACTGTTACAGACTCAGATGACAATTGGGTGGCAGGAGACATTGTAACAATTTATGTTACATATACTTAACGGAGGAGATTTTGAAAATGGTTGAAGTGAGAAAAAAAGGAGATGACTTCGAGTTGTTCGAGAAGATCGAGGAAACAGTAGAGGTCGATGGCAAGGATGTTCTTGGGTTCGTTTCAAAGGTTGAGAGAATAGTCTCAGAGGATTATGTTGATGCGAAAATATTGAAGGTTCAAGCAAAACTCGATTATTGGAAGGAAATAAAGGCAGAAATATTAAAACAAAATAAATAGATATTGTAAAAGCTAAAAATCCTTGTGCGTGTGTGTTGGATTAGGAGCTAGTATAGAGATGATACTATGACTGAATCAGCATACTACGGCACCGGGAGATATGGAGATTCCTTTTACGGAATAGTTTTTAATGAATTTTCCAAATATGAAATAGATGTTTTTACACGCAGAGATATATTTGATGTTGAAACAAGAAAAGATTTTTTCATTGTTAAAACAAGGAAGGATGCTTTCGTTGTTGAGTTCAGAAAAGATATTATTGATTTGAAAACAAGAAATAATTTTGTTTCAATTTCTACTCCTTTAATTTACGAACTAAGTGTTTTTCTCCCTAAACTCGATTTTGATGTTGAATTAAGAAAAGCTATGCTAGATGTTGAAACAAGAAAGAATGAAATTGATGTTGAAACAAGAAAGGATAAAATTAACTTAAAGACTCGAAAGAATGAAGTCGATGTGTTTATTGGGTAAAAAAGATAAAGTATAATAAGGAGTTTGACAAAGGTAAAAACAGTGCAGAGCTTGGATGGGAAGGATTGACCAGGAAAATATTAAGGGCCTGGGGGCTTACCGCACAAAAAAAATAATGAGTGGATTGGGTGAAGATAAAAGGCGGAAAGGCAAGCCATAAAAAACTCAAGGATTTAAATTCTGAAGAGTACATACACTTGACTAGAATACAGTACCAACTTCTTACAAACAATGGCAATGCAGATAGGCTGCATAGCCATGATGCAATAAAGTACAGGGGCGGCGGTGGCGGAGGGGCTTCTAATTTTTCTGATTTAGCAGACGTGCCTGCTTATGCAGGAAAAGCTTTACAATTTCTAAGAGTGAAAGCAGCAGAGGATGGCCTTGAAGTTGCAACTGGTGCAGAGGTTTGGAGTCATGCAGATTTGAATGATATGCCTGATATTAGCGGAACAAACACAGATCATGATGCTAGGTATTATACTGAAACAGAAACCGATACTTTGACAACAAATCATCCGCATCAGGATGTGCAGATAACAGCAGGTCCTTCTTTTGTAAATGTTATTATTGCAAGCATTGACGGAATAGATTACACGCCTAGTTCTGATGTGGACGTGGACCTGATTACAGTAAATGTTACGGGAACACCTAAGTTTTGGTGGAATGAAGCAACTGATTCTTTTGAAATGAACAAGAGTCTTACTTTGCCAGGCGGTTCACTCAAAATAGGTAATTATGTTTTGTCAGAAGATACTACTGATAATGATGGATTAGAGTATGAAGGGGCGATTCATGCACATTCTTTTGGTGGCGTTTCAGGCAATATTTGTTTTCATGAAGGAACAGAACCAACGGCAAGTGTGTCTGGTGATGGGCATAGGATATGGGCAGACAGTTCTGGAAATCTATTAGTGCAAGATTCACTGGGAGTGAGTAATGTTATTTTTACAGGCGTTCCTGATACCTTAATTTCTCCAGATGGTTTAAAGAATTTTTCATTGAGTGGTGATAATTTAATTTACAATGACGGGACTGAAAACAGATTACGAATTGATAGTGCAACATCTGTTTTATATTCGCCTGACCATTCTAGTTATATTCAATCAAGTAATTCTGCAACACGCGTGGTTGTGAATGGTTACATTAGGTTTAACATAAATAGTTCTACTGCTTACATGCGGTCAAACGATGGAACAAACAAAGTAGTTGTAAAAGGCGCTTCAATTGCAATAGAAGAAAATAGCAAACAGAGAGTTTATGTAGATAACTTAGTTACTGAATTGTATTCTCCAAGTCGGTTAAATTATTTAAAAGTTTACAATTCTGGTTTACTTTTTGTTCATGCAGGAAATAATAGATTTAAGGTTGATGGAAATTATACTCAAATGCTAAGTCCTGGTGGTGGAAATTTAAATATTGGAAACGATGGATTATTTTATAGTGGAGCTATTGTTCAGACTTCTGCACACAAAGGTGTTGCAAATGGAATTGCTGAATTAGATGCTAGTGGAATAGTTCCAGTTTCTCAATTACCTGCTTATGTAGATGCTATTGATGAGTATGCAACTTTAGCAGCATTAATTAGTGCAGATCCACAAGAAGCTAACAAAGTTTACATTACTGTTGATGATAATAAAGTTTTTAGATACACGGGAACTTCTGGAAGTTATGCAGAAATATCTTCTACATTGGTAATAGGAACAACAAGCACAACAGCATATCGTGGCGACAGAGGACTAATTGCTTACGATCATTCACAGTCAGCTCATAGCTACGAACCAATTAATGCAAATATTGTTAAGGCAACAGCAGGCGTGTTGCCTGCGTTAGATGGAAGCAATTTGACTAATATCGCAGCGTCTGAAATAAATCAAATAATATCTCCAGACGGATTAAAAGACCTGAGCGTGGCAAACATTAATTTGCTTTATTCGGATGGAAACTATGCAAGAATTTATATTGATTCTACTGAGTCAAGACTTACTGCTCCTGATGGCCAAGGCATGATACAAGTAAAAAATGCAGATTTTAATTTTAAAGACGGAACAAGAGATCGAATTGAAGCAGACGCAATTGGAACAACACTTCGTTCAACAACTGGTGCTTACATTTCATTATTAGGTAATACATTTTTGTTTAGTGATAATACTAGAAGTAGAATAATTGTGTCAGATGCAGAAAGCAGACTATCAAGTCCTGATGGAACTAATGCTTTGATTATGAGTGATGCGTCTGCTTATATTACGAGTGATTTAGGAGTTACTGGCAATGTTGAAGTTACTGGAAAAACTGAAATAATTAAAGATGGAGAATCTCTTAAATTTGTTGTGGCTACAGCAGGAAGCAAACATTATATTGCTTGGTATGCTTCAAATGGTTCTACTAGGGAAGCTTGGTTTGGTTTTGGGAGTAGTGCAAATTATGATTTTACTTTAAGAAATGAAAAAGCTAATCACAATATTAATTTACAAATAACAGGAACAGGAACAATCGTAATGAATACTTTACCAACATCTTCTGCAGGATTGCCTTCAGGTGGTCTTTGGAAGAGTGGGGGATATGTGAGGATAGTATAATAAAATAATTTAACTAAAAGGAGGAATGAGAAAAAGTGATTGTAGAAACAGGTCAGCCAATAATTTTCTATGCTTCTTTTGAAAATCCAGATGGGGAGCAATCCAAACTGACTGGCAGACCAGATATTGAATTGTTCTTAGGGAGTGAGATAATTTTCAAAAGTGAAATGGATCGAGAAAGAAACAGATTCTTTCTGAAGAAAAGAATAGAATTAAAGACTGGGAATTATTTAGTTGTTTATTCCGCAGTTGATACAGACGGAGTGAAATTACGCGGTGAGGAAAGCCTGACTGTATTTGAAAAAGATAAAGGAACAGAGAAAATTGATGCAAAAATGGAAAAATTCACAAAACTATATAAAGGAGATTGCAGTAGATTAGAGCATAAAATATCAAATGATGGAGTAATTGTAAAGCGTATGCTTACAAAGATTTTATCATCTGAAAAACTTGAAGAACTTCTTAAAGAGGGAAAGCATGAGTAAAATGGATTTTCTTTTAACCGAGTATGAAAAAAGATTACAAATTTTAGAGGATTCTCTCGAAAAAAAAGTAGATAAAATTGGTGAGGTAAATAAGCGTCTTGTTGAAGCTGCAAAGAGAACTGATTTTCTTGACTTAGAAGAATATGCGCCTGATAATTTTAGAATTGAAATAAAGAAACCTGATGCATTTGCAAAACTAAAAATTGTTACTGTAAATAAAGCGCTTGGCATTCAGGCTGTAATTGGATTTACTAATGAATTTGATGGAGAAACTCAAGCTTACATTTTTAGTAAAGAATTTTGGACTCAAGAAGCTGCACAAAAATGGGTGAACTCAAATAGTAATAATACTTTGAGTGATATGGTTTTGTTTTCAAAGTTAGATGCTAAAGTAAAAGACAGGCAATTAGCTGATGAAGCTTTGATTAAAAAATTACAGGATCAAGCTGTAGGGAAAGGATTTGTAAGTCATGCGGATTCTATTGGAGTTAAAGCAGATAGTTTGCACGGAGATGAATGGACTGAAACAGATAAGGGAGTTACTTTTCACAATGTTCCTTTTACAAAAGAAATGGTTCAACAATATAAAAACGGAAAACACTATAAGCCTGCTGATGAATTGAAAAAATCTCTGGATTCTTTTAGAGGAAAACCAGTAACTGCTTATGTTCATCCTGAAGGAAAAGTTGTTACAAAAATGGAACAACAAGTCGGGTATATTGTTTTTGATTCTGTTAAGTGGGATGATAAAAATAATCGCCCTTACGGAGCTGTGTTTATTAAAAAAGAAGAAAAGAATGAACAGCTTATTGAAGATACAAAAAAGAAACGCTTGCAGGATGTGAGTGTTGGTTTTAGATGCAAAGAAGTGCATGAGCCCGGAGTTTTCAAAGGAGAAAACTACGATATTAAACAAACCGATTTTTGGTTTGATCACTTATCTTTAGTTAGACAGGGCCGCGCAGGTTCAGCTGACGGAGTTGGGCTTAATGCTTTTTAATGGAGGGATTTTATGGTAGAAAAAACTTTTACACAATTGACTGCACCAGGAGTAACTGCGGCAGTTAATGTGAATGCAATAAATAATCATGTCTTTCAAGTAAAGGTTGGAGCTAAAGATACAAGCGTGGACGTGAACCTTGAAGGAAGCTTGGACGGAACAAATTACTTCAAAATAAAATCATCTGATGTTCAGTACACAGCAAATGGAAATTACTACATTACAGAAACAGACTTACAAGTAAAATTCATTAGGTTTTCTTTTGTTTCGGAAATAGGCGGAACAGCAGCAACTCTTGATGTTGTTTACTTGGGGAATGCGTAGGTGTTTGTATGAGTGAAACAGTTTTCGCACAATTAACTGCTCCAGGAGTTACTCCTGCAGTTGATGCTGACGCAGTAAACAATCATGTCTTCTCTGTAAAAGTTGCAGCAATTGACACAAGCGTGGATGTTAATATCGAGGGCAGTTTGGATGGAACAAACTATTTTAGTTTCAAATCATCCGATGTTCAGTACGTTGCAAACGGAACCTAC
>SDBT01003369.1_pt1 | contig 27712 bp, 37 predicted proteins | sample 2277101 | NCBI WGS metagenome assembly SDBT01 (sample SAMN10404973, study PRJNA504765) | marine sediment metagenome | isolation source: marine sediment core GS10_PC15, 103 cmbsf | place: Arctic Ocean: Southern Knipovich Ridge | collected 2010 | reverse complement strand
ACGATAGCACTCTTAGCAGCCTTCCTCTCGGCGGCAACGACAGGGCTAGCTGCGTCAGCGATCTGCCGAGTGAGGCTTGCGGCCTGCTTCTTAGCTGTTTTGACAGCAGCAACCGTGGCGCGTGCAGGGGCCTTCACAGTACGCGTTATGCGACCTTCGGGCTTAACCTCAGTCTCGGGCTTATCGACAGGGGTAGTAATAGCTTTAGGTGTAGCTTGGCGCGTAGCTTTCCTAGACGCCTGGATCTCGGCGAGTTCGGCATCAGGCTTGAACGCTTCACGGACACGTTGGAGCTTACTCTGCTTGGCAGGTGCGGTCGCAGCGGTCGTAGCCTTAGGTTGCGCGGGGGCTGTCTGGATCTTGGGGGCTTGTGCCTTGGGAGCCTTAGGTGGTTGACCGTATCCTGCATACCGTAGTTTAGTGCCTTCGGCTGTACGTCGTGCGTCAGACTTAGCCTTTAGTTTCGGGTCTGCCTGAGCCGCAGCTCCCGGACTTATGGCCTTCACCTTAGGAGTAACGGGAGTAGTGATCGGCTTGCGGGCCTTGGCGTGTGCGACAGCAGTGGTTTTGGTCCGCTTGGGGGTCATCTGTTGTTTCAGGATGACACCAGCACCTGTCGCCAACGCGGCAGCGCTTATAGCTGCGGCGATCTTGGTAGCGGAGAAAGATTTGCTTTGTTTCGGAGTGGTAGGAACTTTCGACGGAGCAGTGGCCTTGGGCATACGGTACATTGCCTTCGGGGCTGCCGGAGCTTTGGCGAGGGGGGCGGTGCCCTTCTTGGGTTTTAGATTTAAAGCCATCCGTGCGCCCTTGGCTTGTCTTGCGGCGCTGGGGTTCAAACCAAGGTCTGTCCAAGTGGTGGTGCCAATGGGCTTACCGGCGCTATCGCGGCCGAAACCGATTGTGACTTTCCGTATGCGCTGGTCACCAGTGGGAGCTGCCTTAGCAGGGCGCTTCGAGGTCGGATAAGCTAAGACGCCGGGATGTATGGGGCGCGTTTTAGTCTGCGCTGGTCGTTCGATCCGCCAACCTTCATGGCCGGGCTTAACAAATGTCTCGATGTTACCTTTGACGGTATTCGTACCTGTTCTACCGGGAGCTAGCCCCTTAGACTTCTTCTTAGCTTTGAGGCTCTTGTAGATTTTAGCTCGTTGTTTCTCGTCCATACATGAATTCCTCTGCTGTCTTGGTGTGCTTTGTCATGTTACTTGCTCCCATTTCGTTCCAGTGCCAAACGGAACCCAGTCTACTGTCAGTCCAATTTTCCGCATTCGTTTTAGCATTTTCGGTGCTGCGATTTCGTTCCAGCTGTGAATCACCCACTTCATTTTTGTGTACACTGGAAAGACGTCGCCATGATGAGTCTCTAACTTTTCAAGATACCTGACGATCTCCATGCCCGATTCTTCACTGCGAGTATTCATATAGGGCGTCCCACTAAGGTCATGCTCTAAATGTACTTCAGTCAATTCATTCTTATAGACCCATAAAGTGACCTGTCCCTCTTCGTACGTCTTCGCCCAAATTGTATTCGACCGGTCTTCTTCGTTCATTCTCTGATGCGCCAGTACTGCACGCTTCGGATCGGGGTCCAGGAATAAAATCACCGTCTCTCCTAAATGAGTCTACTTACTGCCCGCCGCACCGGGCCGAGCTGGTAGCTTTTCCGGTTGAACATGTACGAAAGATTAGGATTGAGCTGCGGGGTGTTTTTATGCCCGCTCAGAACTACGAAAGGATCCCGCCAATCTTGTCGTCTTGTCTCTCTCGTCTGGATCCCCTCGGTCTTATGCAGACGTTGAGACTGAGCGTTCGACTGTGAACTTGGTGCCGGAGTCAATGTATTCCACCAGCCTGTGTTAGACTGGATTCCTCCTATTGCTCCCCATCTTTTATACTTATCCATAAACGCTTCGCTCATTGCTCCTAACGGATACGTATTCCTAACGTACGTAGGCGTAGGCGCTCCCGGCATCCCTTGCCTGCCGTAGTTTGTTGTAGCCGACCAGTTCATCCCACCCTGTTTTCCGAATTGAGGTCGTTGACGATTAAGCTGTGCAGCTCGGGTGTTCGACCCGGCCGATACACCCACCCCTCCTTTGGCTCGCTGCTCGCGTTCATAACTTCTTTGCGACTTACGGAACTTGACGTCCGCTACGTTCTTGGTTTTACCCGGTATATGGACCGTCGGATCAGGCCCTGCTGCTGCGAGCATGTTGATAAAATCAAGTATCATCGATGTCTCCGGAGTCTCTCACCCAACTTGTAGGGCCCCTTCTTTCGTTTAGACCCACGGGCTTGTGAGTCCTGGCGGTTCATCTCTTTCCGCTTAGCAGCCGGAGTGTTGTCTAGTATACCCTGAGCCCTCTCACGGTTCCCAGACATCCGTCCACGGACGATAGCGTATGCGCGGCCTACGTTCACTGCTCCTCACCTCCACCGCCGCCACCTCTAGCCATTTCCGCTTGCATTATCTGCATCTGCATGATCTCCTGTTGTCGTTCCTCAGCCATCTGCTTATAAAGGTCCACCAAGGACAAGAGTACCAGTTGCTGCTCCTCGTTGAGGTTATGGAAACCGTCTGACTTCATTTCCTCGACGAACATACCGTACAAGATGAACGGATCGTCCTCAGGCATCGGGACGATCATCTCGTACGCTTCCTGGCGGATCCAGGCCATGATGCGCTTACCGCGTGACACATCTGCACCCTGCGGGATGAAAGCGTCTTCGTAGCCCATCTCCTCAAGGATCTTCGCCTGCAATCCAGGTGGCAGCCCTTGTAGACCGGCTGAGTACTGGATCAGTTCGATAGCCTTAGCCTGCTTCGCTTCCTTACTTGACAGCGCCATGGAGGCCGTGTCGATGTGGACAATGACGTTGTCCGTGAGGTCCGCTCCACTGAAGCTACGGATAGCTAGAGTGCTGGACTTGTCACGCGCCAGAATCCTTAGTCTCTCTGCGTACCTATCGTCGTTCCGGATGTGCTTGATCACTTCTTGGAGTATGATCGAGCCTTCCTTCTGCAAGGCTTCATCCCACTCTTGTAGAATAGAGGAACGCCCTGCAAGGGCTTGCTTTCTGAGGATGTCTATCATTGCGGCGCTTTGGTATGTAAGTAAATCAAGACTACTCACGGAGTTGTCACAATAGCCTCCTGCACTATTTGGTTTTAATTCATTCATAGTTACATTATACACTTTTCCATTGTAGTCTTTTGAAAACACCGAACGAATATATGAAGCGTAATACTCTTTTGTGATCCATTTCCCTTTATAATTATTGGTTTTAGATTTATTAAAATCGTTACTATTAAATTTAACTGACTCCTTTGCTAACTTCTTTGCTCCAACACCATTCAATTTTACATGATATTGATCGTAGTTGCCTTTGAAACCGCCGCTTTTACGAGAATCTCGGGGTTTAGTAATACCAATGGTTGCGTTAATCTTCTCATCAAGAAGTATAGATCTCATTTGCGCAGCAAGCGCCTTCGATACTGTCGAGCATCTTAATGTGTTCTTACTCTTATTACCATCACCATCAAACCATCCAGCAACTACAGGGAGCAACGATTTAGGACTATTAAATATATCTGAACTGATGGCCTTTTTAAAAGAACCAGTACCAAACAAAGCCATAAATAATTTAGCTAGTGCCCTATTTCCTCCTTGAACATACAGCCCTTTACGACCGTCTTTACATTGTCTAATCTTAAAGTTAGTAATTCCAAACTCTTTAGATAAAACGTTTAAAATCCGGTTTGCTATCTTTGTTTCTGCTGCGTGCAAAGCCCACCTGACTTCGGTTGGTTGTTTGTCTTTACTCGACTTGGCAACAAAACCTTCTGCTAGATAAATACCAAAAAGCCAAAGCACATCTTCGTTCAATTCAATATAAGGAAAAATTGCTTTTAGTCGTGTCTTCCCTGTGCCATTAAAAGTCTTATTATGTTTGATTCTAGAAACAGCAGCTTCACTACAATCAAATTCTTTAGCCAAATCTTTTCCCTGCTCTCCTAAAGCTATTCTATTTCGAATCTGTTCTGCATCTTTATTCGTTATGCTTACAGCACCGTGATTTTCTCCACCGCACCCAGCTACAATATCTACATACTTAGAAACATCTAACTTTTCAATGCCATTTCTTGATCTAATAAAGCCAGACAACACCAGATCTTTCTTTTTTAATTCCCTCGCATATTTCTTAACTATCTTACCGTCTTCCCAAATAGGCAGCTGATGGTTTGGAGTCACAGTTATAGGAAGATTACCGTATGATTTGATTTCTATAACAGGACCTTTATAATCTCTTTCATGGCACACCCCTACAAAACCTTCTCCCTTCATAGTTGTTAAGGTGTCATTTTCTTTAATATCTTTAACATTAACCGGTATACCGCTCGCATCGGTTAGTTCACTACCTTCGACCCAACAATTCACACCGGTAGGACGTTGACCTCTTAAAATCTCTTCTGTACCAGCGATAGCTTCCATCTCCTGAATCTGTTGCTGGCGCTCTTGCTCAGCCGCAGCGGGGTAGGGCGGCGGATAAATAGGTTCGGGTGCAGCACCCGCAGTTCTCCGTGGGTCATACTCCCAGATCTGACCAGGGACTCCAAGCCACTGGTCCTCAACGGGTTGAGACCCCTTCGGAATGACCCACGCAGACATCGGGACTGTACGCCGCCACATGATCATCGTGGTGTCAATCGCGTTCACTCTCTTCAACTTCGGAAGGAGCTTACACACCAGCGATCTACCGTTTATCGACCCCGCCATCGCCTCCCACCGATACCGGACATAAGGATGCCATCGGTCAGGCCAGCGAGGATCGTATGCGCGTGCTCCTCGCTTCTTTGGAGAATCATAGATCACCTGATCTCCAGCCGTCATTATTGTCCTGCCACGAGGCCACTTCGCGTTCGGCTTCCTATCAAAGATCCGGACTGTTGTGTAGCCGTCCCAGGTCTCAGGGGTGCCTACATACAGTGAGGGACCCGATCCTTCGACCATGTTAGCGATCCGCTCCCACCACCAGATCGGGAGGTTCTGAGTGTTGGCCGTCTGTGCTTTCTTCAATCGATCAAGGTACCAGCCATCTTTCTTGTTTAGCTTCAGACCCGGTGCCTTGAATCGATCCTCTAACATGTCCATGTCTGTGTAATACTCGCGCATCACCCAGCCCATATCTTCCCCGTTCCACCAATGGACTTGAGGAAGGTGCATCTCGAAAGGACTCACGATAGTAGCAACGATGTCCCCATACTCTACCTTATCCGTGTAGATGGGTCTCCCGCGCTCGTCATGGATCTCTGTCTCTCTGGGTATAGGTAGCTGGATAGGACCAGCCCCCACTCCCGGTACGGTTGAGGATTCAGAGGTTTCAGTCTCCGGAACTGTCATCCGCCTGACATGAGTTTCGTCGTAGATCACCTCCAACCAGCAAACACCGCAGTGGAGGATGATCCTGGCAATCTCTCTGTGCTTCTCAGGCAGATCCAGGGCTTCCCACATATACTCCATGGTCAGTTCTGATAGCTGCGCTGCATCCTCATCCTCTGCTCTCCCTGACTTTGAGTCAATCCGAGGTATCGGCTTGTTCTCTGTCAGCAGGGCTATATTCGTTTCGACGTAACGGCCCAGCAGATCGTTGACGGGCTTCGGGATGCTATTTGCCGCCTCCCGCACCACAGACTGTTGGCCTGAGTCTGCGTCATTGGTCAGTCGAGATACGAGGATATCATCCATGTAGTGACGACCTAGAGAAAAGAGAAAGTTCTCTACCCATTGGACAGCTCGCACCCAGAGGTGGCTATTCCGGTTGGTATTCACTGCGTCTGCGTAGGCCGCTATGGCGAGCCCTACCTTCGGATCCCCCTGAGGGATCGCGTCTAGGGTATGGAGCTTGCCTTTTATCCATTGTGAATTAGCAGCGCCTGTAGCTTTTGAATCGGCCATTAGCTTTCATCGTTCCCGTGTAGACTAGGAGGTCCTTTTATATCGTGCATCGAACTCCTAGCTAGGCAAGCATCTAGATCATCCACAGTCATAGGCCTCTCCAGCGCATGCATGTACCCTTCTGTAGTCTTCTGAATCAGTCGATTTCTATCAATCTGCGCTTGATCCATAGGGGTACGGTTCTCTTCTTCCTTCGCTATCTGTTGGTCACGGTACGCCTCAGGGGCCCTGGCTGCGACCAGGGCATCCTGAAGTTTGGTGACTTGAGACTTCAACTCTTGTCTATCGGTCTGTGCCGATTCCAGTAGAGTTTGTAGAGACTCTATCTTCGCCTCCGCATGTATCAGCTCCCTCTCAATATCCCGTTTACCTCGCACTGATTAGTCTCTCAGCCAGGGGCTGTCCTCAGGCTTCCCGGTGATGATCTCACCGTCATCCCCGAACCCTGCGCGCTGTTTCATTGGCTCGCCGCCAAGGCGGGCTTTCTTGAGCTGATTTGTGATATTGGTGTGAGTGTCAGGATCCTTCATAGCCGCAGAGATAGCTGCTTTCAGACTCTGCTTGGCTTTTCGACCCTCGTCTTCTCGACGCTCCATCTTACGGCCCCATTTATCCATGGTCGCTTGTCCGTCAGACATAGTTGTCCTCCTTGTTGTAGTCTACTTAATTATAGGAATTTCCTCAACCTTTTGCACGCGTTGGAGTTACTTTTGCTGCTCGTCGGGAACTCCCTTCTCGATAAGGCGCTGGAGCTTGATGAGCAGGGTGGCGTGAGCTATGCTCTCATTGCCTGTGAGCTGTGCTTTGGTGAGGAAATAGCTCAGTTGCTGTAGCTCTTTCAAATCAAACATTGACGATACCTCCCTCTAGCTTAGTGATTTCTGCTTTGAGTGCTTCGATATGAGCAAGCCTATCCTGCTCGTCTTTCTTTTCAGTTTCCGCCAACCATACTTCTTTTGCTGGCATTGGGTTTTCGATCATCCACGTCACTACTGCTTGGACGTTGTTGGTATCAACCTTGTCTTCGGTCAACCCTCGGATAACCCATCTCATTGCTTTACCTAGCTCTTCATTTGTTACCATGACTCCCTCCTATTTGATGATCCCTACTTGTTTGAGATCTTTGATTAAGGTTCCAACGACGTCAGCCAATTCGGCTATTGCTACGGTGTCTGCATCGAAAGCTCGATCTTCGGATACGTTGGTCTCAGTATATTGCTCGCGAATGCTCATATAAAACGAATCAGCAAAGACGTTGTCGGTAACGTGGAGATTTTGATCAGAATCGAAGTACCCGGCCTGAACACCACCAGTAGTAAACCCCAAATTGTTTGCTGCGGGGAAATACATTCCAGTGTTTGCGTCACTGACCTGCGAGTAGACAGGGGCTCCCACCGACCCGAGCGTTTGCGTAGCGAATCTCGCAGTGCCCTCCGCCGTAACGGTCGATCCGTCGACACCCAAAGTATCCACATTACCTACTCTAAACCGAAAGCTCTTGTTAACAGGGACACGGAAATATAATTGATCTATTCCCCAGGACAGCCCCATACCGGATTCATCTGAGGGTCCGACAGATATATTACTCCACGGGGTGGCGATACGTGACCCCGCTAAAACCACAGCGTAGAATTTACCAATACCGGCTTCCACACGACCAGCTTTGAGGTCATTCAGAACCTCAAGGTCATCGTCAAACGCGTAAGCACCCGTACCAAACGTTCCGGCTAAGATGTTAGCTGCTGGGACTCCAGTTATGTTTGTTCCAGTGAAGACAGGGGAGCTACCGTTTACTACACTCTGGTCAATAAAGGAATGGTCAGAACCATCGCTTGAGGCATGGGTAGTGTTATTTGAGATGTCTCCAACCATCGCCTCTAGTTTGTCATACAAGGCGTTCTTGGTAGGTACGGAGAGATCAGTATCCCACCCGGCAGCATATACGTCGTCTGCTACGAGCACTTCTCCTGTGACTGTCAGATCGTCATCAATAGTGACCGGTGTGTAAAAAGAACCGGTAGCTCCAATGAAGATCTCATCCGCATCACTGGTAACAGAGATGGCCCCATCCCAGCCCCGTATGGACTTGAACTCTAGATCAATGGAGGTCTTCTGGGCGAACACCCCAGCACCAGCACCCACATTGCTGGCTGTATTAACCTCACCCGTAGTAGCCGCGCCACCACCGCCAACAGCAACACCAGGGACGCCGCGAAGATCAACAGTATCCTCAACAGTCCAAGTACTACCACCACCAGACCTACTAAGCACAAGCTCATACAAAAGGATAGCCGTTCCAACATACGCCTGGGGGATACCATGTACTCTTTTATTAGAAGAGTCCGTTTTGGCGGCTGATACTGTGTTGTAGCCTCCGGTCGGGACATTAAGGAAGAGCTTTGTATCACTTGGGTTCTCATTGACAACCATCCAAAGAACAACAGTGAACTTCGCTGTGACTCCAATTGCCCCGTCTCCACCAGTAGCATATCGAGTTATATCATCTAGACTATCGATCTTAGTATACGGGGTGGTATCGTCGTTTACTACCCAGATGCTATCAGAGGCGTCTGTGTCTAGCGCGGGGCTAGAGTGCCGATGCAGTTGGTACCCTGTTCCACTGGCGATATGTACGTACAGGGGGTCGGTTGTACCGCTGTTGTCAACGGTAAGAGCAGAGCCACTGCGCCAAACAGCCGGCTCGTTTCGAAGACGCTCGGCGAGTGAGTGGAGGTGCCCCCGCTCTCCTCGTTCCCCAGAGCCAGCTCCGTGTACTTCTTCAATATGGTCTGTCCACGCATGGATCTTTAGAACACCATGGGTTTGAACGCTTCCTGCATCTTGGACAATAATAGTGCAGACTCTACCGTGGTGTTCGCCTAAGGTGTCACTAGGCCAGTCTGTGATAGAAGTAGCAAGAAAAGGCACCCCTCCGCTAAGTTCAAAGACAACAAAGTTCTCAACCGGAACTGTAGCCGTACCAGCAGTTAGAGTAAGAGTTTCTGCACCACCGCTAGGAGTGTATGTGTAGTTCTGTCCTTCAAACTGCAGTTCTAGCGGATCGGTTGCCGCTTTGCCTGAAGCTGCATTTGTGATCGTAAGTGTGATTGTAGCGCCATCCGAAGACACGGCCATTCCTAGTGCTTCATCATCACCCAACCCACCATCGTTTAGATGCAGAAGATTATAGATACCTTCATGGGTATCAGTCCGGATGATAGTACCTTGTGGGGAGATCAAAGGTTTACCATCACCCCCAACAGAAACGTAGAAGCCAGCAGTATCAAACGTGATCGTGTCTGACTGAAGTACACGGCCAGGGCCTGACTCACGGACAGTCAGGGCATAGAAGCCGCTGTCGAGGGTTTCGAGGTGGTCGTAGATCGCGTTCTTAGTAGGAACGCTGGAGTTGCTATCCCAAGAATCACCATACGCATCTTCTGGGACAACAAAAGAACCATCCGTCTTCAGCGTGGCATCTGCGCTCCGATAGAGGTTAACATCTGCACCCGACCCAAAAGTAATCCCGTTCGCTGCGTCCGTCCACGCGCCACTAGCACCGATCCAGATTGCATAGTCACCCGCAACGCCAGCCACGCTATCAATACGGATACCGATGTTGTTTGTGGCGTTCATTAGGTCGTCGATGTAGAGTCCGTACTTGGTCCCTACATCCCCAGCAGAATCTCTGATCCAGAAACTTTTGTAGCGGGTAATACTCCCACCTCCGGGAGACCCTCCGGTCCCGCCATCCCCGCCTTCATCGAGGAAGGAAAAGGCGTCAAGTATCACTCCGTCTTTGTGGTCGCCCTCGATCCCAGTCCAGGCCGAAAGGCCTCCACCCATTGAGAACGTGCCTTCGGCTTCATGACGGAAAGCGTATCGCCCACCCGTTGCACCACCGCCCAGGCTGGTGCTGTTGTTCGAGACGTTTTGAGTCTCTCCTGTATAAACAAATCCGTTAAGTCCTTGGGATGCGTTGTTGTAGTTACCGCTATCAAAATTAATATCCAAAACAGCCAACAGGGCGCGTCGGTTTCCTCCGGTTCCGGTTCGTGCTTTTCGCGTGACTAACATATCTTGGTTGTCGTTGGGGTTAAGCGCCGTCGGATCGCCGCCAAATCTACTGAATGCTGTGTTCTCATCCTCAGCCACAAAGATCGCACCCATGAAATCAGTGTACCCACTACCACCTAAACCTTGTGGGTCTATAAGAAGATTACCATCATACTTCAGAGTAGCAGTACTCCCTACAATCAATGATGTATAAAAGTTACCAATCCCTGCTTCCACCCTACTAGACTTGAGGTCGTTCTGAACATGTAGGTTCTGGGATGCGTCAAAATATCCTGCACGGACACCGCCAGTAGTGAACGCGATAGAGTCGTCACCAGGGGTATTCTGAAACAGGCCTGTGGTAGAGTTAGAGAACCAGAAGATATCAGGAGCGCCCGCGTTGCCGTCAGCTAGAACCTGGAGGTTCTTAGGCAGATACACACGATCCGTGAGGGCACGTAGAACAGAGGTTCCACCAGACACCAGTGCCAAGTCATCAGAGGCTAGCCGGGTAAGCCCGGTGTCTGTGTCCTCTGAGAAGGATACGGCAGGAGCGCCAGCAGTACCATCAGGGTGGAGGAGAGCACCTGTCATAGCGTCCCCTGCCACAGCAACGTACTCTCTGGGGTTGAACACGCTACCCCTGAGGTTTAGGTTGACTTCTTTCGCGCTGGGGTTGGATTTCTTCTGGGTAAGATAAAAGTGATTTACGTTGACCTTAAAGTTATGAACGCTCGGGTACACCTTAGACAAGTCATCATACATGACCCGCAGTGCGTAGAAGACTGGGACTGTAGAGTGGAGCGTGATCGAGTTCGTCCCATTCGAAAACTCCATGTTGTTACCGGCCGTGAGCCCCTTAAACGGGAGGACCGACCCAGACTTGGCTTTGACAAGAGAGACGCCACCATCGCTTCTAGTAGTGTTAGCTTCAGCGGAACTGGTAAGGGTGAGGTCGAGGGCGTTCTCTGCTACTGAAAGTACGCCGGTGGCCTTGATGGATCTGAACTGTAGATCTACACCGGACTTCTGTTTGAAGACGTCTGCTCCGGTGCCTACGTTACTAGCTGTGGTGGCGCTGGTCTGCTGGGTTACTTGACCGTCGGAACCGACGGCCCATGCTGTGTACCAATTTGGGATCTGTGTGGTTCCAGGCAAGACGTTGGCTTGTATTTCGAACAGGTCGTCATCTTTGTTGTAATGCATTCTAAAACGATTGTGAAAGCCGTCTTCACCTAGTTTCCACGCCTGGACGGCGGTCTTTTCTACGCCGTCTAAAGTGGTGAAGTCGCCACTTGCATCTAAGCCAGCACCTCGTACAATCGGTGCCATATAAGAAGTATCGTGTCTTATGGCTCCCCACTGCTGGGATAACGCCTTACCGAAGGACGGCCAGGGGGCGTACCATTGAGGCTGGACTGTATCTTCAGATGCCATACATGAAACCCTTCTGCTCTATAAATTCCTCAGCAGTTTGTGTGTGCTTTGTTAGATTGCAGTTTGGACATGTGAGGCAAAGGTTATCAATCCAGTTACTACCGCTACGTGAAATAGGTGTCATATGATCGATGTGGTATTTCTCTTCTATACTGACACTACAATACCAACAACGCATCCATTGTGATATGTATAAGTCTTTGATATCTGTCTTGGTAAACCCCCCTCCTACTTCTGCGATGCGTGCTCTTCGTCGATGTCGACGTATACTTGCCTCTTCTTTATTATTTTGATGATATTTGCTCGCCCGCTTTGTTATTCTTTCTTTATTATTTTGATAGTATTTATTAGTATATTTTAGTATTCTTTCTTTATTATTTTGATAGTATTTTCTTGCATATTTTATGCTAACTTCTTTATTATCGTAGCGATATTTCTTATGCCTCTCTTGTACAACTTCTTTATTATTTTGATAATACTTTTTAGCGTACTCATTATATTCAGCTTTTCGTTTTTCTCTATAAACTTTATTCTTTTCTTTATTATTTTGATAATATTGACGGTTATATTCTTTTTGAACAGCTTTTGACTTATACGGCATGATTAACTAGGCTCCGTAAACGGATAGAAGAAATCCACGCCAGTAAAACTACGTGTATACCATGCCGGTGTGGTTGAGACATAGAATTCCTTATAAGCTTCGTGGTCTAATGTACTCTCATCTTCTGCTGTCCACTCCGCTATTCCAAACTGGATCTGCTCAGGCACTAAATCTATCTTTTCTGGTACGACCAGCATTTCGCTTGGGTTAGAAGTGTTACTTAAATGCCCTGCTTGAACATTCGTATCTAGCTCCGGCAGCTCCCAGCTATCAGAGTCGTGCTTCAAATCGATAGAGTCTTGTAGGATTAACCACGAGCCGATGTAGAACACATCAATACCCTCAGTTAGCTACCAGGGTTATTGTGGAATACTGTAGCATGAGCGCCAGTTACACTAGAAGTGACAGACACACCACCATCAGCAAGCCACTGTGTGGTAAGCTCTAAAGTATTCTGCCCCCCTGTGTCGCCAGCGTTCAGAAAGATTACCTGAAGAGTATTACCATCAGCGTCTTTGATAGTAAACGTAGTATCTGCTGCAGCTGGTGTCAGGAGCATTCCGTAAACACGAACCGGAGCGCCTGAAGCCACTGTGAGCGTCAAAGCGCCAGTAACCAAGCTCTGATATGAATGTCTTGATGCAATAGTATGTGCCATTATTTCTCCTTGTCCCCTTTCGGGGGTTCCTCTTTTGGAGGGTTCTTTATCTCATACTCTAAAACGGCATCCTGAAGAAAGGCAAGGAATCGGCAAGCGTATTCGATATCTTCCGCGTCAGCTATCCGCTCCTCCCGCCATACGGCAGGCCACTTTTTGAATGCTTCAAGGAGGTCTATCTCTTTGTCGGTACCTATCCACTCCAACATGTTTTTCAGCTTGTGCTTCCCGAATCCGGTCAGAACCAGCCCTGGAGTTCGTTCTTCAACTTCCTTGTTTTCGTCCAATGCAGCTCCCTCCGTAACTTACCGTTCCTTCTCTTAATTATAGGAAATATTGCAATCTTTTGCCAGAAGAGCTATCATTGGAATAGATAAAGAACAAGATAAAGTAATTCTTTAGGAGGACCGATGAAATACGTAGGCAGGCCCAACACCGTCAGGACTAAAGAGTCCCTCTACAGGAACTGGATCAAGCCTTATTTGGCGGCGGACGGTTCCAACTTAGACAGCACCGTAGCTATCTGGGAGCGTTCGTTACAGCCCGGCACAGTGAAGTCGCTTCTTTACTTGGCGAAAGAGGAGGTGCCGGGGCTAGACACCAAAGCGCACGTAGCTCGCCTGGGGCGCGCGAAACAGCAACTTCCGCCCAAGGCCCTCACCCGATCTGAGATCGTCGTTCTCACGGCTGTTATCAAAGCCGAGAGCCCCTTGTACCTCCCGTTTCACATAGGTATCAACACTGGGATGCGCCGTGGAGAAGTGTTTGGGCTCCATCACGAAGACGTCGATATGCTCCGGAATCGTATTTTAGTGCAGCGGTCTTTTTCTGGTCCGACCAAGTCCGGGAAAAGCCGAGTGATTCCCATTAGTTCCGCGCTTGAGAAAGTGCTGGTTGCAGAAGTTTTCTCGAAGAGCTATAATAGATCACGGGGGAAGAAAAGAACTGGATCTTTAATCCCGTCAATCTTTGACCCGGGCCCATTATTGAAGCAGTTCTGCAGGGAGGCTGGTATCAAAGAGATCACGTTTCACGTTTTGAGGCACACCTGGGCGACTCTTGCTCTTGAGGCAGGACGCAGCCCTGTACTTGTGTCTAAGGTTCTAGGCCATAGTAAGGTGAGCACAACTTTGGATTTGTATTGGTCGGCGTCAGGGGAAACCCTGGACATGAGCTTCTTGGATGAGTAATGCACAACCACAAGGATAACGATCTCTGCGACCGATGCAAAGTCATCGATGGTATCAAGGTCGTAGACAATCGGCTAGTCTGTCAGAGATGTAGCCGTAAATTGAAGAAGGAAATCAAACAAAGGGAGAAAGACAATGAGCGAGACCGTCAACAGGGAGCGATTAACCCAGTTCGTAATAAATACGGATCAAGAAATTCTCAATATGCAGGCGGGCGAAGGCACTAGACGCCCCGGTACACTGCATTTTGAGATAGGCAAAGCATCCCCAGTCATGCACCGTTGGAGTATATTCAAGGAAACGCCTACCCAGAGTAACCTCAACCAGTTCATCGAGATCGCCAAGCAGGACTTCGGTAGCCCTACGGGAGAGCTATTTGAAGGACAGTCTCAGGCCATCTTCACACCAGATCCGGCTACTGTATCAAAGCCAGTACCTAAGGCGTTTGACGTGGCTATCAAGGATTCTTTTTATGACATGTTCAGAACCGCTCGGATCGCCATGGAGCCCAAGCAGGTAGAGCGGATTGAAGCTATTGCCCTAAATTTGGCCGATGTCATCGAAAAGAAAATCGCCACCGCAGTCGGCTTTGCGGTAGGTAACACGGTGAAGGACCAGCTCGGAGCCCTATTGAAGGGCCTCAAGGAGAAGAAAGCGGCTAAGCCTGCGAAAAGGCAGAAGATTCAAGGCGGCTTAGAAGATATCGATTAAACATTCAGGAAGTTGCAATCTTAAATGGTAATCTTGAGAGGAATTTCCTATAATTAAGTAGGAGGAGGAAATGAGTAGAAGAATCAGCAACAAGAAGCGACAGTTACTACAGCTCAAGGACAATATCATCAGGGCCTACCAAGGCGGCGGGTCTCTGAAGGAAGTAGCATTATGGTTCGATACCTCAGCGAGCACCATCAGGATATTGCTGGTGGAGGAGGGTATAAAGCTGAGATCACAAGGTAGACAAAAGAAGGAGAAATGATGGCTGCATCTACAAAAGAGGATACGGTTTGTAAGCATTGTAAGCACAAACTCACAGAACATTGGGAAGGCGGGTGCGGCTGTAAGCGCAGTGGTGAATTCATTATCGAATGTGGCTGCCCTAGTTATTTCCCTACGCGTGAGAAACACGTTCAAACCAGCTTTTCCAAGTACAATGTAGAAGATGCAAAACTAACTATCCTTAGAGAACTAGGATACTAAAGGAGAAATGAAATGGCAGTAGTTGCAAATCTGATCAACCCGACCCCGTTTGACGTAAGCATTGACTATCAACAGGGTATCTTCATTGATGTCCCCGCCGATGGCGAGGTGAACATCACCATGCAGCAGTTGGACGATTTCCGCCCCGGCAAGCCAGGGTCAGAAGAGACCAAGAAGATTCTGGACTTTGAAGGCGTGTTCCTTCAGGACTCGAATCTGAGCTACGACTTCCAAGCTCTTGAGACCCTGAGGGCGTATGTGGCAGAGCACAAGGATCGTATTCGTACCTTCCTTGATAGAACCAAGGGCTCCCGCTCGCAGCAAGGCGTCAGCGTTGACGATGATGTGATGCAGGAACTGTTGGATCAAGCTGGGTACGGCAACATGCAGAAAAAGGTAGACAAGGTGCAGGCTCGTATCGCGATCCTTGAGCAGCTGGTAGGTACAGACAAAGCCAAGGGTTCTGTAGCGCACACCCTCGACCCCGAGCGTAGTTGCCTTGTGACCAACCCGCCCCGGCAGTTTCCTTCCAAGACGGCTCTGAATATGTTCCTTTCTGAGCATCCGGAGATCAAGGAGAAGCACGACGCGTTGGCCGCAGTGGCTGTAGTGGAAGAGGTGATTGAGTAATGAGGAATAAACAGCGTCAAGCAATCAAAGACCCTAGAGTGACAAATGAGGCTTGCTGGAAAGATAAGGACGATTGCCGCGTTCCTAACCCACCTTTAGATACGGTGCATCAAGAAGATAAACATTACGATAAAATAACTGCTGGAAAGAAGCACGATACGAAGGTCATCATGGCGCATGAGTTCCGTGAAAACCCCGAAGGTTTTCAGGCAATGGCACAAACAGTGGTTGACTCATACAATGAAGAAAACAGTCTTGAAGTGGGCGGGGAGCTTCCAGAGATACTTACTAAGGAAAAGGAGGAGAGTAATGGCTGACTTCAAGGTAATAGCAGACTCGGAGGTCATCACCATTGAGGGCCTCACGATTGCACCTGCTGAAGCGGAAAACCTGAGGAGCGCCGTCAGTTTTGCTGGCGCTATGCAGGAGATCCCTAACCTACCACCTCAGATCGACTACGAGCAGTTTGTGGTTCAGTTCTTTGAGGATGGTTCGCTGATCGTGAGTAGGTCGAACGGTCCAGGCGGATCGATTAAGTTCGCTTTCAATACAGTGGATCAACTGGTGGTGACGATTACGTCAGCGCTTGGGATATCCGTTGACGCGAAACGACTCCGGCCGTCGCCTAGAGCTGTAGGTGACCCAGGGTTCTTATCGGAGGGGGAGATCGACTAAAGGTAGTTAGAGAGGTGCAAAACGAGTGAAGGGCCTCGGGTTACGATCCGGGGCCTTTTCTCTTTCTCCACACCCTCTTGACTAGACGTTCCGCTGTGATGTTGTCCGGGAACCTATGCTTAGGTTCTGGTACTCCTAGGAAGGGGCACAGCTTTTCCCACCCGTCTCCAGCACAAATGTTCATCACCAACAAGTTATCTCTGCCTTTGAAGTAGTCCATGACCGCCGTGTGGTGGGTGTAGTAGCGTTGCCGGAACACACTTCGGTCCCACTTCAACGTACCATACACAGCCGACCGCATCCAGTGCGCTTCAGAGTACAGAATGTCGCCAACCACTCGGTCCTCTCGTTCCACTCCTCGAAAATGCTTCTTGGTGGATTCAAGCCATGAATCAATGTCACGCACAGTGAGGATGAACTTGCTGTTCGGGTATTCCTCGTCTAGTTGTGGGTAGAAGGGGACAGACTGCACATCTGTCATCGCGTTATAGTCTTCTAGAATAGGTAGCCTAAAGATACCATTCGCCAAAAGTTTGAGTGTATCCTTCGTTTCAGGATAGTGGACTGTGTTGATGCCGATGCTGTTCAAGGCTACAGATAACCCTTTCGTCCCTGTGCGGGACAAGCCGATACCAAATACTTTGTTCATGGCTTTCTCAAAAAGCAGGTATATAACTCGGCTGTCTTGTCAAGCCAGAGGTCTTCAAGAATAGGCTCCCAACCTTCGGTGTACTCAGCGACGTCTTCTGGTAGGACTTCATCACCATAGTCATGCGCGGCTATAATAGACCCGGATGGAAGTAGAGGAGCATATACCTTAACCTCGTCCCGCTTATTCCCACCGTCGCAGAAGAAGAAAGTTGGCTTATCTTCCATGTGACTCTGAATCCGTTTGACGTTAGCAAACGCATCCTCCATAACAAACTGCACGTTCAGCTCTGTGAACACGGCATCTACTTTAGGTTTGTCACCTCTGATCTGTGTGTCGAAGGTGAGTAGATGGTGTCCTCTCTGCACGGCATGGAGCGCTAGCACAACAGACAGTGCCCCGCCTCCAGTACCAATCTCAACAAATCTCTCAATCTGAGGGTTGTCCATAAGGATGTCGTCAATATGTTTGTACAACCCGTAGCTGTGTTGTTGTCGAACTCCCAAGAAGCGGCTGTACCACGTAGTCTTACCTGCCATCTGCGTACTCCTTCAACTTGGCGAAGTCTCCTGACATGAGGATATCAGCAGCACCCATCACCTTGTCTTCCTCCCAGTCCCACCACTTCAGCTCTAAGAGGTACTCGATAGTATCGTCATCGAATCGCTTCCGGATCTCACGCGCAGGGTTCCCCACTACTATGGCGTATGGAGCTACGTCTTTAGCTACAACTGCCTCAGCTCCAATTACGGCTCCATCGCCAATAGTAACGCCTGACAAGATAGTAGAACCCCAACCTATCCACACATCGTTTCCTATAATGACGTCGCCCTTGGTCTTGGGATGATCTTTGTTCTTGGCATGCTGCATCGAGCAAAAGGGATACGTAGAGATCCAGTCTGTGTTGTGTTCCCCACCAAGGAAGATCTGTACCATGTTTGCGAACGAACAGTAGGCACCCACCTTCAGCTTAGCTACAGGTGTCTCTTTCCAACTCCGCACCACAGGATCTCCATAGGTCCCACGGCCCGCTTCATGAACTCCTGTCAAACTACAGGTATCAGTCCCCATCAGTCTCTCCTAGGCGGGAGTATCTTGTTTGATTGAATAAAGGCTTGCTCTACTCCCCAAAAGTAATAACGCTGGTACTGCTTGTTCGTTCTGAATGCTGTATTGTCGTACAGCCATAGTACGTGGTCAATAGCCTGATCGAAGTTAATGTAAGGCCACACCTTGTACGGGGTGAACCTATCTCCCATACTCTCAGCGATTGACTCGGGTGTACTATAGTCGAAGTCTGGGTTGTTCTTCAGTTGTTTCTGGCTCAGCGGTCTGCTACCACTCTCGAGAGTCCAGTGGTAATACTTAGGGCTACGTCTCCCGTGGTGCTCAAAGAACGCCATATCTTTATTGAACGTCTTGTAGAGGAAGTCGTTAGGTCGGGTACCACGGGGCCAAGGGCGGGGGCGGGCCATGCCCTTGTAGTCTATGTAGTCTATTACCTTGAAAGCAACCACACTATGAATGTCGTCTACGTCGAACCACCGCTGGAGTTCTCTGATACTTATATGCCAGTTCGGCCACGTATCAGCGTCTCCCCAACCCTCTGCACGGTGTCTCCGGAAGTCGAGCATCACACCGCACCGGCTATCCAGCTCAGCGTGGAGGGCCCTGTCGACGATCTCAGCAGGTTCTTGATTGAGGAAGAAACGGTCACCCTCCAGGCGCACCACCCAAGTATCCTCTGTCACGTATGGAAAGTCCTTCTTGACTTGTTCTAGTAGCCACCCTCTTCTGTGCTGCAGGTAGCGCTTCCTTTCTAGTTCTCCAAAATCTTCCCGGTGCCAGAGCTTAGAGACTACAGGGTGACTCTTCAGGATCTCGTTCGTATTGTCAATAGAGCCATCGTCGTACGCGTATACGGCGTCGAACATATCTTTGGCCTGATCCAACACCTCGGAGAGAATATCGCCGTCATCCTTAGTATCTAGTGTACCTATGATCTTCATTCAACCGTAAGCTCCACACCATAAGACACGATGCCAGTGCCGCTACAATGAGCGTAAGACAGTTCATGCTTAGGTCTGTCAATAGATTCCCACCATTTCGTCATCCCTGGGAAGCGAGTATTCCGGATGTCGTCACAAATCAGGAGGCCTTCGAATCCAGAGCTATCCAAAACTTCCATGAATCTCCGTTCTTGTACACCGTTGTGTGGGCTAATGTCCAGACAGAGAATGTCTGCTACGTCGAAGATACACGGAGGTTCATTGAAGATATCATTGATACGAAAGGTGATGTTGGGAAGCGGAGAGTCGGGCCACGCAAATCTACCCGCTTTACGAGCTGTCTCGTCTATGTCCCATGAAATGACGTCACAGGATAGGTTAGCTGCTAGAGCAACTGCTGACGCACCATTCAGAGTCCCAACGTCGTAGAAGATACCCCCAGCATACTGCTCTGACAGATAAGCCAGCAGCCTATAGTGCTCGCCTGTTTCAACCAAGAATCTACCACAAGTACGCCCATCAACAAGCTTCGCCAGTTGGCGCATGCCGAACTTCCTCACTTCGCTCTCTATGATTTGGATCATTCTGGTTTCCTTGCTGTAACATGCATCGCGTTACCAACCGATGATTTGACTTGTACATCCTTGAACCCGGCTCTATGCAAGTACTGCGAGATCGTCACTTTATTGAACGTATGACACCGGCGGCGGCTCTTTAGCGCACCTTCTGGTTCCGTGTAGGCATCCGCGTCTCTACATGCTAAAGCTAATGTGCCGCCCTCCTTGAGGCACCTAAACCACTCATTCATAGCCTTGATCACATTAGGCAGCGCCTCTATATAGTTGGTGACCACGAAGTCTAATTCATTCGTCTTTGCGAATGCCAGATCATCTCCGCTGTAGTGATAGTCAGCACCCAGCGTAGTCCGTCTAGTGTCCACCCCGATAGCGTCCGCTACGAGAAAGTCACCACAGCAAATGTCAACACCGATACCTACAGCGTGACTTTCTAAGAATGCACGGTCCGCTCTAGCGCCAGGGTTGTCTGTGTCTAGCCGTTTCCCCCATTTGGCATAGATACTATCGGCTCTTTTCTTGTAGGTCTCAACTCTGCGGTCAAGCATCTCTCGGACCCACTTCCGATAGCTCATTTCTCCTCCTTGAACAACTTCTTGTTCGCCGCCTTGGCTGATTCCCAAGAGCCGAACTTGATGACCTCTACAATCCTCTTGAGGCGTGTCACGTTCTGCCACCAGTGGAGGAAGATCTCGTCGTCTTCAAGGTAGCTGATATCTCGCCCATTCTTCAGCTCTTGCACCACCCCGTAACGCCCGTCCAGCTTGTGGATGTTCTCACATGTCACCAACTCAATGCCAGTAGATGCGGCCGCAGGTTTGATATGTGCCCCGCGCTCATCCGCCCCAGCGCCCCAAGGGCTGTATAGCTTAGTTGCTTCATGACCGAACTTGTAATCGATCCAATCACGACACACGTTTAACTCCGCAACAATCTCTTTCTCTGAAAGATCTGCGTAGTCCTTATGCGAAAGCCCGTGGATTTCAGGAAGCATACGCCCCTCTGCTGTCTCTTCGCGGATGTACTCAATGCACTTAGGGAACTCCTGAATCTCTGTCACTAGGATGGTGGGTACGTGGATCAGGGTATCCGGAACTTCGCAGATCCACTCATGCACCATTTTGAACTTCTTAAACTCGTCACCCTTACTGCTGGAGCCTAGTAGCACGTCATCATCTCTCACTCGGATTTTAGCTTTCACTTCGTGTATCTCTCAAAGAAATCGTATTTCCCTATAATGCGCCATGGCATCTGAGCTTCCCATGCTGCAGGCCATACTCGACGCTTAGATCTTTCATTCGGCTTCTTGTACACAGCATTCGCTGCGTTGGTGAGCCAGGGCTCCACAACAGGGAGGTCAAGGAACGCACACAGCTTTGTCAAAGTACGCTCTGGATTCTCAATCAACTCCTCATTGTAGAGGTCAAACCTAGGATAGATCTCCAATAGCTTAATCGCTGTGCTGTAGAACCTCGCGTACCGCCGGATACACATGCGATGCAGTGTGTCCTCATCCCGCCAAATCCGGTTGGACTTCGGGCTGTCGAGGTAGCAGGTGATGTTATCGTAAGGGTTCCGAATAGTGTGGATTACTTTGACTGGCATCTGCATATATTCGCTGAACCTGTCGATAACATCAACAGAATGCCCATGCTTCTTGACAAGGTTTACAGCGTCCCAGCCACATTTATCTCCTATGGCAAGCAGCGGGTCTTCCCACGTTAACGACCCTGGTAGAGCCTTCGGTTTCCGCTCCTTCCCGTGGCCGCACTTCTTTGCTGCATCGATGATTTGCTCTCTCGACCAGCCGTCCCGCGTCCACTTGGTGATGTACTTCTGTTCTTCTGCAAGACGGACATTAGGGTGCGAATCCAATATAGCAGAAACAATTGTATGCCCACTTCTCCCCTCCCCTATGAATGTAATCCAGTTAGTCATTGTCTCCCTCTTCTAGCTTGTGTTCCATCAGCTTCTTCAACTCAGCGTTGTATTTAGCCAAACGCTCTGCCACAATAGACTCCGGGTCTTCAATCGCCTCGTATTTCATACCCTTGTAATAATCGAACTTGTAGTCGATGAGCTTCTTACCCATCTTCTTCGCCATCAGGGATGCTTCCCTTACCTTCTCACGAATGACAGGGTCCTCTGTCTCCCAGTAGATTTCTCTAAGAACCTCACAGATAGATCTGAACCGCCAACCTTTTTCTCCAATGAAATGCTTCTTGAAGTTCTTGTCACCCATCACCCCTCCAGTAGTGGGTTGTTGATCACTGAGTATGTCTTCCGTGGGCTACCATGGTACGTCACAAAAGGAACCTCCAATTTGGTGGAGGCTGAGTTCACAACTCTCCTATCAGCGTCTCGGTTTGAATCATCGAACACCCAGATAGCGTTAGTATCAAATAGGTCTATGTACTTGACGAACCCCGACCTTGTCCCAGGAGGGCCATCAACCAGAAGGAGATCATACTTGATCCCCTTAAGTTCCTTTCGCAGCACATCCGCGTCGTACCAGATATCAGTGGGGTGGTTCTTAATCCTCTTGTGTTCCTTCAGCGGAGCGTGAATGTACGTGGAATCGTACTTACCAACAAACTCCACATCATGTTCAACCGAGTACATCGTGTAGTGCTTTGCAAGTTCACTCGTTGTCCACCCACTACCTAGCTCCAAGATAGTCCCACCCCCAGGCAACACTTTCCGGATGAAATCGTATAGACTCTTATCAATCGACCACAGCCCCCATTTACTCGCCATCAGTAATCCCTGTATAAGTTAAGATAGACTTCTTCTTTGGTTAAGGCATTGTTCAGACTGAGTAGCCCATCTACAATTACCGGGTGTGTAATCTCCATTAACATTAATTCTATCTAAAGTTAAACCCTTTGGTTTGTCTCCCATATCTCGATAGAATGCTTCAAAACTAGCTTGCCACTCTTTACAAATTGTGATACCACGTCCTCCGTAGTTTTTATAATCCTTACGTTTTGAATTAGTACATCTCTGTTTCATATTATCCCATGTTATGTATTCTTTAGTATAACTCATGCCGTGAGTCGTAGATCTCTTGACTGTTACTCCCTTACGATTGCACCCGCAAGAAGAAGTATTGCCTGTCTTAAGGCTGTCTGCTCTAACTACGGATGTGTTACCGCAATCACATTGGCACAACCACTTAATACTACCCCATCTATTGTGTCCCTCTCGGTGTACCACAACGAGCCGTCTAAACCGTTGGCCTGTCAAGTCAATAAGTTTCATTCTTGTCCTCCAATGTCTGATTGGAACTTAGTAGTCATTGTAATGCCACTGCTTCTTGGGGCGAGCCCCCCCGCCTTTCCGGGGTCTTCCGAACACGTCTTCGAAGTTCTCGTCTGAGGTGGGTCTCTTTTCAGTGAATCCAGAAAGCTCCTTGTTCTCGGCCTCCCTAAGCCGAAATTCAAAAGCTCTCTTCGATTCAGCGTAGGGATCACCGGTGTCAAATTTCCTGTCTGGCATCGTGAACTGGCCTGAAAGAATTGTGAACAACGCCATGATGAAAGCATCTGGAACGTGGTCTCCACGCACCGGATCCTTAATCACCCAGCCTTTCCCTTCCGCAGTCTTAGATGTCTGGGCACGTAGGAGCTGGTCGTGGAGGTAGTCACAGTTCAAGTCATCAAAGTAGATGTGAGGGTGTGTAGGCTGTGCCAAGGAATTGAGGTACTCATAAGTTTCACGCCGCCAGTTCTCCTGATTCCAACGACCCTTCTTGTCCTTGACCCGGAATGTTACATCCGTAGGCCACTCCCGTTTCTCTTCTTCGAACTCATCTAGTTCATTCAGGATCGGGGGGTCACAGTCGAAGATGGTCAACACCCAGCGGTTGGGGTCACCACCAGCTTTCCGGATCCAGGTAGGGACTAAATCACGGACGATGTCCATCTTCGACCGCATTGTTCGAGGGTCGTTGTCGAAGTACTCGTTCGCAGCGACCACTGTCCGGCCATCAAACCCTAAAAGACACGCGGCGAAGTTCTTCGGGCCTTGATCGATCCCCAAGACCCACGCACACCTCTCGTAAAGTTCACGGGGTATCACTGTCATATGGCGTTCTTGGAGCTGGGCGAAGATCGCACCCTCCGCAGACGCCATCAACCCTTCGAACTCTGAGGCGAACTCCGACTCCGTTAGTTCCTGCCGTGCAGCCGCCAGCTCAGAAGAGACATACTCAGGGTTATCTGTAGGGTCCATGCTGTACTTGAGAAGAGAGATGTTCCAAGGGCACCCGGCCTCAATAGTCCGTTCACTGGTAGGTATTCGTCGTGCTCGCCCTTGCCCGTCCTTTCCGGTCATCTGTGTGAACCTACCAAGGATCCCGCCGAAACCCTGCGGAGTACCGAAGAGCAGCGTCCTGCCCAACCGGGACGTCATCCGCGCTCGGAGGTGATTGTAGATGTCATCTGGCACCCAACCGGGTTCAGCGACCAACGCTAGCTCCAGTTCCCTACCAGAGATGGATCCCTTGGCTTTAGCTGATTTGATCTTCAGCACGGAGCCCCACTTAGATTCAAGGGTCAGCTCTTCAGTCTTGCTATCGTACCTGCGGGTGATAATGTGTTTTGTGTACGGAAAGAACAAAGTGTTCAAGAACTTGTCGAGGTATTCCACCTCAGAAGCGGCGTCAGCATAGATACGGGCCAGGATCCACACCTCCACGCCAGGGATCAGGAACGCCAACAAGGCGAACATAGCGAGCAATAGCGATTTGCCTGAGTTGTGTTCAACAAAAGTAGTGATAAAAGTATTATAGGTGTCAACACTAATAGATACTGTTGGCAGTTCCCCTTGGTATTTTATTGATTTGACCTCCCTCCACATATATCCTACCGGGAGGCCGGAAGTCTCCCAGTTGTGATGCCCATCTTTCTTAGACAATGCATTTTCCAACACCTTCTTTAGCTTATCTTCTTTACCAAATATACCAACAACATTAATAAATCTAAGGGTGTCTTGTTTTCTAGTAATATCAAATGCCCAAGCTTTGAAGCCGTATTTATTATTGCTTCCGGGGTAGTTTGTAGTTCTAGCCCTCACCCTACCATTAATCCCGAGTCGAAGACATGCCATCTCAATATCTCGGATCATGCGTTCAGAAGCCAAAGTTATACCTATTTCTCCTTTAGCAATAGCGTATCCGTCACAAGCAAATAATCTGTTCAACAGGAGGGCTAAACTTGAATCAGAAAACTTCCAAACAAAATCTGGGAAGTGCTTATTCTTAGCTTTACAATTTATACCCCACTCACGCACCAACTCCAAGATATGATTAGGTTCAAATCCTTTTACTTCTTTTCTTTTTCCACGTACTCTTAAAGTAAGCCCGTCACTATATTCTCTATACCCACAATCTAAAGCTTTTATAATACTTTTAAATTCTTCTTTAACTTTACCTTCTAGTTGAGTAAAACCTACCCCTACTGTTGTACTTCCATCTCCTAGCAAGTACCCAAGGAGTTTAATTTGAATATCTGTAAGAAAATCTATCGGTATCGGATTTATATTGAGCTGGGTAGGGACTGCTACGAGGTCTCCTTCTTTTATCCTATTTAACTCTCGCCACTCTACAAAGCCTACCTGTGTTCTTGTCCCCTGCCCCGACCCTACTTTATAAGACCACAAAAAAGGATGCTCTCCTGTTCTTTGTACTTTTCGACCTCCGACTGTTATAAGTTCCCACACGGGCTTAATACCATTGTCTATTGCCCATGCTTTTGCCATTGTTTGTTTACCAAGAACTCCAAAAGCAGGAACCTCAAATACAGTATTCTTCAAATCTTTTATAGGAACAAAACTACCATCCGACAGAACTATTCTCTCATTCTCTTCTAAACAACGCGCAGGCCCGAGGCCCGCGATGTTACGCTCTGGGGAATTGAGTGCTACAATCTGTCCGGGGTGTGGCTTCTTCCGGTTATCGGCTCTAGTTAGGATGGTCATGCGGCGGTCGAGCAGAGTCTCCACCTCTTCGTCTGGAGCCAAGTCCACGTCTTCACGGAACTTGTTGAGTTTCTCGTTCTTGATATGTCGCAAAGGAAAGGTCTTGTGGCAGCAGGGGCAGTGCGCCATGGAAGCCCGCCACATCATGTCAACCCACATGAGGATGAGGTTCACATCCGCGCTAGGATCTACCATCTTCTCTAGAGCGGCGATAGCTTTGAAGCGGCTGTTCCCATGGGCGTTAAGGTCATCCCGGATACCTTCCAGGCGGCGGTAGATGAACTGCCGCAGGCTGTCGAACTCAATATTCGACGTATCAGACAACACTTGCTGGGCGGTGACCTCTTGGTCGAGCTTCTGAGCTATTTGGAATTTGTATTTGATGATCCGCTGGGCACGGTTGAGGTTAACGGCTTTCTGTGCAGTGGATGACTTAGGCTCGCAAGGCCACCCGAACGCCAAGCGTGCGGCTTCGATGCACCCCATCTTATCGAGGACCATCAGCTCCGCGAACTTCTTCTCGGATGCCTTTAGCTTCGCCTTCTTACGCGGAGCGTTCTTTGTCGTACTCTTGTTCGGCATATCTCCCTCGCCATGCTACGGTTTTGTATTCGTATTCAGCTTACTAAAAACCGTCTTCTTTTTCTTTCGTTTCAGAAATTCCTCAGTGGTAGTCGCAGGTGTATTCTTAATGCGTTCTGCCTCACGCGCAAGATTCTCTGTATAGTCGAATTCGTTTGTGTATGGAGAAGAATAGCCGCTTTTTCTTTTTCTTGGGGCTGCGAGACTCCATGGGTCGGTCTGTTTACTTTTAGAGAAGCCACCGGTGTTTGCATTTCTCCCTCTTAAAAGAGTACCTTGCATTGTAGTAGCGTTCATAAATAGGTTGCTGGAGACGGAGCGTCCAAGCAAGGCCTTAACCCTAGCCTTCGGATTAGCCACGTTTTTGCTCCTTGACGAATCTCTTGTGACGTTGTTTTATCTTCTGTGAGATCTTCTTCCGGACAGCAGTATCGGGGTTGTACACCTTGTCACCAGCTTTAGTATTCCCTACAATGCCGCTCTTACCTGCTGCCACATCCCGCGTAGCTTGTGTGTTGTAAGGATTAGACATAGTGTTGTACGAGGGTTCGTAAGCGTTCGCGGCGGTCCCGAGCAACCCTTTTGAAATTCGATCTTCTTCTTGTTCTCTTATCATTAGATCCACTCCGATTCGTCATCACCTTCAAATGCATAATGGCTTTGATGTGGTGCCCCTGCACGCTCTGGGGTGGTGTTATCTAGCGCCTCTTGCAGCGCATCCTCAACACTCCGCTCTTTGTGAGCCTTCGGTAGGTCTCCTACGTACTTTTCTCGGAGCTTCCGTGTGAGTTCATGTTCGTTCATTTTCTTAGCTCTTCCAAGATCTTACCAACATCTTCTTTGATGTCTTCAATCTGCGAAGCCATCACAGGGATGCTTCTGACTGCTGCTTTCTGTTCGTCAACATCTTCTTTGATGGCGTGGACTTCGACTTCTAACCCACGTCGACCTATTGAGTTGGCAATCGTATTCGAAGTACTACCAACGATGGCTGCTCCTAACACAAAGACAGCGACCCCAACCAATACCGGTTTTACCCACCCATTTCCATTTGCCATTGTTACTCCTTGGGGTCCCACTCAACGTGGATATGGTCACGCTCAAGCAACACCTCGTAATTGCCGCCCAGTCCGACCTGCATCCGTTCAGCCCATAGTCGAGCTTCGTACTGTTCGTCACCTATGATGTTCTTGGTACGGATATCAAAGGCGCGATTCTCGAAATGCAACGACCCTACCATATGTTCGCTGTCATTCGCGCTAGTAACCCAGACAGTACCCTTCTCCAACATTGGTGCTGTTTCACGGGCCACATCGACGATCCGAACCATCACTGGGTCGAAATGAGCACCGTTGATACGCACGTCATCCTTCAAGCAAAAGTTAGGCATATGGACCAAGCACCCTAAGGCTATGCCTATACTTAGCTCTGCGAACATATTACTCTACCGCTTCGTCTTCTGTCACCTTGTCCTTGAGGGCCGCGAGGCAGTTTTTAACCTCGCTTGTAGGAAC
>SDBT01003368.1_pt1 | contig 27715 bp, 22 predicted proteins | sample 2277101 | NCBI WGS metagenome assembly SDBT01 (sample SAMN10404973, study PRJNA504765) | marine sediment metagenome | isolation source: marine sediment core GS10_PC15, 103 cmbsf | place: Arctic Ocean: Southern Knipovich Ridge | collected 2010 | reverse complement strand
GAAATCGGTTTGGGCATTCGAATATCTCCCTATTAATCTCGAACATCTATTTCGAACAGGCGAAATTGAGAAGCACCACGCAGATCCGTTTGATCGTCTATTAATTGTTCAGGCGATGACAGAAAATATTAGCATCCTCACACCAGATGAGTTTATTAAGAAATATCCCGTGCACTCAATCTGGTAGTCCCGCCCGAAAGCCATTGAAAAACACCGAAACTGGGCTCCCCTCCCTGCGCCTACCTTCACTTTACAAAGTGTATCCGACTAAACTACTATACTTCATGAAGGAGTGACCATTGGAAAAAGCGCTCGAGGTATTATCGGTCGATGACCAGGTGGACAATCTAGATCTTATTGAGAGGATGTCCAGAGGATTAGAGTTTAAGATTCACAGCTTCACCGATCCAATAAAAGCACTGCAGTTTGCTGAAGGGAACGAGGTCGATTTAGTCTTTGTAGACTACATGATGCCTCAAATGAACGGCATTGAGCTTATCGTCAAAATAAGGCAGAAACACCCGGATATTCCCATCATCATGATTACCGCCGTGGCCTCAGACAACAAATTGAAAATCAAAGCTATTGAGGCCGGCGCCACGGAATTCTTAAATAAACCATTAATCAAGGCTGAGTTCGTTGCTCGAATAACAAATCTTGCCAATTTGCGAAAATCTCAAGTTTTTTATAAAAACTGGGCACAGTTGCTGCAGGAGGAGGTCAGGAAGGCCACTGCGGATATCGTCTCGCGGGAATATGAGACCCTGGAAGTGTTGGGCAACGCGGCTGAATTCAAAGACCCGGAGACAGCAAACCATATTAAAAGAGTGGCTCTCTATTCGAAAATGCTGATGCAGATGGTTGGAGAAAGTGAACACCAGCAAAACCTTATTTATCACACCTCCCCTTTACACGACATAGGCAAACTTGGTATTGCCGATGCGATTCTATTGAAGCCCGGGAAGCTGACCTCCGAGGAATTTGATACCATTAAAACCCATACATCGATTGGCTTCGAAATGATCAAAGCGGCGACCAGTCCCTTTCTAAAGGCAGGGGCCGCCATCGCCCTTACTCATCATGAAAAATATAGCGGCGGCGGATATCCGCGGGGTCTAGAGGGCAAGAGCATTCCGCTTTTTGGCCGCATCGTTGCCATCACCGATGTGTTCGATGCCTTGACAACAAAACGACCCTACAAGGAGCCCTGGCCCGCCGATAAAGCGCTTCATCTGCTTCAAGAAGAGAAGGGTCGGCATTTTGATCCCGACCTGGTCGGATTTTTTATTGAAAACAAAGCAGGAATTATGGCTATATACTCTAAATATCGGGACGAGAAGAAGTAGTCGGGTTATTGTCTGATCGATCGCTTTGGATCGAGTTGGCATTTCAGCCCTCTCGTAAGCTACGCTTACGCTTGAACATCTTTTTTAATTGTAGGCTGTAGCCTTCAATGAGTCTTCCCCTTTATTCGCTCAAGGCCCTGCGTACGCGGGCAAGCAACTCTTCGTTGGAGAAGGCTCCTTTTTGCATAATTGCCTCGACATAACCGTTCAGGCGCCGGTGATCCTCGGGGCTCAAGTCCTTGGCCGTGACCACAATGATCGGTAGATCAGGCGGCTCCGGCAGGTTCTGCAGGGCCTCGATAAATTCAAAGCCATCCATTTTCGGCATGAGCAGGTCCAGCAGCACTACATCCGGCTGCTGTTCCTGAAGCTGCTCCAGGGCTTCCTTACCGTTCTTTGCCTGCAGGCACCGCCACCCGGCTTCGGAAAGAGTTCTCTGCAGCATTTCCCGTTCCGCTTCTGCGTCCTCGACGATGAGAACCGTGCCTCCCGGCTCCTGCCGGTAATGAGCCATGACCCGAATCAGGTGCCGGCGGTCGATGGGCTTGGTAAGGTAGTCGGATGCACCCAGGGCGAAGCCGCGGTTCTTGTTTTCCACAATAGTCAGCATGATCACCGGAATCTCCTCCAGGTCCTCATCCGACTTAAGGATGCTTAGCACCTCCCATCCGTCCATCCCCGGCATCAACACGTCCAGGGTGATCACGTCGGGGTGCAATTTCTTAGCCAGTTCCAGCCCATCCCTGCCGTTCTGGGCTGTTACGATGCGCACTTTCTGCTTGCTCAATGCCCGGGCGATGAGCTCCTGGGCAGCCGGGTCGTCGTCGATGACCAGCAGGGTCTTTTCATAGGGGACACGTCCACCAACATCCCCATCCCCGGCCGGATCATCAGCCGCTTCCTTGGACGGCTCCGCCGGGGCACCGTCGTCGACCGTTAGCGGGAGTCGGGCGGTAAAGACCGAGCCCTTACCCACTTCACTCTGCACGCTGATGCCCCCGCCCATCATCCCGCAGAAGCGCTGGCTGATGGCCAGCTCCGGTAGCTCTCGACTAATAGACTGTCCTCGCTTTGCCAGATCTCACCGCTTAACCCCTCGCCCCGCTTCACCGGCAGCCCAATATGCCCTTTAAACAGGCCGATTCCGATCCTTAGGCGCATGATAGTTCCACCATCCGCAGGGCTGTCTTCCAGAAGGTAGAGAAAACCATGCTGCGCCTTGAGAAGCCGGCAGGCCCGGCTGACGATTACCTCCAGCAGATCTTCCACATCCAGCCGGTTAATCAGGGCCAGGCTGGTTTCATGCAGACCGGCCAAGTAGGCGTTCTGCCGGCTCAATTTTTCCGCAGCCCCGCGGCGGCTGCGGACCTCTTCTTCTAAAAGCACATAGGCCCGGCTAAGACGGCTGCCAAAGGACCTTTCCAGTGAGCGGAACAGCATGATGGCATACATAATAACAACCACGATAATGCCCATGAGACCGTACTGCAGCTTTGTTAAACCATCCAGGGCAGAGTTTATAGCGCCCACGATCCGTTCCCGCTCCGCTGAATAGACATTTGTTACGGCGTCGTCCACTCGTTCCAGCAGTAGTTTCATTTCCTCTATGACGGCCGGTGTAGTCAAATTCTTGAGCTGCCGCTCGTATTCTTCGAATTCGTTTTGCACCCTGCTTTTGAGTTCCCGCACAATAGCAGAGGTATCGCCCTGATCGAGCAGCCGGTCGATTTCCTTTCTCCGTTGAAGCAATTCTTCTGCAGCTTCGATCGGTTTCCCCGCGGCAAGCAGCCGTTCTGTTTCCCTGTTCAGGAGATGGAGCGCCTGTCTTATATCGGTCAAACTGTTCAGAAACCTGGCCTCTTCCAGGTGTCCGGCTGTACGGTGGACCGACACCGCCGCCAGAAAAACAAACAATACAATAGCAAATACGGCCAGCCCTTCGACGAACAGAATCATTTTCTGGTATCCCGTCATCTGTTTGAACTTAAAGGGATGCACGGATTTAAACGGTTCGATCATACGGACTTTCTCCACTATGAATCCAGCAAGATTCGAATTTTCTCCAACAGCCGCTTCAGGTCGATCGGTTTGGTCTCGTATTCATCACACCCTGCTTTCAGTGCTTTTTCCCTGTCTCCCCGCATGGCGTGAGCAGTCAGGGCTATAACGGGAATGTCTTTGGTTAACGTATCCTCTTTGAGTTTTTTTGTGGCTTCCCAGCCGTCGAGAACCGGCAGGCTCATGTCCATGAGAATGAGATCCGGAAGATAACTGCCGGCCAGATCGATCCCCCGCCGGCCGTCTTCAGCACAGATAGTTTCGTAACCCTTCCTGCGGAGCCTACGGGAAAGCATGTCCCTGTTCATTTCGTTATCTTCTACGATAAGGATCCTGGCCATTTCATCTTCAAATATACGGCATACCTTTCATTCCAGCAACGGTATTTTCTTCATCTCGAAAAACAGACAATCGAAGGGGAACATCCGTCTTTCCTGAAAGCCGGCAGTGGACCGTTGCTCCCTGGGCGGTAGACTCAACTATCCTGACCCCGTTTTTACCCTTGAGGTAATAGAAGTGCTCCTCTGGATAAATATTACTTGACGAGAAACACTACGAAACGTTGAGCACGACCGAGAGGAGGGTTGCCGGCGCCAATCCAGATGGAACGATCCACAGCTGTGACTCTATGATGTGTCATCAATCTTATCCTTGACTCTATAAGATCCATTATATATTATCGTTCCATGATTACGACTATTACAGGAAAGAATCAAGTCACGGTGCCGCCTGCCATTGGTAGATGCAGTCATCGCCGCTTGCGCCGCTCACCAAGACTGTGTTCTGGTGCATCGCGATCCGCACATGGCGGCCATACCGGGAGATCTTGTCCACCAGATCGTTCTCTCAGATAAGTAGTCTACCGATCAGGTTCGGTGAGCCCGCCCAAGAAGAGCTGTGCCGTTCTTTGGATGCCGGCCTTTCTTGGTGGTATTCTCCCTCCTTCTGAAGCTCGGAAATATAATGCTCGGCTTCCCGAATGCACAATCCGCCGATTTTCTACACCTCTTTCAACCGGATCTGTGGATCAGGCGAGAATGGGTGAGAACCTCTATTCCCTCCGTCGTACACAGGAAGTCGTTTTCTAAGCGTATTCCACCGGCGTCCGCATCGTAGAGCCCGGGTTCGATCGTAAAAACCATTCCGGGCTCAAGCCTCAAGCCTTGTTTCGCAGCATCACCAGCAGCATCTACCTCGGCACCAGCCGCCTCTTCTGCCGCAGCCCGGGCACGCAGAAGGGGGGCTTCATGAACATCCAGACCGATTCCATGACCCAGGGAGTGGGGCATGTCAAAGCCTCTCTCCTTGATCGCTTCGTCCACCCGGCGGGCGACGTCAACGAGCCCTGCTCCCGGCTCGAGCAGGGACTGGGCCAGCGCATAAACTTCCTGCACTGTCTCGCTCATAGCGCTCTGCCGGCGGCTCAAATCTCTGCCCAGGACGGTTAGCGTGACATCGCTGGTGTAGCCGGCCACACAGACCCCAAAGTCGACGATCGAGAACCCTTCCCCGGTAAGGTCTGAAGCCGTGTACGACGGAAAGGCGTGGATGTTAAAACTACGTTTCGGTCCTGCCACCACGGTCTCAAAACCCAGGCCATCGGCGCCCATCTCCCTCGCCCTGGCCTCGATGTATAGGGCCAGTTCTTGTTCTGTAGTCGTTTTTTCCTGCATCCAATGGGTGACATCGGCGATAATTTGATCGGTTATCCGGAAAGCCCGCTTAAGCTGCTCCATTTCCACCGGATCTTTGATGCTGCGCAGCGACAGCAGGGTTTGATCGAGGCCCTGCTCCTCGCAGACCAGCTCGATTCCTCCCAGGCTGGAAGCGATGAGATTCACCTCCGGGTAGGAAAACTTACCCGAAAGCTCGACGGTCCGGATTCCTCCCTGCTGTAAAATGATAGACTCAACGGCCTGCGCTAGAGACCGCTTGTACTCCGTGTAAGGAAGAAACGTATCGACGTGTGCCCAAGTCTCTGCCAAATGTATATCCCACGGCACGAGTACGCTTTTTCCCTTGGCAAAAAGAAATAGCAGCGCGTCCTGGGGGTGGCCGCACAAATATCTTAAGCTGCGGTTCCGCAGGCCTTCAAAATCCGCCAGGACCGCCGCGTCGCAGCCTCGCGATTGCAGGTAGGAAAAAATCTTTTCCTGTCGTTTTCTGAAAAGGGGGAGGTTAGTTTTTGATGACAATGTTGACCAGCCTGTCGGGCACCGCAATCACCTTGACTACGGTTTTGCCGGCGGTCAGCTCTCTGATCCGGGGATGTGCCCACGCTTTGGACTCCACCTCGGCAGCGGAGAGACCGGCCGGGAGCACTTCCCTAGCCCTGATCTTGCCATTAATCTGGTAGACAACGGTTCGGGTTTCTTCTACCGTTAATTCTTCTTCCCACTTGGGCCAAGCCTGGCTGCTGACCGAAGGTGCGAACCCCAGCTTCTCCCACAACTCTTCGGCTAAATACGGGGCGTATGGTGCCAGGAGAAGGACAAAAGTCGCCATGAGTCCCGGATAGAGGCTTTCTTCCTGGTTCATTTCGCCCACAAAAATCATCATCTGGGCGATCGCGGTGTTAAACTGTAGAGAAGCGGTGTCACGGGAGACTTTCTTAATGGTTTTGTGTAGGGTCCGCTGCAGCTTCTCGGGTGGTTTCTGTTCCGACATCGTTTTATCAGATATTCTCCATACCCGTTCTAAAAAGCGTTTTATTCCGGCGATGCCTCCGGTCGACCAGGGTTTGGACACCTCCAGGGGACCCATGAACATCTCGTACATCCTCATGGAATCCGCCCCGAACTCTGCGATAATATCGTCCGGACTAATCACGTTACCCATGGATTTGGACATTTTGACTCCGCCCTCGCCCAGGATCATTCCCTGGTTAATAAGCCGCGCAAAGGGTTCAGCAGAACCGACCAGGTCAAGATCAAATAAAACCTTGTGCCAAAAACGGGAGTAGAGCAGGTGCAGCACCGCATGCTCGGCGCCGCCTATGTACAGGTCGACCGGCATCCAGTAATCTATCTTGTCCCGGGCGGCAAAGACCTCGGCGTTATGCGGGTCCAGAAAGCGCAGATAGTACCAGCAGGACCCGGCCCACTGGGGCATGGTATTGGTTTCCCGCCTGGCCTTTTTGCCGCATTGCGGACAATCCGTATTCACCCAGTCGGTTATCCCGGCCAGCGGCGATTCACCCGTGCCGGTCGGTTTGTAGCTTTCCACTTCGGGCAGAAGAACGGGGAGCTCTTGGTAGGGCACAGGAACGGTCCCGCAGTGCGGGCAATGGATAAGAGGAATTGGCTCACCCCAGTATCGCTGTCTGGAGAAAATCCAGTCCCGCAGCTTGTAGTTTATCGCTTTCCGGCCCAGGCCCCTCTCTTCCAGCCACTCTACAATTTTTTCCTTGAACTCGGGGGTAGTAAGTCCATTGAATGACCCTGAATTAACGGCAATGCCGTCCCCTGGGTAAGCGCTGGACAGTTCTGCGGTGCTTCCTTCCCGGGAAACGACCGGCAAAATCGGCAGGTTAAACGTTTTGGCAAAGTCGAAATCCCTCTCGTCATGGGCGGGTACGGCCATAATTGCACCGGTTCCATAAGAGATGAGAATATAGTCGGAGATCCAAACTGGGACCCTTTTTTCATTTACCGGATTGACAGCGAAACCACCGGTGAACACCCCGGTTTTCTCCTTGGCCAAATCTGTGCGCTCGAGATCCGATTTTAACTGCGCTTCTCGAATGTATACGTCCACCGTCGAACGCTGTTCCGGTGTGGTAAGCCGGTCTACCAGTGGGTGCTCCGGGGCGAGCACCATATAGGTGGCGCCAAAGAGGGTATCCGGGCGGGTTGTATATACCTCGATGCTGCCTTCCCCATCGACGAGCGGAAAGTGGACATTGGCCCCTTCGCTTTTCCCGATCCAGTTCTTCTGCATCAATTTGATCGACTCGGGCCAGTCTACCTGGTCCAGATCGGCCAGAAGACGCTCGGCGTAGTCCGTGATCTTCAACAACCACTGCCTCAAGTTCCTGCGTTCTACCTGGGAGTTGCAACGCTCGCAATTGCCCTCTTTGACCTCCTCGTTGGCCAAACCGGTCAGACAGGAAGGGCACCAATTTATGGGAATCTTCGCTTCATAGGCCAATCCCCGTTCCCATAGTTTTAAGAATATCCACTGGGTCCATTGGTAGTATTCAGGTTTATGGGTAGATAACGAGCGATCCCAGTCATAGGAAAAGCCGAGGGCTTTGATTTGCGTTTCAAATCGGGATATATTGCTTTCCGTCGAGACCCGGGGATGTGTCCCCGTTTTTATGGCGTAGTTCTCAGCGGGAAGTCCAAAAGAATCAAATCCCATAGGATGGAGTACGCTGTATCCATTCATCCGTAGATAACGGCAGTAGATATCTGTGGCTGTATATCCCTCCGGGTGACCAACATGGAGTCCTGCGGAAGAAGGGTAGGGGAACATATCCAGCACATAAACTCGTTTTTCTCTCGGCACCGACGGATCCTCGGTAACTTGAAAGGTCTTGTTCTCGTACCAATAGGATCGCCATTTTTTCTCGATCTGGTGTACACGGTAGTTGCTCATGCGGCTCATCATACCGAAGATCATATTCTTCAGTCAATTCATCTTGACCGCTGCTCGAGCAGGTCGTATATTCTATGTAAGCCTCGCTATCCAATACCCCCTGAAAGAGCGGGGTTTTTTTTGCGCAGAATAAATTTGACGGAATTCTTAAAGCTGATACAATATATAAGCGGCAGGAGGAGCAAGATTGGCCAAGAAGGAGTTTCCCAGAGTACATTTCTATGATCACGATCTCACCGAAATGTATGATTTGTGCTGGCAGCAGATCAACACCTGCTGGCATAAGGGAACTACGGAAAATGGTTTTGAGAGCAGGTATTTTACTTATCCCAAGAGCGATCAGATCAATCAGTTTGAGGCCTGCCTGTCCACCTTCTTCCTGGTGTACGGCCACCGTTCCTTCCCCGTTATTTCGCTTCTGGACAATTTTTACGCCAAACAGGAGGAAGACGGGGCGATACGAGGCATTTACCAGGAAAAAACAGGGGACCCGGTACTTACCAAAGAGAACCCGGAGGGGATTTTACCTCCACTTTTTGCCTGGGCCGAGTATAATATTTATCACAAGGTGGGTTTGAAAAAACGGGTTCGGGATATCGTACCGAAACTGGAAAGATATTTTTCCTGGGTAGAAAGAACCTTCAAACAGAACAATGGTCTTTACTCGGTACCACTTGAAGCCACAATCATGATTAATTCTCCCCGCGAGGAAGCCTGCTACACCGTCGATTTCAACACGCAGCAGGCCGTTAACGCACTTTACCTGTCCGCTCTGGGTGATGTCCTCAACGACAAAGAAATCGTTTACCGGTACAAAAAAGCCTATTTTTCGCTTAAAACAAGAATAAGCAGCCTCATGTGGAGTGATGAGGACGGGATATATTACGACCTGGACAAATCAGAGAGACAGATCAAAGTGAAGACAGCCGCCGCTTTCTGGCCCCTTTTGGCCGAGATTCCCAACAAAGTAAAAAGTGATATTCTCATAAATCACCTGACCGATACGGAGTCCTTTGGCGTAGACAATCCTTTCCCCTCCCTGGCCAGAAGTGAAAAGGATTTCGATGATGCGGGGGGGGGCTACCGGGGATCGGTTTTTCCTTATCTCACCTACGTCATTGTCAAAGGTTTGGAGAAGTACGGCAAATTTGTGTTGGCCAGAGAATGTTCCATAAAGCACCTCTATTACTTGCTCGAAGGTCTGCACACGGAGGGTGGAGGATCTTTTTGGGAGGCCTACGCACCGGTAAGCGAAGGTCCGGCGCAATGGCCGCAGAACAAGGACTTTCCCCGCTCTTCGTACCTGCCTTACGCCGGTCTTTCCAGCATCGCCCTGATGATTGAGAACGTAATTGGCCTGTACATTTCGTTACCAAGAAAAACAGTTAACTGGATCATTCCCTCATTGGAAATTATGGGTATCGAGAACCTGGCCTTAAAGAGAAATATGGTTTCCATATTGAGCAACAAAAGCGGCCGTGGTTGGGAGATACGCCTGGAGTCGGAAAAGCTTTACTATTTGACCGTCGACATCCTTGATTCCAAGAAAAAGACGCTGCCTATTCCCTCGGGGAAATGCTCCATCCTGATTGATAAATTGTAAGTGAGTGAGATGGCAGCAGCATGTGATAGCGGTTCTCTTTGGTCAGCCCGTATTAACGTTCAATTCCGGTGCGGAGTATTATAGAAATCGATTAGTTCCATTTTTTGCGGAGCTGACTGACCTGCTCGAGAATAGATTTTTTCTCTTCCGGGGGATAATCCTTCACCTTTTTCTCCACGCTGTCGAGTATGGCCCTTGATTCGTCCTGGTCACTCATATCCCCGAGGCGTCTTTCCCCGTATGGCAGTGGTTTATTGAAATCGATCTTGCCTTCATAAAACCAGAACTTTTCCAGAGCAATGTCGTGCCTGTCAAACTCTCTGCTTTTTTTCCCGAGCCGTGAAACGCGCTTATCCCTTTTCCAGTTTCTTTTCCACAGAAATCTGGCCAGCAGGAGATAATACTCACTGAATTTTTCATCCTCCTTGAAACAGTCTACAGCCCGACGAGATAACGAGACGGCATAATCCACATTTCCGAAAGAAAGGGGCCACCCCGGCACCATCCCATACACCATGGAAAGCATAGAGAAGGCTGGATCATATTCGGGATCTATTTCGATTGCAAGCGCGAGGTTGTCCCTTGTTTTTCCCGCCATCTTCAGGGCATCAAACGGTCCTTTGGCTTGTCCCCAACTGCCAAGAGCCGACGCCTTCCATAAAAAAGCATCGCGGCAGTCCTTATTCAACTCGATGGCTTTGTCTGCAAAATCTATTCCCTGCTGGTATGCCGCCAGTATTTCTTCTTTAGAAGCTTTTTCTTGCGCTTTAATAATACCAAGAATCACCATTGCTTTTGAGAGGCGCCAATATGCCTCAGCTTTCTCTACATCTCTTGTCAGATTCTCAATATTGCCGATTAGGAAGGCATGAGCTTCTTCGTATTTATCCTCTAAAAAAAACTCGTCTGTCTTCTCGATAATGGAAGATTCCGCTGTAAGAGAAAGGGGAAGCAGAAGGAAAAAAACCAGGATCCTGCAAGGGTTCATATATATCTTGTTAATAGTAAGTGATAGGTTATCCGATGAGGTTAAACAGGGTCAAGTTGTTATTTTATTCCTCCTGCTATCACTCCTCGATCTGCTGCCTGCCCGCCAGCGCTTTGGCCAGGGTATAACGATCAGCGTACTCGAGGTCCCCGCCGACGGGCAGCCCCAGGGCCAGACGAGATATTTTGAGTTGATTTCCCTGCAAACGTTGGCTTAGAAAAAGGGCGGTAGTATCTCCCTCCATGGTGGGATTTGTGGCGATAATTACCTCAACGATCCCTCCCTCCCGGACTCTCTGGCAGAGCTGGGCGATGCGCAGGTCGTCCGGTCCTATGCCGTCGATCGGTGAAATCGCCCCCATTAGCACGTGATACAGACCAAAAAACTGTCGCGTCGCCTCAATCGAATGGACATCCTTGGGTTCCTCCACCACACAGATCGTCTTCCTGTCTCGCTCTGGGTCCGTACAGATAGCACAAGGGACCTCTTCGGTGTAATTGCCGCAAAGCGGACACGATTTGACCTTCTCTTTCAGATCAAGGATATCGGCGGCTAAACCACGGGCAAAGGACTGGTCAACCTTCAGCAAGTAGTAGGCCAGCCGGGAAGCGCTTTTCCTTCCCAAGCCGGGCATTTTGGACAGCGTGTCCATCAATCGCTCTAGGGTGGTCAACCTTCAGCTTCCCATTATACCGGGCGGCAGATTAAGTCCCCCTGTCAGGGAAGAAGCCTCTTCCCCGATACGTTCCTTTATCTTGATCAAAGCATCGGTATATGCCGCTTTAATAAGGTCCTCCAGCATGGAAATGTCCCGGGGGTCGATCACTGCTTTGGAGATACTAACGTCGAGTACCTCCATTTGCCCGTTCATGTCGATCTGAACCATGTCTCCCCCGGCAGTTCCCTTTACCGAAACGCCTTTCAATTTTTCCTGGACCTCTTTCATCCGCTCCTGAACATTGCCGAACTGTTTAATCAAATCCATTGGATTCATTCTATTCTCCCTTGATGATCTCTCCCCGAAAAATGCTCTTGACCATCGCTGCCTGCTCATGGACTGCCTTTTTCGGAGCGCTAGGTTCCATAAAAACAATCTTGAGCCTGGTAGGAGCAGGAGGGGCAAAAACACTCCCGGCAAACTTCAGTATCGTCTCCTTCTCGTTAACCACGTGCTCGCCCGAAAAACGATCTTCGGCCCGGAAGTTTAGCGTTAACTCCTCCCCTTGAAAGGACCAGGAGTCCGCTTTCTCGATGGATGTGGACAGGGCCAGCTTCTCTTTCCTGACTGCGCTGGCGAGCTCCTGCAGCAGGTTGCCCTGCGATAGGTTCTCCTGCAAGGAGTTGTCCTGCAGCTGGGTGTCCTGCAGCTGGGTGTCCGTTCCTTCTCTTTCCGGAACAGAGCCCGTATACGAACTCGAGTCAATCTCTGCTTTAATCTTCCGTATCTCCTGAACTACTTCCGCCGGAGTAATCAATGCCTTCAGGTCCATTAACCTATGCATGGTGAGCTCCAGCTCAAAACGCTGATTCAATGAAAACTTCAAATGTCGATGCAGCGTCAAAAAGAACTCCATAGCTGTTTCCAGCTGGTTAGTAGAAAAAAATTCAATGATCTCCCCAGGGAAAGCCTCCGCAGGAAAAGACAAGAGACTTTCCTTGCGAATACCGCATTTGAGAAAAAGCAGACTTCGGAAATACTCGGTCAAATCGATTACAAACTGCTCGACAGATATCCCTGTATTCAGCAGTTGCTCCGTATATTCTAGTATTTCTCTTTTATCTCCACTTATTATAATTTCTCCCATCCTGTTCATTTGATCGATGCCTACAATTCCAAGCTTTTCCCGTATTTTGTCCAGCGTGATTTCTTTATCCGAAAAAGAAATCACCTGGTCTAAAAGAGTGTAGGCATCTCGTAATGAACCTGTCGCCTCTTTGGAAATCCAGAAAAGGGCCTGATCTTCCGCATCTAGTCCCAGGTCGTCGATAACCTTGCGCAGCATTTCTTTGGTTAGATCCGCGGCAATCAGACGAAAAGTGTACTGCTGACACCGCGAACGAACCGTTGCCGGAACTTTGTGGACCTCGGTAGTGGCAAAAATGAAAACAATATAAGGCGGCGGCTCCTCGATGGTTTTCAACAGGGCATTGAACGCACTGTGGGAAAGCATGTGAACCTCGTCGATAATGTAAATCTTGTACCGACTGGCATTCGGGGCAAAAAGCACTTCGTCTTTGATCTCCCGAACATCGTTTACACTTGTATTGGAAGCCCCATCAATTTCAATGACATCCAGCGAGTTGCCCCGGGAGATTTCCTGGCAAGACGGGCATTGGCCACAGGGTTTGTCTGTAGGGCCATGCTGGCAGTTTAAAGCCTTGGCAAGAATCCGTGCTGCTGACGTTTTCCCAACGCCCCGCGGCCCGGAAAATAGGTAGGCGTGGGCGATTCTCCCCGCCGTGATGGAGTTCTTTAGGGTGGTAACAACAAATTCCTGGCCAATGAGCTCATCGAAGATCTGTGGCCTCTTTTTCGTCGCCGTTACTTCGTATGCCATTTTCCCATTATCAAAAACCCCTTAGCTCCAATCAAGCTCACATACATCTCCTGGCCCTGATACTTACCGCTGCTACCTTCCGGTCCTGACGGGGTTGGGCACCGAACCATAGCGCACGGCCTGATTATCAACGCTAAGGGGTTACGGAGAGAGAGGGATTCGAACCCTCGGTACCCGGTTAGAGTACACACGCTTTCCAAGCGTGCACCTTCGGCCTCTCGGTCATCTCTCCCAAATTATCCAAAACCTTGCTGCCTGACCTAGCGGAGAGAGTGGGATTCGAACCCACGGAGCTGACAAGCAGCTCAACGGATTTCGAGTCCGTCCGATTCAACCGCTCTCGCATCTCTCCTCGGAAACTGCCTTCCCGTTCATTTACTAGCACGTGCCCAAGAGGACTCGAACCTCCGGCCTTTAGATCCGCAATCTAACGCTCTATCCACCTGAGCTATGGGCACACACGGAGAGGGTGGGATTCGAACCCACGGTACCCGCAATAGATACAACTCCTTAGCAGGGAGCCCGATTCAACCGCTCTCGCACCTCTCCCGACCGATACCTTTCGAGGTGACCTTCCCTTAGAACTATACCTTTTTGCGTTTTCCAGGCAACCTCGATTCCGGAGAGGGTGGGATTCGAACCCACGGAACCCGTGAGGCTCAACGGTTTTCAAGACCGTCTCCTTCGACCACTCGGACACCTCTCCAGACAGCAGGCTAACTATACTTGCCGCCTGCGGCTTTGTCAATAAATGGCTGTTTACTTAAAGAGTGACCAGATCCGGTCCAGATCTTCTGAGGAGAAGTAGCTAATCTCAATCTTACCCCGGCTGTCGTTTCCCCTGATCACAACCCGGGTGCCCAGTAACTCAATAAACCCTTGTTCTAGGACCTGGAGCTCCGGACTCTTTTGTATGCTGCGATTCTCCCCTGTGTTCGTCCTTTTTTGAACGTTCAGCTTCTCTGCCAAACGTTCAGCTTCGCGGACAGAGAAACCTTCCGCCAGGATACGCTTAAATAATCCTGCCTGATCGGATTGACGGTTCACAGAAAGAATTGCTCGAGCGTGTCCCGGACTTAACCGTCCCGCGTGAATCGCGGCGATCATGTCCTCCGGCAGTTTCAACAAACGGATGCTGTTGGCTATGGTAGAACGCTTTTTTCCCAGCCTGCGGGCTGCTTCTTCCTGGTTGTATCCTCCGGATCGGATAAGCTTCTCCATTGCCCTGGCCTCTTCAATCGGACTTAAATCCTCCCGCTGCAGATTTTCGATGAGGGCAATCTCAAGCTTCTCCAGTTCTGTAAAAGATCGAACTAAAACAGGAACATTCTTGATTTCTGCCATTCCGGCGGCACGATACCGTCGCTCGCCGGCTATGATACCGTATTTTCCGTCTTCTCTCTTTTCGACCAGAATCGGTTGAAGAATTCCCTTCTGTTTGATCGAATCCGCCAATTCCCGCAGCTGTTCTTCGGAAAAGTCCTGCCTGGGTTGGTGCCTGCCGGGAACAAGCTGATTTAGAGAAACCTCCCGCACCTCCCCCTCATCATCCTTTAACAGTGCCTCGATTCCCCTACCCAGGGCTCTCTTAGACATGCTCCAGGACCTCTTTGGCCAGACTCTGGTAGCTCTTTGCTCCGATACACTCGGCATCGTACTGGTTTATCGGTTTGGAATAAGAAGGAGCTTCGCCCAGGCGAATATTCCTGGGGATAATCGTCCTAAACACCTTATCAGGAAAGTATTTGCTCACCTCACTAACCACCTCGTGGGCCAAACGCGTTCTTGAATCATACATGGTAAAGAGAATCCCGCCAATTTTCAAGGAGGGGTTGAGCTTTCGCTGCACCTTCTTTATCGTCCGCAGCAGGAGACTCAATCCCTCCAGGGCCAAGTATTCGCACTGTAGGGGGATTATCACGTATTGAGCGGCAACCAGCCCATTAAGGGTCAGTAGTCCCAGAGAAGGCGGGCAGTCGATAAAGATATAGTCAAATTCTTTTTCTACCTTCTGAATAATGTTCTTCAGCATATACTCACGTCCGTTCAGATCGATAAGCTCTATATTGGCCCCGGTAAGGTTGATGTTCGAGGGTATAATGTATAAGCCCTTTACCGTGGTTTCCTGTACTGCAGAGATAGGTTCTATAGGCTTGGTGAGCAGTTCATAGACACCGGTTTTTTGCGTGTCCGCGCCTACACTGACGGAAATATTTGCCTGGGGATCGTTGTCGATTAAGAGCACCCGTTTACCCGCCTCGGCCAGGTAGGCACCCAGATTGACCGCGGAGGTTGTTTTACCGACTCCACCCTTCTGGTTGGCAAATACAACTGTTTTTCCCATTACGCTCTCTGTTTCACGTGAAACATATCGTTGGCTACAGCCCACAACCCAAAAATTTTCAAAGGAGGGTGAAATGCCAACTCGATCCAAAGCGATCGATTAAGCAATTCCGGCTCTTAGGATTTCTAAAAATCTTTTTATAATAACAATAAATTGAGCCGGAATTGCACAAACCTAAGATTCCTTCGGCGCCCGGGCAATGCCGACAACCAGGTCCGGCTTGTTGATATTGACCACTTTGACCCCCATGGCTGTCTTCCCCAGCAGCGGAATCTCTTTTAACATAAGCTTGATGGTATTACCCTGGGAGGTAATGCAGACCAGGTCATCCCTCTTCTGCACGGAGATAGCGCCGACAACTTCCCCGGTTTTATCTGACACCTTGTAGCAAAGCTGTCCCCGGGTACCTCGTCCGTGAGGTGTAAAGTTGGAAAATGAGGTTCTCTTCCCAAAACCAAACTCGCTGACAAGGAGCATATCTACTTGTTCTGCTACAAGTAGAACGCCGCTTAACTCATCGTCGCTGGACATGCGTACCCCAATAACCCCTTTCGATGAACGCCCGGTAGACCGAACAGAGTCCTCGTGGAAGCGCAAGGCATGCCCTCTACGGGTAACCAGGACCAAACCATCTTTTCCCTTGGTCAGCAAGGCACTGACCAAACGGTCCCCTTTATCCAGATTAATAGCCGCTATTCCCCGGGTTTTAGCGTGGGCGAAATCTGCCGTGCGTACTTTTTTAACGATTCCGCGAATAGTCGCCATGAAAATGAAGGTATCGACGTTGAACTCGTTCAGAGAAACTACAGCAGTGATTTCTTCATTGTTGGAAATGGATAATAGTTCCTTAATGTTTTTTCCTCGAGCTGTCCGGGACAATTCCGGAATTTCGTGCACCTTGAGCCAATAGGCCTTCCCCTCGCTGGTAATGAACAGTATAAATTCGTGGGTAGAGGCGATAAACAGTTGTTCTATAAAATCAGCATTTTTCAACATTGCTGATGTAGATCCTTTTCCTCCCCGACCCTGTCTCCTGTACGCGGACACCGGCACCCGCTTAATAAATCCCTTGTTGGAGATGAGTATGACCATGTCTTCTTTGACAATAAGATCTTCGATATTGATCATTTCGACCTCGGCTTCGATAACCTCGGTCCGGCGCTCATCACCGTACTCTTTGGAGATCGCCTGGATCTCCTCCTTTACAATGGCGAATATCTTTTTCTCACTGGCCAACAGAGCTTGCAGAGACCCGATCTTGGCCAGAACCTCGCTCAGTTCCTCCAGGATTTTTTTAGTTTCCAGGCTGGTCAGTTTCTGCAAACGCATATCGAGTATTGCCTGGGCTTGAACCTCTGAGAACTTGAATGTTTGCCTTAGATTACCCCTGGCCGTACTGACATTCTGGGATTTTTTGATGATGGCAATTATTTTGTCGATATTGTCCAGGGCAATTTTTAAACCCTCCAGTATATGAGCCCGCTCTTCTGCTTTTTTTAAATCATACTTCGCCCTTCTTACGACGACCTCCTGCCGGTGTTTTATATAACAATCGATCATCTCGCGGAGATTAACGGTCTTGGGCTGGCCGTTAACCAACACAACATTGTTGACGCTAAAGTTGACCTGAAGCGGTGTGTGGGTAAAAAGACGGTTTAATATGACCTTGGGAATCGTTCCCCGGCGCAGCTCGATGACAATTCGTATTCCATGCCGGTTGGATTCATCTCTCAGGTCTGTTATTCCGTCAATTTTTTTTGATTTAATCAGGTCGGCGATCCGAACAACCAGGTTGGCCTTGTTCACCTGGTAAGGGAGCTCGGAAACAATCAGCATATCTTTGCCGTTATTGGCCGTCTCCAAGGCAATTCTGGCCCGGACGGGGATCTTCCCCTTACCCGTCTCGTAGGCGTTTCTTATGCCCTGTTGCCCGAAAATCATCCCGGCTGTGGGGAAATCGGGCCCTTTCACGATTGACAGCAGTTTGTTCATGGTAAGGTTCGGATAGTCGATTACCTTGACAATAGCCTCGGCAATCTCCGTCAGGTTGTTCGGCGGTATGTTCGTGGCCATGCCTACGGCAATACCGCTGCCGCCATTGACCAGGAGAAAAGGAAACGCCCCGGGAAGAACCAGCGGTTCTATCATGGAATCGTCATAGTTCGGCCCAAAATCTACCGTTTCCTTTTTGATATCCCGGATCATCTCTTGGGCAATCTTCTCCAGCCGTGCTTCCGTATAACGCATGGCGGCAGGAGGATCTCCGTCGATCGACCCGAAATTACCCTGGCCGTCGACAACCGGGTAGCGCAGTGAAAATTCCTGGGCCATTCGCACCAGGGCGTCGTAAATTGACTGGTCCCCATGGGGATGATATTTCCCAAGAACATCACCCACTATTCTTCCGGACTTTTTCTGAGGGCGATCGTGGCGCAGCCCCATCTCGTTCATGGCGTAGAGAATGCGGCGATGAACCGGCTTTAAACCGTCACGAACATCGGGCAGTGCACGGCTTACAATGACCGACATGGCATAGTTCAGGTAGGACTCTTTTACTTCGTCTTCAATGGCTACGTTGAAAACTCTACCTTTTACTTCTGGCACGATTTAAACTCCTGTTCCTGCATGAGGACAAATTTCTGCTCTGTGGCTGATCTTCTCTGCTGCCGGGCCATTATACATCTAAATTGGTAACGGAAAGGGCGTTCTCTTCTATGAATTTACGCCGTGGCTCTACGTCGCTGCCCATGAGAGTCGTAAAGATATCGTCTGCTTCGACAGCATCTTCCAGTGTAATCTTGATAATATTCCGACTTTCCGGATCCATGGTTGTTTCCCAAAGCTGGTCCGGGTTCATTTCGCCCAGTCCTTTGTACCGCTGGGTAGAAATCTTGTCAGGATTTACCTTCGTTTTTTTGAGCAGGCGCTCCCGTTCCTTTTCGTTGTACAGGTAGAAAATCTTCTTGTTGATTACAATTTTATACAAGGGCGGCATAGCAATATAGAGATGCCCCTTTTCGAACAGATCCTGCATATAACGAAAGAAAAAGGTTAAAAGGAGTGTACGGATGTGCGAGCCGTCCACATCAGCATCAGCCATAATAATCACTTTGTGGTAACGCAACTTTTCCAGGTTAAAGTTCGTACCCGCGCTAGCACCGAGAGTGGTTATGATTGGTATCAGTTTTTCGTTAGAGAGCACTTTGTCGATGCGCGTCTTTTCGACATTGAGCATCTTGCCCCAAAGAGGAAGCACCGCCTGAAAGTGCCGGTCCCGGCCCAGCTTGGCGCTGCCGCCGGCAGAATCACCCTCGACAATGTACAGTTCGCATTTTGCCGGGTCCTGCTCGGCACAGTCAGCCAGCTTTCCGGGCAGCCCGGTGCTCTCCAAAAAGCTCTTCCTGCGGGTCAATTCGCGGGCCCGCCTGGCCGCTGCCCGTGCCTTTGCGGCCACGATGGATTTCTCCAGAATCTTCCTGACCACACCGGGGTTCTCTTCAAAATAGGTAGTAAGCTTTTCGTTGACTATGGACTCAACGATACCCTTGACCTCGCTGTTCCCCAACCTGGCCTTGGTCTGCCCTTCAAACTGGGGATTGGGGACTTTAACCGATATAACGGCGGTCAGTCCCTCGCGGACATCGTCCCCGCTCAAATTCTCATCGATCTTTTTGGCCAGATTCAACCTTTTGATAAACTCGTTCAACGTTCGCGTCAGCGCCGACTTGAATCCCACAAGATGGGTTCCACCCTCCCTGGTGTTAATGTTGTTAACAAAAGAAAAAATGGTTTCGCTGTATCCTTCATTGTAGGCCAGGGCAATTTCTACCGACACCATCTCCTTGCTACTTTCAAAATAGACCGGTCTTTTGTGGATCGGATGTTTGTTCTTATTGAGATATTCGATAAAGGACTTCACTCCTCCTTCAAACTTGAAACGATGGGCCTTCTGTTTCATAGCCCGGTTATCTTCGATTGATATCTCTACACCCTTGTTTAGAAAAGCCAATTCCCTCAAGCGGTTGGAAAGGGTATCGAAACTGTAGTTGATATTATTGAATATCTTACGGTCCGCTCTAAACCGGGTAATCGTTCCTGTCTTTTTACTTGACCCGCTAACCGTGACCTTCGCTTCGGGAACACCCCGTTGATAACGCTGAAAATAGACTTTACCGTTTCGCATCACCTCGACTTCGCACCATTCGGCCAAAGCGTTCGTAACGGAAACACCGACACCATGAAGCCCACCGGAAACCTTGTAGCTATCCTTGTCGAACTTACCTCCGGCATGGAGCTTAGTCATGACAATTTCCAGGGCGCTAACCTTCTCTATGGGGTGTAGGTCCACCGGAATGCCCCTGCCGTTGTCTTCAACGGTAATGATGTTCCCCGGATCAATCCTGATTGCTATCTTTGAACAGAAACCAGCCAAGGTTTCGTCGATCGAATTATCTACGACCTCGTAAACCAGATGGTGAAACCCCTCCGATCCCGTAGAGCCAATGTACATGCTCGGGCGCTTACGGACGTGTTCAAGATCTTTGAGAATCTGAATGTGCTGAGCGTTGTAACTGTCCTTCATTAGTTCCCCTCGGATATGTGTACATTATTATAAAATGACGCGGTTAAAAAGTAAAGCTAAGGGTCATTTTCGTCGTTTTCCACAATTAGACCATGTGCTTCATTTTTTGCTTGCACTACTTCTCATAATCCATTACAATAATATAGATTTGATATTGTTTATAACCTGTGGATAACTGATGTATTCCTTCTATTTTCTACTTAACAAATTTATTATAATCTTATTGATATTATCATTGTTGTTATTTTTCAAATTTCGTGCTCTATTTCTTTATAGGGTAAATAATTATCGTGCCAATTCAAGGGATAGAACACTTTTCTTATACAACACCGTAAATCCTTACGGCATAAGAAGATCGAAGCCTTGTGGATAATTTGTGGATTTCTTGAGCACAAACCGCAATGCCAGGTAGGTATATTCGGGATTGTCAATGAAAAGCAGCACGTGGGATTACCGGGTTTTCTGGGAAGAAACCCTGAAACAGATACAAGCTGATATAAACAAGCAAGAGTTCCTTATGTGGTTCACCAACATGGAGTATCTGAGCTCAAGAGACTCTCACGTTGTTGTCGGCGTCCCTTCCACTTTTTACAAAGATCAGGTTCGTCAACGGTTCCTTTCAACAATAGAGGAAAAACTCTACGATCTTTCCGGCCAAAATATCTCCGTTTTGTTCAAAATACAGAAAAAGGAAGCGAAAGAAAATCATCCCGGGACCAAAGCAGAAGAGGAACTCGCCCCAACCAAGGTCAAGAAAAAAAGAAAGGCTCATTCGCAGCTAAACACCGAGTACAACTTTTCCCGCTTTGTTCGTGGCGAAAACAACGATTTTGCTTACATGGCCTCCTATGCCATCGCCAAGAATCCGGGAAAAGCCTACAATCCCTGCTTGATATACGGGGGGGTCGGCTTGGGAAAAACGCATCTGCTCCAGGCTATTGGCAATGCCGCCCACCAGGAACATGCGGACAGCAAAATCGTCTACGTAACAGCAGAAACATTCACTAATGACTTTATTCTTGCCATCAAAGAAAACACCAGTCATCGCTTCAAGAATAGATACCGGTCCGTTGATATGCTGCTCATCGATGATGTTCATTTTCTTCCGGGAAAAGTTGAAACCCAGGAAGAGCTTTTCCACACTTTTAACGCTTTATACGACGGCAATAAGCAGATGGTTTTTACCAGCGATCGTCCTGTTTCTGAACTAAAAAGGCTCTCCGACCGTTTACGCAACCGCTTTGAACGTGGATTGAACGTCGATCTTCAGCCACCGAACTACGAAACCCGTATCGCCATTTTGACCAAGAAAATAGAAGAAAAAAAAATCGCTCTTCCAGAAGATGTTGTCGAGCTTATCTGCCGGAACATCAAAACCAATGTCAGAGACCTGGAAAAAGCCCTGACAAAATTGATCGCCTATGCAGAGCTAGTAAATCGAAATATCACTCTGGATACTGCTGAACGACAACTTAAAGACTTCTTCTCCCACCATGTTTACAAAAACATCTCCATCGATCTTATTCAAAAAGTCGTGTCAGAGTACTTCGGTGTCTCTCAGACTGAGCTCAAAGGAAAAAAGAGAAGCAAGGCAATCGCCTTTCCCAGGCAGGTCGCCATGTATATCGTTCGAGACATCACCGAATACTCTACGACAGAAGTCGGTCTCGAATTTGGCGGCCGTGACCATACGACTGTGATGCATGCCTGTCAGCGGGTGGAAGATCGAATGAAAACTGATTCTTCTCTTCAGCCGACGATTCAGTATCTAAACCGCATGATCAGGGAATTCAGAAACGAGTAACCCTTGGCAGGCTCCGACAAGAACATGTAGAATAAACGGGGATAGGTTGTGGATAAGAAAACAGTATGTGGAAACTGTTAGTGCAATGTGGAAAAGATGGATGCTCTATCATGAAGGCAAGATATTGCCATAAAAGGAAATATCTCTGTTTTACACATATCCACAGTGCCTACTACCACTTCTACTAACTAGTTAATAGATAGTTAAAAGGAGTAATCGATGCATTTTTCATGTGAGAAAGAAACTATAGTTAAAGAAATCTCTATTGCCCAGGAAATCATTTCTTCCCGGAACTCTCTCTCGATCCTGTCCAATGTTCTTCTTGAAACCAGAGATAATGTACTTACCATCAAAGCAACAGATTTAAAAGTCAGCTTCGAGACATATGTAGACGTTGATACCAAGACCCCCGGAAGCATCACCGTTTTCTGTGATAAGTTTCTCGGAATTCTACGCTCGCTACCAGCAGGTGAAATCGATTTTCAACTTGAAAAAGAGCTGCTATTGTACATTCGTCCTGTTTTTCAGAAAATAGATTTCAAACTCAAAAGCATATCTGCAGAAAAATATCCTGAAATCAAAGAGATACCGGAAGATAAGTATTTCGAATTTTCTCAAGACTCCTTCCTGGACATGATCTCAAAAACGCTCTTTGCTGTTTCCACCGATGAGACCCGGTATTTTATGAACGGTGTCTACTTTGAGAAACTAGACGATGCCCTTATTATGGTTGCTACGGACGGCAGAAGACTCTCCTATATCACAAAAGAGGCGGATCAGAAAATAGAGACTTTTAAAGGCATTATCATACCACCTAAAATCCTGAATTTATTGAAAAAGCTCTTACCGGGAGAAGGCAACATTACTCTGGCCATCAATGAACAAAATATTTTTATCCGGTTTAACAGGCACAAACTTTCTTCCAACCTCATTGATGCTCAATTTCCCAATTATCAGCGTGTGATTCCTCAGGAACAAAGCCATCAAATTCAGGTTAACCGGAAAGCGCTGCAGGACGCCTTGCACCGCGTTTCTCTGCTTGTAGAGGAAAAATCCAGACGCATTCTTATAAGTATTCAACCGGGTAACCTGGTAATAAGTTCAGCGGAAGGTGATATCGGCATGGCCAAGGAAGAGATGCCCTGTGAGTACGATGGACCGGAAATAAACATTGCTTTAAATTATATCTACCTGATAGATCCTTTAAAGGAATGCAAAGAAGAATATATCAAGATAGAGTTCACCGAAAAAGACAAGGCTATCACACTGCGCCCAATTAAGGCCAAAGACTATTTTCACATAGTGATGCCCATGCAGACCGGTTAGTGGATTTATCTGACAGCTGATGGGCTTTTTTGAAACCCAGTACTTCCGCTTCAGAAATTTGGGCGATATCAAGCTCAAACTTGATGCTCCGGAGATTTTCCTTGTCGGAGAAAATGGTCAGGGCAAGAGCAACTTTTTAGAATCAATCTACTTGCTCTGTTTCGGTTCTTCCTTCCGTACCCGGCAAGACGACCGAATGATCCAAAACCAGCAACGGGAAGCCGTCGTTTTTGGTAGTTTTTCCGCAGAAGACGGGCGGCGTAAAAAAGTTGCTGTAAAAATTATTCGTAATGGAAAAAAGGAGATTCGTGTCGATGGAAAATTTGTTAACGACAGGAAGGACCTGATCGAAAACATTCCCTGCATTCTTTTTTCCCCTCAAGACATGGAGTTCGTTAACGGTGTTCCTGAAAGAAGGAGACGTTTTTTCAACCAGACTCTGAGTCTGTTCGATCCTTTCTTCATTGATCAGCTAAGGACCTACCGTAAAATTCTCAAATCCCGGAATATACTGCTCAAGGAACATAATCCCCAGCTCTTGGAGACCTACAATTACAGGTTGGCCGGTGTGGGTTGGCAAATTCAGCAGGAAAGATCGAGAATCATTGCTGCTTTCAACCAAGACTTCAGTCCCCTTTTTTCCCGTATCTCCGGTTTAAGTGAAGAGGTTCGCTTTGTCTATTTACCATCCTGGAGGGACTGTTCGAGTGAAACCGAAATTATGTACACGCTGGAAAAAAGACTTTCAAAAGATTTACAATATGAGACAACTACCTCCGGACCGCACCGTGATCTTTTCCGGCTAATGCAGGGAGGAAGAGACTTTGCTTTTTTCGGATCAACCGGACAGATCCGTTTGGTAACCCTTGTCTTGCGCGTGGCCCAGGCCCGGTTTTTCCAAAAACAGACCGGAAAAAAACCAGTTTTACTGTTAGACGACGTTCTTTTAGAGCTTGATGCCACCAGAAGGGAACGGTTTCTGGCCTGTTTGCCGGAATATGAACAGGCTTTTTTTACTTTCCTTCCGGAAGAGCCATATACTCAATATAAGCAGGCTGAAACCTTGGTATATCGTGTAAAAGAAGGATTCTTTCAGGTAGAATAGGATATGGACAAAGCAGGCGATGTTTTGAAAAGCCTATTGTCGGTCCACAATGAAGGCGCCGCATACTCAAGTCTGTTTGGAACGTGGGTGGATATTGTCGGGCTTTCTCTGGGTGAACATTCCCGAGTCTACGATGTCCGCCACAAGACACTTTACGTCGAGGTTGATCACCCCGGCTGGATGCAGATGCTCTATTTTCGAAAAGAGAAGATTCTCGCGGTTTTAAAGATTAAATTCAGCCAATTGGAGATCATGGATCTCAAGATCAAAGTGAATCCGCAGTTTTCAAGAGGTAAAGAGGAAGACAGGAATGAGGCTGAACCCTGCCGGGGCGATGGCGGCCAGTCGATGCCGATGGAAGAAAATGAGAATGGAGAGATCAAGGACGCCCTTTCTTCTGTTCAAGATGAAGGTTTAAAGCGAAGTTTGAGGAAGCTGTATCAGGCTTCCTTAAAAAGGAGGAAAACATGAACAAACAGGTTGAGATTGCCAAGGGTCTCCGTGAGTATCTCGAGGGAATTCGCATCGTGGACACCCATGAACATCTGGATACCGAGGAGGAGTTCATCCGAGAGCCTGCGGATTTCGGGCGGCTTTTTCTGCATTACGCCAACTGCGACTTGATCTCCGCGGGCTGTCCGCCGGAGGATATCGAGCGGCTTCAGAACGATAGGGATCTGAGCCCGACAGAAAAATGGCGGTTGATCGCTCCGTATTGGCAGTATATGCGGGGCACGGGATATGGCCGCTGTCTGGAGATCGCGATTCGCGACCTCTATGACCTGGATGGTTTGAGTGCCGATACGGTGGAGGTGTTGTCCGAGAAGATGAACCGGGCCCGGCGTTCCGGTTACTACCGGGAGGTGTTCGACCGTGCCGGAATCGCGGTGGCCCTCTGGCACCGGGTGGACCGGCTGGCTCCGATCCCCAGGATGTGGACCCCTGACTATGACCGCACCCTGTTCATCCAGGATCTCTTGACCCCGTATCTCTCGTTGGACAAGCAGAAACTTTCAGGCCTCCACGACTACGCGCTGGAGGAGTGGCACCAGGGCTGGGGACGAGAGATCCTCTGCCTCGACGACTACCTCGGTGCCATCGAGGAACGCTTTTCCTCCCATGCCTCCCAGGCTTCAGCATTGAAGATCCCAATAGCCTATTTCCGCCCCGTCGTCTTTGCCGATCGCAGCCGCGGCGAAATCGAACCCCTTTTCAACCAACTGCTCAACTCCGGGTGGGAACGAAACGTTAGCCTGCCCTCCCTCGAGCAGCTGCGGGGGATCCAGGATTATCTGGTTCACTTCAGCATCCAGCAGTGCGCCAAATATAACCTGACGGTGAAGTTTCATACGGGACTGCAGGAGGGCAACGCCAACACCATTCGCAACTCCCGGGCCTCGTTGTTGAGCAATCTGTTTTTCAAGTATCCGCGGGTGCGTTTCGACATCTATCACATCAGCTACCCCTATCAGGAGGAGCTGGTTACACTGGTAAAGAACTTCCCCAATGTGGCGGTAGATTTCTGTTGGATGTGGATCATCAATCCCGCCGCGGGCAGACGGGCGTTGAGTGATTTTCTTGACGCCGTTCCGGCCAATAAGATCCACGGCTTCGGCGGGGATTTCGTCTTCATTGAGGGGTCCTACGGTCATGCAATTATGGCCAAGGACAATATCGCCCGGGTGCTCTCGGAAAAGGTGAGCGAGGGTTCGATGACGGAGGAACGGGCCAGGCAGGTCGCCCAGTGGATCCTGCGAGACAACCCGATTCACTGGTTCGGGCTGAAAGACAAGGTACCCGCCGAGGTGCTTGGGTAAAGGCGCCGGGGCGGGGGCCCGGTCGCCAAGGCGCTTTCTGTAGGCCCCGCTGGTGAAAAGGTCCAAAAGATGGAGCGGCGGACAGCTGAATAGTCAAAAGCGCCACCTACCATGCGGATAGACTGAATTGACTTGCTGTACTATGAAAATTACCTTTATACGCCCCAACATCGGACGTCTTGAGCACAGCCTCTTTGTTGATGAGGCTCGAATGGAACCCCTGGAGATGGCAGTGTTGGCCGGATTGACACCCCAACACATCGAAGTAGTTCTGCATGACGATCGCCTGGAAGCGATTCCCTTCGACGAACCCACAGACCTGGTCGCCATTTCTGTACAAACCTTTACGGCGCGAAGGGCCTACGAAATAGCGCAGGAGTACCGGAAAAGAGGAACAGCAGTCATCATGGGTGGAATGCACGTAACCCTGCTGCCGGACGAGGCAGCGAAATATGCCGATTCGGTATACCTGGGAGATGCCGAGTTTCTCTGGGACCGGGTTGTCGCCGATGCCGAGCGAGGCCGGCTCAAACCGAGATACGAGGCTAAAGTAGGCGTCCCCCACCCGGGAAGGTTCCCGAACCGGGATATCTACACCGGGAAAAGATACCTGCCGCTTACGCTGCTTCAGTTCAGCCGGGGCTGCCGGAGCGCCTGTACCTACTGTGCTACCAGTGCCTATTCAAAACAGAGCCACTATGTTCGCCAGGTGAGTGAGGTGATCGAAGAGATCGAAAGGCTGCAGACCAGGTTCCTGTTTTTTGTCGATGACAACATCGTTTCCGACCCGGAAGCGGCCAAAGATCTGTTTCGTGCCCTGATCCCCCTCAAAGTTAAATGGGTCTCCCAGGCCAGTATCGACATGACCCGGGACTATGAGCTTATGGACCTGATGGTTAGAAGCGGCTGCCTGGGAAATGTCATCGGTTTTGAAAGCCTGGACATCAGAAATCTCGAGGGTGTGGGCAAAGCCCCCAACTACTACTCGGTCGAATCTCAATACGCCGACCAGCTAAAGATCTTAAGAAACAACGGGCTGCAGACCTGGGCGGCTAGCCATAGCCTTTGAACGAGAGCCGGATTATTTCCTGGGCTGCCCGATAATGGGTCCCGATTACCAGGTTGTTCTGGCCAGAAACCGGGGAAACAGGGAGCTGGCCGTGAAGAGAGAATATGCCTACCTGATGCTGCTGCTGGGAGAAAACGATCCGCTGCTCGACGTGGCCGGCAGGTACCCCCATATACGCTACAACAGCCTGCTCTACACCTTTTCTTTCAGGGAGGGACTCAAGGGTCTGGACGGGCGAATCACTTACGTGGAGATTGCCACCTTATGAAGAAACTTACCTTTTTAGAAGCAACGGCCACGATCATGGGCGCGGGTGTGGGCGGAGGAATCATGGCCGTCCCCTACCTGGCCGCACAGAGCGGCTATCTCTCCTTTCTCATTATCTTGGTGCTCTCCTATGGTTTGAACCTCTGGCTGCACCTGATGTTGGTCGAAGTTTATTTTCGACACGGCCGGAATGTCCAAATAGTCGAGCTCATGCGCACCTATGTTTTCAAGGGGCGCACGGGATCGTGG
>SDBT01003367.1_pt1 | contig 27715 bp, 35 predicted proteins | sample 2277101 | NCBI WGS metagenome assembly SDBT01 (sample SAMN10404973, study PRJNA504765) | marine sediment metagenome | isolation source: marine sediment core GS10_PC15, 103 cmbsf | place: Arctic Ocean: Southern Knipovich Ridge | collected 2010 | reverse complement strand
GAATAACGTAATAGCCAACAGGCCCGTACACACGGCCCATATAATTAAGCGAGGATACGCATACGCCTTAAGGCGGTCAATCTCTTCGGCCTCCGTAAGCACTTCTTTTTTCTTTTCGGGTATGTTAAATAGTTCGTCTATCATTAGTTTATGTTTCCTTTGCGTGTAGTTCTTTACATTCGGGGCATAGGTTTTTACGTTTTAAGTCGGCTTTTCGGACGTCTTTGTGGTAAATATAGCCAACTTCTTCATATATGGGCTCAAAATACCCGCAATACGTATCGAGATTCCCTTTTTTGAACAAATGAATAATTTTCATAAGTCCTGACGATGTAGTTTTAGTCATTTGCTGCTGTTCCTAGTAATCTTTTTAAATTGTTAAATTTTTCTAAGTTTTGGCTTTTATAAAACTTAAATTCTTCAGCATCGTTTAATCTTATCTCTGCATATTCGAGAAGATCTGTGATAGTTGGAATAGATTTTATATCAATAATGTTACCGTCTTCATCAAGCAAAACCCATCTTATTTTACTCATGCCCGGGTATTGTTCTTCATATCGTTTCAATTCTTCGCTCATCGTTCTAACTCCTTTGTCGTTTATTTACAATTTACTCAAGGTATGGCCAGAGTTTTACTCAGGCTCACTTGTTCATTATGTTTGAGAGCCATTCTTTAATTTTTTCAACTTCATGTCTTTCTAAAAAAACACTACAGAAACCTTGTGAATCTTCGAACACCATAGTGATACCTTCTCTGAATGGTTCGCCTAATGTATCCTCGTACATTTCCAAACTGCTTTCATCTGATTTACGATGTTATCCGCCAGGTAATCATCAGCATCTAATGGCAGTATGAGGCCCCCGCCCGCCATCGTGATACCTAAATTTCTAGCGTGTACCACGCCCGCCGGGAATAATGCCAATGTATGAATGATATTGATACGCTCGTGTACCGGCCATTCCTTCATAATTGCATTGGTCGGATTGTCATTGCTCGAATCATCTATCACAACCACACGATTGACTTGCGGCAAGGCACTTCTCACGGCCCGTACAATTGTATCAGCGTGATTATAACAAGGGATAACGCACGTTACGGCTACCATAAACGCCCACTCACGATATTACGTGTCAACTTACCGCTGCGGCTTAATGCCAATTCGTTGACCACTTGCCACGCCGCCAATTGCCCGACTAATATCCCAAAGGGATTATTCACCGTCTGTGTGGTGGTATCACCTTCGCTCCGATCTTGCTGAAATGACCATGATTGGCGGTCACATAAATCAGTAGGATTTTGTCGCATAAGCGTGTTACCCAACCGCGTTAAGGCCTGTGCTAATTCATCATCCATCCGTCCTACATATTGCCTATAGCCGGCTCTATAATGCACCCTAGCAATTCGCGGGTGAAAGTACACCGACGCAGCGGCCTCCATGCGGGCATTGAATAAACCCAAGCGGTTATCCATTGGCAGTACCTTGCCCGTGTCTAATTTGTTCACGTCTAAATCCGTCAAGGTTTGCCCTAACGGGTCACTGAGAAATTGCACAGGCGTGGTATCGTCGTTATACACACGATATACATCTACCTCAGTGACGAAATGCCCCGCCGTTCCGGTGTCGGCATGGTTGATGTCCTGATAGTTGGGGCCACTATGCGGAAATTGCCATATTGTATTGGGTTCAACGAATAGGGCGCGATGCCCTGTAATCGTGGCCACTGTTCCGGTGCTGGTAATGGTGAGGGGATAGATTTGATAACGAATATCCGCCGCACCCGGCGCTCCGTCCGTCACTTTAAAGAACACCTCTATTTCATCGGCAGCCACAGCGGTCGTAATGGTGAGCGTCGCCACGTCATTATTCGTATATCCGTCATTCGATTTTGAGTAAGTGATAGTCGCAGCGGCCTCTATTAAATCGGTGGCGCGTTGCCCGTAGTCAGTCACATAGCCCATGCTGGTCTGTAGAGACTGCCATTGATAGGGACTACCCCGACCCAACGGTATGTCTTCAGTAAACCACTGTTGGAGGGGCGTAAAGCCAAGATACCGTGTCATCTTACGATAGGCCGCATTCATGCCCCGCACCACGATGTCACGCTCTGATTGCACATAAGACGTACAGGCGCTCACGGGTACATCCTCACCACTCACCTGATTGAATGCCCATATATTCTCTTGCACTAAATCTTGCCAGATATTCAATAGGAAGGGCGGTACAAGTGAGCGGCTCGCGGCCTCATTGTTCAATGTGATGAAACTGGTAATGTCCGTTACAGCCATAATGGCCTCCGTCACCATCATAACAGATAACGTTACGACACGCAACGCATGGTATAATTAGGGCATACATAGGGAGGCAATATGAACTATAAAACTTGCACGAAATGTGATACGACGTTTGAGGCTACGAGTGAGAATTTTAGACCCCGAAAAGAGCGCCAAAACAAACTTAGAACTGTGTGTCGTAATTGTGAAAAAAATAAGCAAAAAGAATACCGATCAACACCCCAATATAAAGCATATCAAAAAGAATATCATAGTACCTATGGGAAGATACGAAGAACCAGAAAAGACTATAAAAACTTTCAACGCAGGTGGCAAAAAACATACAGGGAAAAAATCAACAATTTGGAACAAAGAAAAATGCATGCTCTGATTTATAGCAAAAAACGACGCGCTAATATACAATTGAATAGACAACAAATATTAAATGAATTTTTAGAAGACATGAAAAAACGCAAACAGCAATAGAAAAAAAGAGCAGGATAACCGACCCTCTCTAAGCCAAAAGACCCGCGCTGGAAATGGCGGGTCTTTTGGCATGTAATCGACAACGTATGTTTACGATGCCTTCAGTATAACACATAAACGAAAGCACCACGTATCTCAAAATACGCGGTGCTGGAATTTCACATGTTTTGAGCGTAAAGCGCAAAACTCCTATATGTGTGTGTGAAGGACTGTATACATTCGCTATATACAACTTAAATATACCACATCCCCACTAAAAACGCCACCTCATTGGTTGGCAACGGGTGGCGTAAAAGAGATGCTCAAACGCTATTCAGTTATTTGGGGCGCTTATTCGCCCCGTACCCAGTATAGCACAATCGAAAGCACCCACACAAGGCGGGCGCTTTTGTCAGGGGTTCTAACTATTCTCATCCAACATCATTATAGCACAATATGGACATAAAGGGAATCGAACCCTAGATTGCGCTCCCCAGACCGCCTTATGCCCATTTAAACCCCGTTTCGGTATGACAAGCCTACGGAGTTAGAGGCCGCCCAGGTTCGCAATAGCCCCACATGGGAGGGTAGAAGTGCTTTACACCGCAATACCCCCCTCTAATTATACCATTACCAGCGGTATTGCAATTCCCCATTGTCTTTAATGAATGCAATACACCCAAATACGGGCAATTCCATCCATCCCCAATAGTTAGGAACATCGCTATTTTGTCCGTATTGCTTTCGCTGTATTAGTGGGCGTAACGTATGGCGTAAAGTAAAACGATAAACTGCTTTGATTGTGAACATATTAAGCCTCCTTATGGCTCTTGTGGATATACCACATCATATAAATCAGGCTGTCGCTCGAAATAGCCTTTGTCTTCAGGTTGTATGGCAGACACGCGGCCCGGCTGTATTTTATAATTCCGATTTCCAATACGCACACCAAACGCGGTTGAACGTGGCCCAATGTACCGTACACCAAAGTACACCGCTGGCGGGCGTTGTGTGAGATGCACTAACCCTGTATCTTTATTAAGCAATTGGAATATACGTGCATCAAAAGAGTGATGTTGCCTCACAAATGCCGTCCCACGATTGGCCATGCGGCGACGTTCATCATCATTTTCGAGATAGTATTCTATTTTGTTCACCATCTCATCAATTGACTGAAATTCCACATAATGTTTCCCCTCAGTAATGCCCGTCAGGTCATAGAGGCCCGGTATATGCTGATGCAATAGAAGACAGTTTCCGGCAGCCATGGCCTGAAACAACCGATTCGATACGAAACCATAGGCATCAGGATACTCATTTGTTCCGATTGCTATCTTGGCGTTGCGATAAATCGCCTTCCCATTAGTGAAATTATAGAGTGTGGATACCGATTCATCGCTCGGTTGGTAGATGTGATGGTCAAACTCAGATAACGCCTCGGCCACTGCCTTCCGTTTATCATCATACAAACTCGCCAACCATACAACATCGTGCTTAGGCACTTTTGGCGCGCGTTCTTGGGGGTCTTCATAGCCAATCTGCCAATAGGCCGCTGCTATCGCGTGTCCTGCATACTCTTCTAATACGGATGCATTGACGACCAATTGTAAATCAATTTGCCGCAACAAATGGAGCATACCCTCAGACACTAGCGACTGCAACCAGTAGTCACCATTCCAATTAATCCAAACCGCATTTGGAGCATAAGCCCGCAATAGGCGAATCTGGTCGGGCCTTAAATACGCTATGTCATGTAACTGACTCAATATCATATCTGGTTGGAAGGTCTTAAATATTGTAATTAGTTCCTCATAACAATTGCCAGCGGCCATGTAATTAAACTCATAAACCCATTGACCGCGCCCATATTTTGCCAGCGCCTTTCGTAATCCTGTTTTTTGCGTAAGTTGAATGGTATGGCCGGGTTCGTATATAGGCAAGTACAAGATTCGTAAGTGCCTCTTTTCGGGTCGTGTCGCCCTCCTGGTAGGGATGTTGGCCCCATTGGGGTAACGCTTAAAATAGCCGTTGCTATTGCCTTCATTCATGCGCTTGCGTAATATATCGTCGGCAATCTCATCATGTACCCTACACCCCTCCACCGCGTCTACCGAATAGCCCATTTCCCAAATACGACTCGATAGATAATTATCCACCCCGTAGGTGATAGTCGGTAATTCGGGGTCGTCTATCCCCCACCATCCGGCGCGGTCTCCGATGTCTCGCGGGTACATCCCCACCTGTGCATACACCACCCACTTATCGCGTCCATGCGCGGGCATATACTGGACATCGTAGACGTTACCATGCCCACCTTGACCGGTGCGGTTATCAGCGAATGCGACAGCGCCGCAATTGGGATTGTTCTCAAGATAGGTGAAGGCGCATACAATACCATCGCCAAGGAAGCGAATATCATCGTTAGCCAATATCACATAATCGCCAGTTGCGGCTTTTGCCCCGTCACAAAACGCCCGTTGCACGCCTAACAATGAAGCATGTTCAATCAGCACCACATCATCAGCGGCCTTGAGCCAGTCTAGGGTATCATCAGTAGAGCCACCATCTACCACAACGAACTCCAATTCGATGCCCTTCGGGACTGAGTTACGCGCACTATCTATCATGCGTTCCAGATAGGGAAGGCGGTTATATGTTCCGGTGACGATGCTGATTTTCATTCGATATGCCCTTGTACTAAAGCCCTAAACTGGGTGAGCGTCGATAAGTCATCCTGTATTGTCACCCGAATAATTTGCCCGTCCTGCAAGTTTAACAATTCCCCTGTGTCGATTAAATCAAAATGAATCGGCAATAAATCGTCTCCGGCTGATTCCTGTTGTATTTCATCGCGCCCGGTTAAGCTAGTCCAATTGGCATTGGATTTAATTGGCACACCATCTAAGAAATCCAGTAACACGGTAGTGCCATCGGTATCAAACACCTCCATTAAGATACCATTCGTTAATGCAGCCGCTAACCCCGCAAAGCGTTCATTCCGCATTGTACCGTCTAGTATTTCAAAGTTAATGTGTCCAATATTACTCTCTCCAACTGATACAAAATCAAACTTTATAACCGGGTCATCACCATCAACTGCCATTTCAACACTTCCGGCATTGCGTAAATATTTGTAAATTAAGTTAGCCCCGCCCTCCTGACTGCTCAGTGGTTCAGTGAACGCGACTATTTCAGGTACAAATACCCCTGTTTCAATTTCATGCAATCGGGTGCTAAAATGGTTTCCAGATAGAACATATTTTTTCGCCATGATGTTTTGTCCTTTACTATATATATCATTTCTTATCTATCGGTAACTTGCCCGCTTTCGGGTCAATCTTAAATGTAGTGTTGGCCCGCTTGATTTCCAATCTATCGGTGATACCGCCTAAATCCATGCGCTCCACTAAGCGCCTCACACTGGGGACAGCAGCGGCAACGATACTCACGCCCTCAGTGAATGTGGTGGTGAGTGTACCCGCCATCGTCAAAGTGCCCGCAATGGCTTGGCGGATAGAACCAGATATAAAACTAGTCGCTAACGCGCCCGCGCTTGTGAGTGCGGACGTGAGTACCTTCAGAGTCCGCTTAATCAGCGCGCCGGTACTGGTTAAGGTCGCTGTGAGTGCCTTTTGGGTTTGCTTGACCAGTGTTCCGGCACTTGTGAGCGTCCCTACTAGATTACGCTGTATCTGTTTAATCAATGTACCCGCACTGGTCAACGCCCCAACTAGGCTACGACGGGTCTCTTTGGTGAGTGTTCCCGCGCTGGTAAGTGTGGCCGTCAATGCAAGCGTAAATTGTTTGATACTAGACAATGCACCCACTGTCGTGAGTGTGGCCGTTAGCACCTTTTGCGTTTGTTTGATGAGGCCGCCAGCGGTTGTAAGGGTACTGGTCAAGTTGCGCTGTGTTTCTTTGGTGAGCGTTCCAACCGATGTGAGCGTACCAGACAAGGCGCGTACAAACTGCTTAATCGTGGTCAATATACCAGACGTGCTTAACGCACCGGCCAATGATTTTTGTGTTTGGATAACCAGTGTACCGACACTCGTTAATGTACCGCCCAAGCTCCGATCCACCCGTTTGGTGAGGTCTCCCGCCGTTGTGAGTGTGGCGGTGAAAGCGCGTTGAAATAACTTGATAGTGGTCAACACACCCGCTGTCGTGAGTATGCCGGCCAATACCTTTTGCGTTTGTTTGATTAACCCACCCGCACTGGTCAATGTCCCCGACAAGGTGCGACTCAATAACTTGCTTAAACCACCGCTTGTCGTGAGCGTCCCTGTTAAAGACTTTTGGGCTTCCCGTATCAATACACCAACACTGGTCAACGTCCCTGTAAATGCCTTTTGTGTCTCTTTAATCAACGCACCGGCTGTTGTAAGCGTGCCTGCCAGAGCGCGTGAAATCAGGACATTAAATCCCCCTGATGTGGTAAGGGTTGCTAATAAATCCCGACGGGTCTCTTTAATCAACGCACCTGCTGTCGTGAGTGTGCCAGCTATAGATTTCATAACTAGCTTTACGCTGACCAATATGCCCGCCAATGTGAGTGTGCCTGACAAGTTTCGTTGTGTTTCTTTGATTAACCCCCCACCCGTTGTGAGTGTTCTAATGAGTGACCTATCTAAGAGCATGTTGTACACGCCAACAGTGGCGAGTGTGCCGGCTATAACTTTTTGAGTCTCAATAAGTAATATGCCCGCGCTGGTCAACGTTCCGGCCACTGTTTGGGTGTGGGCTGTACCTGAAGCCGGAATCACCACCACGCCTGCCGCACACCAATCGGAAGTAGAACTTAGTGTAACATTATAAGTATCATCCCCCGTAGCGGACTTTAAATATGTCTCTACGTATAGATTAATTTCGTCACCGCCCGCACCGTTTTGATTATATGAGCGACGGATAAAGTTTGCATCATCTACCGTTATTTCGTTTAGGCGGGGTACAAGCGCCACAAAATGGATACTATCGGCATTAGTAGAGCCTGTTGTTAATGTGACCGCATTATCATCAGTCCCCCCCGACGTGGCCCCATTTTCACCATTGGTATTTTCACCAACGGGGTCTTCAGTTGGAGTGCTGGTATCCGCGCCCGATATACGGGTACACGATCCAATAAGGGCATCAGATGAACTTGCCATCGTAATGGCGGGCTGGAACGCCGAAGGCGAACCGAAGGCACTCCATATCTCAACTTGATCCTGTCCACGCCCCCCACCTTGCCGCTTCTCCAATGACCAAGTGAGGCTACCGCCTGAAATACTAGACACATTAACCAGAACATCAGTACCAACGGCGACCAAATATAGCATATCTGTACCACCCGATATTTCCGGCAGCGTCAAGGTGCTAGATGCTACAATTTCCCCAAGAACAAGCTGCTCAATAACTAAACCCGAACCGCTGTCCTCTAAAACAATTACAAATAAATCTGCGGTGTAGGCATCAAGGGGAACGGCAAAATCCTCGAAAATCGCCAACTCAATTACATCGCCATCAACTACATCACTAGCGACAATCTGCAACGCACTTAATATCTCAATTTCTTCACTGGCTGCGAATGTTACCGACGCGATTGTGCCGTCTTCAGTCACGGCATTGTTATTACTTATGAATGTTCCAGAGCCAATACGTTGTGTGGTATCGTCACCGTCTGTCAGACTACCGCTATTAACGGCCTTGACGTTACTTGAGGTTGTGGTGATGTCTGCAAATGACCCGCCATTTTTGCTATAGCGGACAATGAAGGCCTTACTACCTGACCCGCCATCTGTTTCCCGTATCAAAAAACGGGCAAGAAATGTCGTGCCGGGTGCTATGGTGGGGTTAGTGTTTACTGTGGCCAATGCCACTGACGCCGACTCCGTACCGTCCGCATAAACACGGCTTGCATCTTGTGTTATTTGAAACGTTACATGAGTCATGGGCCGCCCTTACTTAAAATCAGGGTCTTTAGAGGCACGGGTATATAGAATCTTATAAAGTCTATCTAGCAACGTGTAACCTTGTCGTACACAGGTGATAGCAGGTGCGTTCACCTTTTGATGCGTGGCCATGCTAAAAATATCGCTGCCATACCACACGCCATCCTCTAACCAATACCAGTCATGAAAATGTATTAAACCACGCTTGCCGTCTTCCTTACGAATCACGACAATCTGTACAAATTTGTCGGGGACGGGCAACCCTTGTCCACTATCCCATGTTGACCCGTCACCAAAATACAGCCGCCATTCAATTTGTCTACTTAATATATTGAGATTATCCATAACATCGAATTTGTTTGAATTATCTTCATTCATGGCTGCGCCGTCCGATTAGGGGATATAAACCCCAGCGCCTCAGTGAGTGTCATGGTGTTGGGGTAGGCGATATACTCATCATTAGATAAACCATCAGAGATAGAGCGTGGCGTTTCCTCAAAACTAAAGTCCTGAATCTTTAGACCCCGCCCCGACAATGGAGGCAATGGCCAATCGCCACCGAACCAGCTATCTACAAAATCGTCTATCAGATTACGGCTAATTTGGCCAATATCATCATAACCGAAAAACCACGCCTCGATTCGGTCTGCGCTGTTGGGCAATGTCTCATGAACTAGCCATAGTTCTGTGATAGGCATAACCTAGCCACCGCTAGAAATCGTGCATGTATAGGTGAATTGGATGCTATCGCCACTCACAACGTTGATGGCGCTAAATATGCTCCTGTCCCACAAAACACCTGTACCCGTCCCGGATGTGCTAAATAGACCATGCTCAATAATCGCGCCAGCACCATCGAATGTCAACGTACCAATTGATTCCAACGCATTGGAAACGGCTTGCGTCTTTGCACCCGTCGCTCGCGTACTATCAGGGTTGAGAATAGTGGTAGACTCTGTTGTTAAAGCAGTATCACCAACAGCTTCAGCGCCGCCTCCCGTACCGCAACCGTGAAAGTTCATTAAGGTGATGTCGGTTGTGTCATCGTCCCAATCATCGACTAGAAAATCCACGCCCACATCAGTAATGAGATGGCGACTAATCACGCCATAGTCCACTACTTCCCCATTGGCGCGATAGAGCGTGGCTTTTAGTTCCCCCTCAATGACACGTCCGCCTAGCGCATGAACCATCCGCTTGAATAGGCCCGTAGAGCGTAACTTGCCCATAATGTAATTCTTACGCATGGTGTTTCTGAGTCGCCAAGACTTGCCCGGCCCAATAGCGGGTAAATATTCAATACCGCCGCGCATTACTTTAATACCTAGCGTCCCTGTTGGGCGCGCTGTTCCACCTGTGTTGCTCATAATATTCCCTTTCAGTTGTGTCTATATCGTAATATATTTCGTTACGAATTGCAAGCTACTCACGTTGTAACCCGTCCCACTCTTCCATGAGTTCCACCAATTTGGATTTCTTAGGCTTTGCTTTTTTGCCTGTGGATTCACGAATCCATTCCCTCATGTTCCGTTCTTCAGGCCCCGTCATGGCCCATAGCGTATTGTAGGCCGTTAGGTTGTAATCATCAGGCATGGGGCCACGTTGCCACAATGCCATCCCACAATCGGAAGGTTCTGTGAGGTACGTTTTCACGGTAGTAACACCTGCGGCACTAATACCGGCCATTACCTGAGAACCAACCATAAAATGACATGCATCATGTTCAATTAAGAACCCGCTAGGATTAACTAATTTTTCACGTCTTGACCAAATTTGGACTATTTTTTCGGATGCATGAGCAGCGTCACTAAATACGAAATCGTAGCCTAATTTGTCATCCTTTTGAGCGACATATTCATAAACATCCTGCTCATAAATAGTCAGATTATCTCTGAGGCGATTGGGTATTTGCCCGCCGATAACACCGACTTCATGTATATCTCGGTCTACACAATCTAAGTGGCCCCCGTCCTGATTTGCTTTGAGTGCCATCAACATGTGAGTAGCAGAACATCCGTACATTGTACCTAGTTCTAGCACCCGCTTCGGTTTAGTGAAGCGCACAAGCGAATATAAGATTTGCCCTTCCACTTGCCATAGTGACCCTATCGGCCAAGCGCCTTTGTTATCGTCCCAGCCCGTTTGTGTGTCCTCATTGGCATAATCAATGAGTTGCTTCGCGTCCAAATCGAAGTCAGTTGCTATCTGTTGTAGTGTCTGTGTTAGATTCATTCTAGTCCCTTTGATGTTTAAAATTTACCACATATCTCTTATTTCTATAGCAAATGTTCGCCATTTTCCAAGTTGCTCATCCGTTAACATAGATAATAAATTTGGCGTTTTATTTTCACCAAACATTATTTGTGCAACCCAAAATGGTTTAGAAACAATAATGTCAGCATAAATACCTTTAAATGGCTGATCCCCTACCGTGTAAGTTCCAGAATTACCGAAGGCATTTTTCACTTTCATAATGAGAGTGGTGACTATACTACGCTGACTTTGGGGAAGCTCAGTATAATAAAATAACATAATGTTATCAATTGCCTGAATAACTGCCATATCATCATGAGCATGTTGGGATTCCAATATCGCAAATGACTTCTCATACGGCTGTACATTAAATGGGCAATTATCGAGAATTAACCCCTCTCGTAGAGATACCTTAGCCCCGTGTCTATCCCAATATTTCTGCTTAAGACCTTCTTTTACCTTTAATTTAAAATCATTCGCTATCTGTTGTAACATCTCGTTTAGGTTCATTCGATCCACTCCATATCATAAAAGGGATGCTCTTGCATCCATTCGGGCATATAATCCAGCGGGTTCACCACCTGATAATTCCAGAAGTCCTTATTGGTTGGGTGTAAGTCGCTACGCGCTTGTTTGTTCAAATAGACATCTTTATACCAACCGCGCCTATACTCCCCCCTATGCCCGTGTATCAGCCATTTATAGCGCATTAAGTCAGGACGTATCGCATACCCAAAATGACTAATCACGCCCCACTCACGCGGGATAGAACCTGTGTCCGGGTTGCCATTGTTTTTGGGACACACTATCCGAACTGGGAAACTGAAGTCATCTATAATGGCCCGCCTAAATCCACGCCAGAAATGCACCATTGGGATACGATAATTTCGGTAACTCATATCAGGGACACGCTTTAGCACATCACGCAATAAGTCATCATGCCAGACCTCATCGCTGTCAACCACCACAATTACATCAGCATCCGGCTCGTATTGATAAATCATATCCCGTTGCGCACCTTCATGAGGCCATGTGTCATAGTGCCAGTGTAGCTTACGCCCCGCAATTCGGTGGGCAATGGTCTGTAATTGCAGTTGCGATTCAGGACATGGCACAGCGGTTTGTGTGCCGTGTGACCCTTCCGAGCTATAGGCAATATGTAACACGTCTACCTGGTCAATGATACTCTCGATAGCAGATGCTAGGTAGTCAGCGCCATAATGGAGCGCCATAAATCCAACGATTCTCATTTCTTATAGGGCCCCTTTTTCTTGCTCATCATTCCACCTCCGCCAGTATCACGCGCTTGTTAATAATGCCTACGACAGCCTCATACAACGCAATATCCACGCTGTTCAATTCCTGAATCAGTGCCAGTGTGGTCGGTAACAGGTTGTATAGTGGCATCCCATAGGATACGTTGGCGATGTTGTTAATCTGAGGCGGTGACTTATGGATAATGGCGCATAAAATATCCATTGCGTCCTGTAAACCATCTTCACGATTCTGAATCCCTAGCACGTCAATACGCGCCAACTGATTCAGGCTACTATCAGGCCTAGATACCCTATCACTTAGAAACTTGGCTTGTAGGTTAGAAGGTGCATGTGTAATGTCACTAAAGAGCCAATCATCGAAAGTCGCCTTTTTGAGCCACTTCGTAAACACCTTATCGCGCCAGTATCCGTGTTTGTGGACATAGGCCCAATGACTCAAGACCCGCGCTACCGGATCACGAAACAGCATCACCGTCACAATATCAACGCCATACTCATTGAATTGGTCAATAAAAGACAAAGGATAATGCCCAGCTATATAATCATAATCGCGCCAGTATGAGAAGTCCTTTCCAAAGGCATCCTCCCAACTATGGCGCGGTGCGGGGTTATCGAATATCGTTCTAAGTCGGTCATCAAATGCCCCCCCACCCGTCTTTGGGACATGCAAAAATATCACTTTACGCATCTATATCGCACCTTCCACAACCCGCTTAAACGAATATTCTTTACATAACAAGTCTTGCAATCTATCCCCATATCCCATCATGCCATCTAACCGGGTCTTGATGGTATCTATAATTGCACCGTGTCGCTCGAATAGAATAGCATCCTTATATATCCCCATATCATTTACCGACTCGCACAATACGGGCAACCCATGCGCCGCTGCCAGCGCCATGCGGATACCGGGTATCACAGGGAAATTGGCTTGCTGATGGATATGAACCATGAGGCGACTGGCATACAATACCCGTTCCCGTTCACCGCCCCACGCGCTATCCGGTGCGACATTGAAGGCCTCTTTTATCCAATGGAATATGGGCTGTCGGCGTGGGCTATGGTACGCCAGCAAAGCCACGTCATATTTGTAGGCGCCTTTTATCCCAACATTTCCCAAGTTGTAATGGCCTCCGATTGGGATATATTCGCATGTTATCCCCAATACCTCAGATAATACCGACGCTTGCCATGCATCCATGTGCCAGAACCGGTTAAGATTGGGGCTATAATCGGCGTAACGGCTAGGGATGATGTGTTCGGTCTGCCACAAGATGATTTGCGCTTTAGCAGTGAGGTCATTGCCATTCAGGCCCATAGCCCCGAAGTGGTTTACAATGTAGGTATGACTGGCATCCTCAACATCTAATTCATCCTGATAACAGGTCTCGAAACCGGCTAGTTCCGCCAGCTTGTACCAGTCATCATAGGGATGGTAATGGTGACGGGTCTTCACGAAATAGACGGTCATTTAATTACCTTGTTTTACCAATTGAACAGGCGATTTATTAACTGCATCGGGCGTATATAATAGGATGCTATTGCAATTCGGACATTCGGTTTGAAATACATCCTTATCATGGGTAGAACGTAACAACATCTTAACAGGCAAGCCAATACATATCGGGCAATAAAGTGTAATTATCAATTTCATTCAATCACCTCATCAGTCTGTGAACTTAAATATGCCATTCGCATATCAAAAACCTTGTCGTATGGCAAAGATGTACCGCCCCTAGTAAGTTTATAACAAACACTAAAATCTAAGGCAGTTCCAAAATAGGTTTGAAATGCTCCGTCAATTGCAGACACCCTATTACCAACAAGTATCTTATCCCCCACCTGCATAATATCACCACCAAAATACATTCCCCACTTTAGTAACAGTGCATTTGCCAATTCACGTTCATATACCCGTCTATCAGATAGAAACACCTCATAATTATCATAGCTGTCCGGTTCAAGGGAAAGAATATCCTTCCATATCTCATCTTCGGTTCTCATCACATCACCTCATTAAACCAGTCGCCATAATTATCCGGCGTGATTACGATCACCTCAACCGGTTGCCCATATTTTTCGGATACATTCTTGGCCATGCCACGCGCCAACATCACACCGGACTCACTCACAGCCGCAATGTACAGCAACTCCCCTTCAGGATGCGCTAGGATAGCCGTCGGCTTGCCCGCCTCGATTGCAACATCAACATAATAGCGAAACTTACCCACCACTGAATCGGGCAACTTGCGCCACCATTCGGGAATAATCACCTGTGATTTCATTGTGCATCCTCAAATAAACTCAGTTGCGTATGTTTGTCATCAATAACCGTCGCCTGATAGGGGTCGGTATTCTGAATCCGCGTTCTGGCAATGTCTACGTACTCTTCCATCATATCCCCCACGATGTAATGCCGGCCCGTGTTACGCGCCGCTATGGCCGTCGTGCCAGAACCGACGCAGGGGTCGAATACCAGTTCGCCGGGTTGCGTGTAGGTCTTGATGAGGTACTCGAATAAGGCGACGGGCTTTTGCGTTGGGTGGCGCGAATTTTGTTTTTCTTGTGATACGGGTGTAATGCCATTTATTCTGATGACAGATCGCGGGTGTTTCCTTTTCCCATGAGTATAACCCTTAGAAATATTTGAAGCCCCGCCCACACTTGGCGCGTTACACAAAAAATCATGTTTTCGCATTTTATCAATTTCATACTTAGTTAGTGTTTCCATTTGAGGGAAATAATCACCGTATGAAGACCCAAATATTAATATCATTTCGTGCGCCCTCATGGGGCGGTGTACAGCTAATGCACCACCCGTTGCGGTTTTCTTATCCCACACCCAATCGTACTTATACCCCTTCAGCCACGACATCCTCAACATACTCGCAAATGGCTCAGTTGCCGTTAGGACAATCGCGCCACGTGGTTTGATGATGCGCTGGAATGCTTCCCACATGGGCTCTATGGGGATTCGTACATCCCACTCACACGCCGTCACGCCGTAGGGCAAATCACATAATATCATATCCATACTGGCATCATCCAACGTATCGCACAAATCGAATAAGTCGCTATGATGTATCGTATCCAATTCCATTATTGCGGCGCCCTCCAATCCTGAATCAGCGCGGCGATTGCGGCGATTGCAAATACCCACACGACCACCTCACCACCATCGCCAGTGTGCCACGTAAATAAGAATCCCCCCCCTACCCAAAACGATGTACAATAGATACACGATAGCAGCTTGCCGACTATGTTGGTGGATTCGTTGTGTCGCTCTATAGTCTCAACTGAGTATTTCACCATATTCGTTGTGACCATCTCGACATTGAATAAATCGCGTAACCATCCGAATATGGATTCCTCAGTAAGCGCATAGGATAGTCGCCACGTTGCCAGACCGATAACGAATCCGGTTAATAGCTGGTCAATCATACCATTTCTCCATTTTCTCAAAAGCGATGATAGATCGCTGAATGTCATGGACTATCTCTCTGTCATCAATGAGCTTAGTAAGCTCATTAATTAACGCAATTAATAATTTATCTGCGGCTTCATGTGTATCAGCCGGGCTAACCGCCCCAGATTCGTCCGGCCACCCTTCATCAGATTTAGCAATATCAATAATTTCATTAGCCAACTTTGTATATATATTAGAATATAGAACCATCATTACATCCAATCCAGTATATAAATCAGCAAAAATAATACCGCCAATTGCCAGCGCATTTCATAAACCATCGTTGAAAGAGATTTTAGGCGTTCGCGCCTCCAATCGTAGTCGCTGATTTTGTCTAATAATTTGTTGACAATTCGTTCATAAATTATAGCGAGAATCAATAAAATAGTTTTACTCATAAGTGGTCAATGCCCACATCACAGGATGAGAATCGCTAGTAATTCCGGTAATGACATCATGCACTATCCCCATATTCATTCAGCAAGTCCATAACGGCCTGTGTGTCGGGTGCAATCTCGCGTGGACTCGGTAATATACGCACCTTGTAACGTCCCAGATAGCTATCACTGCTCAATTGTTCTGCATCGGTACGATGGATATAGAATGGAACACCTGTGCGCGGCTTGTCATATTGGCGTCCCGACGCCGGGCCTTTGAATCTAGCTGGTGTGAATAGCGCCATTACCATGATGTCCTCATCAGATTGTGGGCCGCCAGACATTACCCCCGACATACCGCTTTCTCTACATTTACACATGTTATATCCCCAGTGTTTTCTATGTTTTTCACGAATGATTTTATAGAAGTCTGCCATCCAACGCTCGACTTCCATTGGTGACTTATCCGGCGACACCGGGCTACTACCCTGTGTCCTATTATAGTGAAATAGTGGTTCGTCTAGGAACACCCCGCACACACCGATGCTATGGAGGCTGATAAATAGGTCAATGTCCTCCATGCCGGGCAACGATTCATCAAAGCCACCCACATACTGAAGCGCCTTGCGGGGTATCAAGGTCGTGATGGTATGCGTCATACTTTGCTGGAATATATCGAAGTCGGCTTTAGGACGGCGTATCTTGTCATCAGTGTCAATCGTCCAACTTGTGAATACATACATCCCGTCTTCATAGCGTTCTAAGCACCGCTCAACAAAGTTAGGCGCTATCGTATCATCAGCATCTAACAACACCACAAACGGCGCTGTAGACCGACGTAGGCCCTCATTACGCGCCCATGCCGGCCCGCGCCCGTTGCTGTCCATTACTGATATCACATGGCATGGAAACGTCTGACTCTTCGCTGATTCAAGGGCTGCCTTATTCGATAGGTGGCGCGGGCCAATGGGTATAATTATGTCAGCAACGTTCATACAGGTATCATAGCACATTACGGAGCTTGTCGCAATGGGTGTATACATCACAAGCGTTATGTGCTACACTGTATACATTGAATAATCTGATGTATCGATTAAGTATAAAGGGAATGGCATGATTAAAGTAGTAGTTGTTGCAATTGGAATGTCGATTTTAGCGGTGATTTTCATGGGAGTTATTATTAAAATCCTATGGGCATGGACAATGCCCGAACTATTTCCCGGTGCTGTGGAACAGGGTTTAATAGCAGCACAAATATCTTGGCTTACAGCCTTTAAGTTAGGGATTTTCGCGGCTTTGCTGACATCATCAAGTTCATCCAAGTAAACATAACAAGTGTTATGTGTTACACTGTATACATCGAATAAGGCATATAGGAGAAAGTGAGATGATTAAAAGATGGCTTAATGAAGTTATTGTCGGCATTAAACATAACAGTAAAATAACCCTCGAAACTGTAGCCGATTTCTTAGAGTTTCTGGGGGATAGTATCGCTCACACCACTTTAGATAAACCAAAACGTAAATCTAAACACACTGATGACGATGAATAATCCTAATTAGAAAAGCCCCTCACTTAGAGGGGCTTTTTTAGTTCCTTATTATACGCCGATTTGCGCTATCGCTTAATTAGGTGTTACCCAATACTCTCCGCCGTCCCTGTAATATTCAGTTCCCGGTACGGCACTGATGCTCCATGCGAAGTCTGGCAAGTTGTAGTTCACGTTGGTAATGCGAGCGCCCAACCAGGGGGTCCGACATATCAAGCGCGGCTGCATGTGGAATTTCCACTCCACACAAGCATGGGTTTCGAGTTTCGTAATCATGTACATACCACGATTCGTGAAGCGGATATTACTCCCACTCGGCCCACCTAGTGAAGTCATCGCCTGCGCATCCGGGCCACCTAGCCCAAACCATTCGATGTTGGTCACGTTACGCCCCATCGCCGTTAGGGGGATGATATAGATGTCACTGGAATAGCCGTCTCCTACGGCTGTACGCCCGATGGTATCACCATCAATCGCTAACACCGTGAAGCGCCGGCCCAATATCCATAGAAACATCCCGTTACGCATCTCATCTCTCATAGCGATCTGTTTAGCGGAATCGACATTCAAACGCTCACCGTCTCCTGCCGTCACCCCGCAACCATCCGTTAGATAGGAACATGGCCAAATCTCAGTCAGGCGATAAAATAGGTCGTGATCCATTGCAATCAGCCATTGTGCCGACATACTCGTTGTTGCGGCCAATCGTGTCAGCCGATGCAACACCCCGCCTAAAGTCTGGACAATATCCGCACCATTCACCGTTACCGTCAGGTCATTATCCGACCAGTCTACGATGGTCGATGATGCCGCAGTGATTACATTACCACGAATATCGGTGGGGTCAGCGACCAGGCAATTATCGAAGCCATCGAACTCATTGGTAAATGTACGGCTTGCATTACCCTCCGTGCCATTAAACAGCGCCCACATCATATCGCGCTCAATCTGGATGGCAGTACGAAACAACGCCAATCCAGTTGTCGAATTGATATTGGCCTGATTAATTACATCGGGAAGGAACGCACTCCCAAACAGGAAGTTATTAACCAGCGTCCTATCCACATCGGCGCGGTTAATCCGCCCATCCATTTGCGATACATCGGCTTGCTGCCAACGCAGATTCAATTGACCAAAACGACTGGTAAATGTACCTAGTTTGGCTTCCCCGATTACAGGGGCATCCGAACAGGCGTCTACCGCCGGGTCACCCGTGATGTCGCGCACACCTGATAATACATCATACTCAGGGTTACGTATCTGATTGGGGAAACCAGCGGCTACTAGCCGTGATAGAAACGTTGTCTCAGGTCTTACTACGGTGTGATAAACGTCACGTTCCGCGCCAGCATCCGAGAATAGACCGCCTAAGTTGGCATCATGCCATAAACCATGTGCGGGCTGTATATGCGGGCTTGCGTCTACCACGTCATGTTTTTGTACCATACCGAACTCAATGGCTTTTTGGGCTTCCTCAAGGGTATCAAATTCATACCCACCTTTACGAATAGCCATTAGCTACCTCCTCGTTTGGCTACCTTAGCATCACCAAAGAAATCATCATATTCGCCCGCTGGCGTCAAGTCCTTGATTTTTTGGGCTGCCTGATTGTCAATGTTTGATTGGCGTAATTGTGTGGCGCTCTTGGGCGTCCCACTCATGAAGGTCTCAACTTTCTCAAGCCGGGCCGTCATATCAGAAAGGGATGTATCCCGTTCCTTATTGACTTCCGTATCACGCTCTTTTAGCGCCTGCATCTGTTCGTCTAATTCGACTTGTGCCAAACTCACATCTGCAAAAGCATTCGCTATTTTCTCGATAATCGGACTATAGTCCGTTACCGCCTTGTCTTCAGATTCCGGTGTGACATCTTTGGACTCCACATCATTTTTGGCCAACAACGCCACTAGGTCATTTAGACCTTCAGCATGTCGGGCAAAATATGAGGCGGCCTGTTCAACGCCGAAAATCTCATCTAATAAATCATCTTTAGATTTTGCCATTTCAATTACCTCGCTCATTGTCATTTGATTTGCCGCCGCTTGCCATAACAAGAGGCTGGTTTCCTGCTTTGTTATTTCTTGATAGACTAATTTTTCATCTATCACTTCCATCTTGACGGGCTTGAATCGGTGCGATGTACCCCATTGACGGCTTCCATCTTGCGCCGTCGCTTGCCAAAAATCCCATACCTTTCTGGCAATAGGCGTGTCACGTTCCCGACTCACTTCCACTAAGAAGCCCGCTTGCATATCGGCATGGACAATATCACCGATTGGTATCATGTCATCATGCCATAACAATAACGGATTATCGCCAATGTACTCAGTACCGGCATCCGTTTCCTTATAACAACCCTCCACATAGAGAGCCAGCGCCTTTGTGGCCACATGTTCAATATCCCGGTCTTCATAACCATTGGATGTGATATGGAATCCCAATCGCATCCCGTCGCTTGACCGGGCAAATAATGTCTTGGAATGATTGCGCCGTCGTAACTTGTCCATTACACCAGATTGCAGCGGCTTCGGTGTGATGTATAGCGACTTATCCTCAATCGCGTCTAATATATCCTCAATATCGTTAGAGGGGCGCGCGGCCCATTGACGGCAATATCCGGTGTTCATAATCTCATCCGGGTATGGCTCTATGATGCGACAGAATGATTCAGTATCAGGGTATGGTCTATTCGAGAACCAGCGGCAATTGGCACACTGTTCGTCACCCGTCAAAGGCGACACTGTGGTATAACCCACATCTGCCTGCTGGAATAATATCACCTGTTTTTCGGTAGGTTCAACATCTTTGAGTGTCATTATTCACCTCTTTATTCATATTCATAACCTAATAACCATTGTATAAGGTTGGATTGTTCGGCCTCTCTTAATAATATCCTGAATAGGTTCGGTTTATATTTCCGCTTCGGTTTTTCACTGTAAGTATTTTTCATCTTATCCATACGAGGGACCCTATTCAATCGCCCCACAGCCTTACCCGTAACGCGCTTTAATGTGCATTTACAATGGTATCCACCACATTCTAGTTTGTTGGCTTGCGGCATGATACCCGTCCGTTCCCACGCCTTCAGGCGATGCACTTGCCCATTGGCTTTGAGGCAGGTCTTGCAATGTTCCTCAGTGCTACCGATTATCCACTTGTACATGGCGTTCATATCGGCAGCTAATAAGCCCGACTGATAGACTTGATTCAGACTCTTGTTGGCCCATATTGTCGCCTTGCTGTCGGGATTGAAGGTGCTGTCATCACGATAGATAGCCCGCCCAATCTCAGTAACAAACGAACTCTGGTCTATCATCCAAGCATTGAATCGTTTCTTGTCGTCAGCCTCAAGCGCATCTACCTTCACACCACCATCGGCTAGGCCATCTATATAGGCCCGCCGGCCTTGCCGGGTCAATATGCCGCGCATCACGATACCGAATCGGGTACGGGTGATGTCCCGATTCAACGCGCCTTTCATCAAATCGCGTATGTCCGTTATAAACGCATTACGTGTATCAGAATAGGCCTTCGATTTTGCGCCCTCTAATACCGCCGCAGCCTCCGTCCCGGATGTTCCGCTACTATCGGCCACCACGTCAGGCTTCGGTGGTTCTGGTACCGTCCTATCGGTCTGCGCGGCATCTAATATATCGTTGGATGGTAGGATGATCTCATCATTATCATCCGTCACCACGTCCCTAATCTCAGGGACGGTGTTGGCCAGTAACTGAATCTGTTGCTGTGGTGTGAGGATAGGGATTTGCGCGCCCCCACTATCGGCATTCACCCCTAGTGCTACATCCATCCATTTTTGTGCCCTATCAGCCCGCATGCTATCGTTATTGGTGTCCTCTGGTTTAAATTCAAATTCCGCACTTGGCGGCAGCACTTTCGTGTTAACAAAGGTCTCAAATTGTTCGTATAATAACCCAAGTGATCGCCCGCGTGATTTTTCACTAAGGACTTTCGATTGCCCCGCCGTTCCTGATAACCCGCCCGATAGCGGCCATATATCTTGTGGATCAATGCCCAAACTAAGGGCCACGATGTTTCGGTCAATTTCCATGTAGCGCCCATAATCGAATCCGTCTGGCAACCCACTAAAGCTAACAAAATTCACATCTATCTTCTGTGACGGGTCAACCGATTCCAGGCGTTGCACATTGCGCCAGACCGTTTGGCCTTCCGCCGCACGTTGGGCCTCATAGGTGCGGGTGCTCTCGTCTATAGATTCGGCTTTCACATTGCCCATGACCAAAAACCCGGCGGGTGGTTGGTCGCTCAATTTCTCAATCGAATAACGCCCCATTAAAATCTGGCGGTAATGGTGGCCCACATAACGGAACATAGCCGACTCACCCATGCCAATAAGACCCTCATCGCTATTGAGCATGTCTACGATACGGTGTACACGGCTATGATGCATCTTGTGGAATGCTTGCTGTTTCGAGTCACGCCGAATGCCATTAATGCTGGTAGCGACCTCCATCCACCAATTCTCATACAACACGGGATGCTCAGGGTCGCCCGTCAGGTAACACCTTAGAGGGTCGAATAACTTTATACCTAGCGGCTTACCTACGATAGGCTTGTCGGAATCCCCATGCCCAACGATCTCGATGAACGCGCCAATGTTATAGGTGCAAAAGTCCCTGACTAGCGCCTCCATAAAGGATACAATCCCCCCGCCCCATTCAGCCTGTTGTAGTAGCTCCTGAGACGAATCGACGTTCCGATCACCCCGAACTATCCAAGAGGTGCTGCTCAGTTGTTTAGCGAGTATCTGTTGACCACCCATGAATAACGACCCGTAGGGATTGCGACTCAAGTCCCTCAATTGCAGGTCAAGCGCGCGCGTGCCATAAGGCTCTAAGAGGTTGTTGGATGACGGGCCAAACATGAAGCCCATTGACCCGCCTTTAGGGGGAATGTTCTGTACACTCTCTGATACCGCTTGCTCTATTGCCATATCATCCCACGTTTAAGCGCATTGACGTATAGACCGCCATACTAAGGGCTACCGCTAAATCTATCTTTAAATTATTATTCCGTTGCACGATACGAAATTTATTATCATCCGGGCCGGTATTTTCATTCCGATTGGCATTTAGAATGTGCTTTGTCAATTCATCATTGCCATCATGCACTATTTCTCCGTCTCGTATCATGTCATAAAGCATCTTATCGGATTTATTCCGATCAATGCCCTGCTGATATTCCTGTACCCACACGATTTGTAACTGGCGCAGTTTCGTCATTGGATGGTGGAGTTGCGTCGGGTCATAAACCACAGTCTGGACACGATAACGCTGTATAATATCCATAATGAATGCCATAGGCCCATCAAAATCTAACGGTTTCCCTTTCGGATACCAAACACCGATAATCACAGGATAACAGATATTGTTACGACGCGCAACAGCCACGACTGCAAAACAATCGCTAATTATGCCCGCATCGACAGCAATAACCAGACGTTGGCCCGACCAATCAGGGATATCCCCTTTGCATTCTTGCCAGAGGTGCGCGGGTATAAAGGCACTAGACGAACTCACCCATTGGTTACGATGCATCCGTTGGAATTGTTCCGGTGTGAGGGTGGCCGCTTCACTGGCATAATATTCTGGTGTCTGCCAATGCAGGGACGGCTTTGTCACCCATGTGGTCAGTTGGTCGCCATGCTCCCACACCTCCAAATCATCCCATATCAAATCCCCCTCAGTCACGCCGTATTCATAGAGGGGTTCAAGAATCGGCGACTCCCCTACATATCCGGCGTAGGTATCGATCCACTGTTGGGCATAGCCGAACTTATTGGGGCTGATGGTAAGTTCCGACCACATTTGGACATGGGCCGTATGTTTCCATCCCCATAGCTCCGAGTACACAATCATATCGTGATTACCGCCCGCCTCACCGCGCGGGTCAATGGCCAACATCTCTATCATACTGCCGTTGGGGTAACGTATCGTGCCGGATTCGAGTTTGGGGATATGGACATTGCGGCACGATTTAAGGCCGCTCTTTTGCCCCTGCTTAATGGCCTCGCGCAAATAGAAGCCCACACGGGATGCCGCTTGCCGCTGGTCATTGGCAATCAGGGCTATTTGTGCATTGGGCTTGTGAGTCGCAATATAGTGGCACACCGCCGCTATCACAACTGACTTGGCAGACTTTTTCATCCATGACCATATCACGCGGCGGTAGCGATACGTGCCATCCAAGTGACGCGATAAGGCCCGGTCAAGCGGACGTATCTGGCAATCGTATAACTCAATCAGCTCACGGGTATCGTATAGATAAAAGTTCTCTTGTATCCATTCGGAGGGGAGGGGCCAATCGGGGGATGACTCACCTATAGGGGATTGACCTAATGCAATCGCTTCGATTTCATCCAGCGTCAACATTATGACCCGCTTCAATTAAGCGCCGCATCACATCTTCCGGTTCTTGCCCCATACCGCGTATCGCCAAAATCATATCGTTGACCAGCTTTATATCTACCCCGCCCTCTAACCGTAGGCGTTCAATATAACCCCTATCGTGCCCTTGCGTCTTCAGATAGAAGATAAGCGCGGTTAGGTTGCCATCCTGAATGTGCCCGTATAACTTACTCTCGGCATAATCCTTCATGCGCTCACGTTCATCATAGATAGCATCCATAACCCGTGGGTGGCGATGTGCAAATTTGGATACACCGTCACGGGTTATCCCAAGACGCTTAGCAACAGTTTCCAGCACGCCCTGTGAATCTTCAATTGCCTTTAGGTAATCATTAAGTCGTGGTTTCATTTTTAAAGCCTATACATTTCATATCATTCCGCCTCCGTTATTGGTACTGTCCTTATTTAACTCTATTCAATCACTTGCCAAGTCCTTTTTGTGCAACAAGAAATAACCAGTTTTAAAATTACTATCATCGTTAGTATAAGCAAAGTATGCCGCAATGCCATATCCGCCATTTAACAATTCGTTTAATTTTTTTAATCGGGCCTGATATAAGACGAGTGTATCCTTATCCAAAACAGACCAAGTTATGGGCATTCGCACTTCTTCAATCATCATCCTGCCTCCGTTATTGGTACTGATTATTAGGGTTAATCAGTAGCTATATCGTACACCAAACACCAGATATATGTGTTAATTTTGGCGCGGGTTTCAGGATGTAATTGCATTTTATCGCAATTGGCCTTATACCAGCCCTGTAAGTCTGGCTTGCCCTGAGCCAACCCCGCACCAGTCCAATCCGCTAACATCTCGTTGATATAAACATCTGGCATGGGTAGTATCTTTAGACCTCCATCATCTTCAGGCAAAATCCACCATTGCCAATGATGCTTGTTACGCTTTTGATGTAAGAGCCAAGCGAAATCGAAAGCTGCATCATCCGTGACTGTAGGTTTATAATATCCGGTTTTGCCACGGGTCGATTTTGCATTATCGCCATAGAAGTAGTTAGTGTATGGTATCCATTCACTTGGCAGGAATTTGTCCCAATCGTGCAAGATTAACATCCATAGAGGAACGCCGATTTTTAGCCCTGCTCGCAATACAAACCATTTATGCCGCAGCACATATTTGAGATACATCCAGTGTTTTCTCATGCCCTTATCCTAACCCCGTAGGTACAAGGCCCGCCTTGTCCGCCTTCTCAACCGTCAACCCCAGCCCCGTGAGACGCTCTAATACCACACTCACGTATGGCGGGTGTATCTCGATTCCGCGTCCTTTACGGTTTAGCTGTTCGCAGGCGACTAGGGTTGTGCCTGACCCTAGAAAGGGATCGTAAATGATAGCATTCTTACTTGTGCTATATTCTATCGGCTTTACTATAACTTCAAGTGGCTTTTGTGTAGGATGCATCCTGTCGTGATGGGGTACATTTACCGCCCACCAATTTGGCAAATGATGCCCAACTGGATAATTAAAAGTATGCTTCCCCCGTGTACCATACGCAATTAATTCGGTCCCCCATGTCCAGTGTCGATGTGATAATGTCGGAGCAGGATTCGGTTTGCACCAAATGCAATAATTATACAATTTGGCCCACGTTGCCATCCAGCGCCAAATTGACGGAATGACATGATGCGACGAAAAAATATATACCGAACAATCGGGGGCCATTACTGATTCTAATAATCCCTGTCCATCCTCAAACTTATAATTTTTATCCCACTCAGCATTGGCTAAAATATGGGTCGACCTGTGGTGTGTTGGTGCATCTTTAGCTAATGTTGACGTGTGAGAAGACACATTATACGGCGGGTCTGTCACAACCGCGTCTGCCTTCTCTCCCCCCATCAGCCGCGCAACATCATCAGCATCCGTGCTATCGCCACACAACACACGATGATTCCCCACCTGATACAAGTCACCCGGCTGAACATTCCATTTCTCCTGCAACTCATCAGCCCGGTCAATTTGCGGGCCGGGGTCTTCAGGCACGTCGCCATTCAAGTCTACGTCCAACGCCAGCAACTCCCCCTCCGTGAACATCCGACTTAAATCCACGCCCGCGCTGATGTCCAGCGCCAGTTGTTCGGCATTCCACGTTAGGCTCAGTTCACCACTGCGATTATCACGATAGGCATAGCGCCGGGCCGCGCCTTCATGGTCGCTTAAATCCCAATCGCGGCGCTTATGCACGATAATAGCCGCGCCGTCGGTCTCCACTTCGATAACCTGCGTGATGCCGGCATTGACGGCAGCCTCTTGGGTTTTGTTGCCAGCGACCAGACGCCCCTCTTTGTCAGCGACCAGTGACCGCCCCGCGCCATCCTCGCTCAAGCTATCCTCTATCATAGACGCGCCGCGTTCCGAACCCAAGTTGGCGTTCTTTACGTCGGGGATGTAATCCTCGATAGTGCGTTCCGTGACGGTATAGTTACGTTTTTTATTAGCCATGCAATCAGTATAGCACAGTCCCTACATTTTTTACAAGTTTTTTATTATTGGGAGACGCTTTCCATGTTATACTGTATACATCGAATAGATACACTATAGGAGACATCATGATTAAATCTGATCTAAACAAGATACTCACCGATCACGTAATGTGGTTACAAGATAATAGTACAGGAAGTCGTGCCAACCTGAGTTATGCTAACCTGAGTTATACTGACCTGAGTGATGCTGACCTGAGTGGTGCTGACCTGAGCGGTGCCATCCTGAGTGGTGCTAACTTGAGTGGTGCTAACTTGAGTGGTGCTAACTTGAGTGGTGCTAACTTGAGTGGTGCTAACTTGAGTGGTGCCAACCTGAGTGATGCTAATCTGCAAGATGTGAGCTTTGTAAATACCAACCTGACCGGTGCCAATCTGAGCGGTGCCGACCTGGAGTATGCTAACTTGAGCGGTGTCAATCTGAGTGGTGCCGACCTGAGTTTTGCTAACCTGAGTGATGCTAACCTGAGTTATACTGACCTGAGTGATGCTAACTTGAGTCAATGCATTGGCGTATTGAATCCGATTGAGTGGTTATCACAATTTAAGCGCACAAATGACGGTTGGGTTATCGCCTATAAAATATTTGGCCTACATAGAACGCCGCTAACCACTTGGACTATCGAAGTGGATTCAATACTCAATGAGGTTTGTAATCCATTACCAACTATAGACTGTGGTTGTGGTATCAATATCGCCACCTTAAATTGGATTGAACAGCAAAATATGACCTCCACTATTTGGAAAGTCGCAGTCAACCCCATTGGTCTGGTCGTACCATACAATACAGATGGTCAATTCCGAGCGCATCAAATTCGGTTAATCGAAATCGTGGAGGACAATCATGAAACTCACTAAGGCACAAGAGCGCACCCTACTCGAAATCGCACGGGGTAATCGTACCGAGAACGAATATCAGCGCCGTACAGTATTGGCACTAAACGACCATCATCTCGTATATATAGGACACAATAGCAAGTTGACCCTCACATCGCAAGGCCGCGCACTGGTCAATGAACTTGACCCGCCTAAGCAACTCTCGCTCATCGAGCAACTGGCAGACCATCCCAAGTGGCTGTTTCAGCCGGAAGTCGAATATATTTGTGGTGGGGCGCGGATATTTTGCACCAATCGAGACGGTAACATAATCAATATCTGGTTTGGTGGACAATATCCCATGC
>SDBT01003366.1_pt1 | contig 27728 bp, 22 predicted proteins | sample 2277101 | NCBI WGS metagenome assembly SDBT01 (sample SAMN10404973, study PRJNA504765) | marine sediment metagenome | isolation source: marine sediment core GS10_PC15, 103 cmbsf | place: Arctic Ocean: Southern Knipovich Ridge | collected 2010 | reverse complement strand
TGCGATTTCCTGTCTTTGAACGATTTCGTCCTGAAAAAGGTCCTAAAGACATTACAACATTAGCGGAAATTCATGAATTATATGAAACTCAATAGTTAGTAATATATTTGAACTCCACTATCTTCTAATTTTTTTAATGAAATATTCAAAGATTCCGAAATAGTTAGGAATCTATTTTCACCTAAATATAATTCTTTCAGTGAAGAGATTGAGGAAATAGTTTCTGGAATGGTTTTCAAATCATTTCCAGAAAGATCTAAAACTTGGAGAGATGGGAGGATTCCTATAGACTCCGGAATATTTTCTAATCGATTCTCACTTAAATTTAGATTTTCTAAAGATATTAGAGATCCAATTGATTGAGGTACATTACTCAACTCATTTCTTCCTAAATCTAGAACTTTAAGTGAAGAAAGAGATCCTAGTGAATCTGGAATTTCTGTTAATTCATTCCAGCTTAAATTTAGTAATTCAAGAGATTGTAAATGACCAATTGATTGGGGTATGCTGGTTAATTTATTATCGTGCAGATTTATTTCTTTGAGTGAAGTTAATCTACCAAAAATTTCTGGAATAGATGTTATATAATTGAGTCTTAAATTTAAAATTTCTAAAGAACAAAGAGAGCTTATAGAATTCGGGAGTTCTTTTAATTCATTTTTCCATAATAATAATTCCTTTAAAGAATTTAGAGAGCCAATTGAATCTGGAAGTTTATTAATGTTGTTTACATTTAAATTTAAAATTTCCAGGGAAGTAAAATGATCAATCCACTCAGGAAGGTCCAAAATTTGATTATAACGCAAAATTAATACCTTTAATGAAGAGAGATTTCTTACAGCTTCCGGCAACCTTGTTAGCCCTTTAAATATGAAATCTAATTCAATAATTTTGCATTCTTTTATTTTAAATTTCAAACGCCAATAAGTTTTTTCTAAATAGGTAATTGTAATATAGTTAATCAATATATTAGCTAATTCATTTTTGGTAAAACTTTCAATACTCTTAGTTTCACATAAAATTTCAAATCCAATTTTGAATTCCTTATTCTCAATTTTTTTCACTTCATCAAGCAAAATTAACTTGTTAAGCTTACCTTCGCTTTTTTCTAAATTTGTAATAATAATGAAAAGAGTTTCATAAATATTTTTCAAACATAAAGGTGATTCTTCATGTAGTAGTGCCCATTTCATCGGTTCTAAGGATTTATCTATGAAATCCTTTTTTAGAATTTTGGTTGCCGATATTCGGAGTTCTTCATTAGTTTCTGAGATTAATAAATTCTCTAAAAATTTAAAAATTTTAATACTTTTAACTCCAAGTTCTTCTAATTCTTTGATTGACGCCACTCTAGCCTTCTCGGAATCACTATTATCTATTATTGAGATTAAGAAATCAACAGCGGATTGCTTCTTTAAATTATTCTTTTGATATTCCTTAAATAAATCCATTAATAATGAAAATTGATTCAATTTTTTTAACTTAATGGTTTTATTCTATTAAACTCACCAAGATCATTTAGATCTTAATAATAAGACCAGATTCTTCTAATTTTTTTAATGATGTAGGAATCTCTTTTAATTTGTTAAATGTTAGATTTAAAGTTTTTAAGGACTCGAGAGAAATAATTGATTCTGGAAGACTCTCAATTCGATTACCCCACAGATTTAAATCCTCAAGAGAATAAAGAGAATTAATCCATTCAGGAAGTTTAGTGAATTTATTCCAACTTAAATTTAGTTTTTTGAGTGCATTTAATGAAGACATTGATTTTGGTAGAGTATCAATTTGATTGTTCCTTAGATTTAAACACTCTAATGAGGATAAAGACCCGATTGATTCGGGGAGATATTTAATATTATTATCGAATAATTCTAAACGCTTAAGAGAATGAAGAGAACCGATCCACTCTGGAATATCATTTAGCAAATTATTACCTCCTAATCCTAATTCTTCTAATGAAGTAAGAGATCTCATCCTTTTAGGGAGATATTTTATATTATTTAATCCCAGTTTTAATTTTTTAAGTGAAGAAAGACCTGAAATTGATTCTGGTATTTTTGTAATTAGATTGCTATGCAAGTCTAAAATTTCAAGTGATGAGAGACTACTTATGGAATCACTTAGAGTTTTTAATTTGTTAACTCGTAAATCTAATATTTTAAGCGCACTTAAAGACCCAATCGAATTTGGCAATGATTTTAGATCATTATATCTTAAATATAATGATTTAAGTTTCCTTAGAGAACCAATAAAATTCGGAAGGATTTTTATTTTATTATAACTTAAATCTAAGAATGAAAGAGAACTAAGAGATCCCATCGATTCAGGAATATAATTAATTTTATTTATCTTTAAATCTAACCTTTTAAGATTTGTCAAGTATCCTAAAAATTCGGGAATTGTTTTTAAAATGTTCCATTTTAAAACTTGGTTACTGACATTAGATAAATCTAATTCAGTTATTAATCCATTTGTGGAAAAGAAGTTTATTTTATCAAACTTTTTATCCAAATAATCAAGAATTAAATAATTATTAACAATTTCTGCTAGGAATTTTCCATGAAAATTTTCAATTTTCTTAATTTTGAATAATGGTCGAAGATCTCTTTTAAACTTTTGATTATCTATGCTTCTTATTTTGTCAAGTAAAAGAGATTTAGAAGATTGACTATTTATTTCTCCTAAAGTTTCTGAGATTATAATTAAACAATAAATTGATTCTTCGTGTTGAAAAGCGAATTTCATAGGCTCGTAGCTTTTATCTAAAAAATTGCTTTTTAACACATATGCAGCATTATATCTAATTTTTTCATGTGAGTCAGAAATTAATAAATTCTCTAAAATCTTGAAAACCTGACTGTTTTTAGCTTTAATTTCTCCTAAGATTCTAATACTTTCCAATCTTGTACTATCATCCGCATCTTCGATTAATGAAATTAAATTATCTGTAGCTGATGACTTATTTAGATCTCTGTTAGAGTAGTTTTTATAAATTAATCTCGGAGAATTATTCATATTTTTAGAATGTCAGTTTAATATATTTAAATTAACGATTTTAAAATATAAAAATTGAAGCAATAGTCTCTTTTTTTTATAGACAAATAATTAAATTTTAATTGAAAGCCCATTTTGTTCTAAATTTTTTAATGATTGCGGGATTTTCTTGATTTTATTAAATTTTAAGCTTAAAATTTTAAGAGAGTTTAAGGATTCAATCGATTTGGGAATTGTAGCAATTTCGTTTCCCCATAAGTTTAATTCTTCAAGTGACTCAAGAGAATCAATCCAATCAGGAATTTCTCTCAAATTATTCCAGCTTAAATTTAATTTCTTTAAGTTTTTCATTGATTTAATAGTCTCAGGTAGCTCCTCTAAATTATTATTTCTTAAATTTAATTCTTTGAGATTAAGTAATCCAAAAGATTCTGGTAATTCCGTTAAACAATTATCATATAAATGTAATTCTTCCAGTGAGCTGAGTTTAGTTATCCAATTTGGAATTTTATTTAACTTATTACCACTCAAACCTAATTTCTTTAAAATTTTAAGTTTTTGCAAAGAGTTAGAAAGTTTAATCATCTGATTCCACCCTAATTCCAGGATCTCAAGAGACTTCAATGATTTAAAAGATTCTGGTATCTCATATAGTTTATTATGGTGAAGATCTATAGTTTTAAGTGAGCTTAAGGAATCCATTGACTCAGGCAAAAATTTCAACAAATTTGATCTTAAATTTAATACCTCTAAAGAAGATAATGAGCCAAATTCTTTTGGAAGGTTCCTTAAATGGTTAGATTTTAAATTTAAAACCTTGAGATTTGAAAAAGATGAAATTGATTCAGGAAGTCTAGTTAAATAATTGAAGCTTAAATCAAGATATTCTATGTATTTTAACTTATCAATCCTTTCAGGAATTTTTTTTATATGATTGTTGCTAAGGTCAAGATTTTTAAGAAAAGACAGAGATAAAATTAATTCAAGTAAACTGGTTAATTTATTCCAGCCGAAACTCTGATAGTCCACATTTGATAAGTCTAATTTAAAGATAACTCCCTCCTTATTGTGTTCGAATTTAATATAACCAAAATTTAGTTTTAACTTAGCAATAATATGATAGTTTATTAAAATCTCAGCAACTTCAGGATTTGAAAGAGCTTCAATGTTATTTTCTTGAAAAAAAAATTTAAAATTATATTTATAATTTTTTTTATTAATTTCGCGTAATTTTTTTAGCATTAGAAATTTAGACTTATTTCCTTTAATCTCCCCTAATTTTTTAATAATTGTAATTAAACAATTTAGAGATTTTTCATTTTTTAAAGACCATTTTATTGGCGGAATGGCTTTGGAGGAAAATAGGTTTACCAAAACTCTAACTGTTAATTCTCTTACAATTTCGCTAGAGTCAGATATGAATAAATTTTCTAAAATTCTAAAAACATTCTTGTTTTTAAGACCTATTTTTTCTAAGATTTCAATACATTCTAATCGAATTTTGATATTATCAACGTTTTCAATTAGTGTGTTTAATAATTCAACAGCAGATAATTTATCTATTTCATTATTCCTTAAATCATTGAAAATCGCTTTAGGCGTTAACGTCATCTTTCACTAAATTAAAAATATAGAATAAAATTTATAATCAATTATATGAGTTCTTTTATGATATTATTTCTAATTTTATATTACTTAAATACTTCAAGTCCATTATTCTGTAAATTCTTAATCCATTTGGGAAGTTTTAATGATGTAATATCTCTGTTTAAAATAAAATTTAAGATTTTAAGATTAGTAAGAGTGCCTATCGATTCGGGTAAGGCTTTAAGATTATTACCTTGTAAATTTAATTCTTCTAATAATGAAAAAGAACCAATCCAATCAGGGAGTTTAGTAAAATTATTCCAACTTAAATCAAGCTTCTTAAGAGTGATTAAATTTTTAAATGATTCAGGTAATTGTGTTAGTTGATTGTTTGGTATTTTTAATTTCTCTAATGAATTTAGTGATCCTATTGATTCTGGTAAGGTTTTAATCTCATTATCATATAAATTTAATTCTACTATTGGCGGCAAAAAATCAATCCATTCTTTAAAATTAGGTAAAGATTTGTTTCCCCCTAATACTAATTTTTTGAGTGCATGTAGATTTTTTATCCATTCCGGGACATTTTTCAAATTATTTAATCCTAAATTTAGTTTTTTAAGCGAGGAAAGTTCCTGTAATGAAGTTGGAAACTTATTTATTTGATTCCCATGCAGATTCAAAACTTCTAGTTTATTTAATTTACTAATTGAATTTGGAAGATTGGTTAATTTATTATGTTTTATATCTAGAGTTTTTAAAAACTCTAGTAAACCAATAGAATTTGGTATATCAGATAAGAAATTATATCTTAAATTTAAGTATTCTAATGATTTTAAAGAACCAATGGATTCAGGTAATTTATATATAATATTATGGCTTAAATCCAAATATTTAATAGATTTAAGAGATAATACAGAAGTCGGAAATTTCCCGATTTTGTTGTTCCTTAATTCTAACTTTTTAAGATGTTTTAAAATATTTATAAATATAGATAAATTTTTTATTATTTTCCATCCAAAAGCATCATTACTAATATATGATAAATTTAAATCAGTTACTAATCCTTTTTCAACTTGATAGTTAATTTCTTTTAAGGTAACCTCAAAATGGTTAATTATAATTTTATTATTGATAATTTCTGCTAGTTTTTGTGCGCTAAATTTTTTGATTTCATTCAAGCTTATGTAAAATTGATAATTATCAAATTTCTTTACCTTATCAACTAAAATTGATTTGGCCTTGTCATTGTTAATTTCACTTATAATTAAGATGATTGACATTAAAAATTGCAGCGATTTTTCATGTTCTAACGCCCATTTTAAAGGAGATAAAGCTTTCTCCCTAAATAGAACTTTTAAGGTGTTAGCTGCTAGATTTCTTATTTCTTCGTTATTATCAGAGATTAACAAGTTTTCCAAAATATTAAAAACATATTTGCTTTTAACAGCTATTTTTTCTAAGGTTTCAATACTTTCTAGCCGAATTTCAACTTTATCTGAATTTTCAATTAAAGAGATTAACAAGTCTGCAGCTGATAACTTATCTATATCCTTTTTATTGAAATCTTCGTATATTTTCTTAGGTGAAAAAGCCATATTCTTTTTGATTACTTATTTCCAATAAATTTTATAATATTATAAAATATTAATTTCTTTCAATTATATCGCCTAAATTAAATAGAACTAAATAAAACTTTATATCAGGTTAATTGAGCATTTTAATAAAAAAAAAGAAAAACTAAATTTTTAATAAAAAGAGAAATATCTATTTTAATTCAGCAACTTCAAGTATCGCATTAGCAATCGCTTCAGGTTCGATTTCTTCTATAAAGTGTCCTGCATCTTCAAATATTTTGACATTTCCATGTCCTTCAAGCTGAGGTAGATGAGCAATCCATTGCTCAATAACTTCATCTTTAGCTGATGGGTCCCATTTTCCTAAAACTGCACGAACGCCAATATTTTGACCATTAGGACCCCAACTTTTACTAATATTGTTCTGTATAAAGCTATAAAAAGAAGATGTGTCCCGTTCACCAAGGTTTGGTTCTTTATATATATTCCCATATCCCCATACTGGCGTTTGGAGCACTAATCTTTTTGAACTCATCACATTTGATTCCGACTGAAACTGTTTTCTAAAAAGTTTTTGAGCAATACTTTCATTTTCTACAAAGGAACCCGACTCTCTTGCTGTGGCAAGCATAGTCGGCACGTTCGCTATTAAATCTTGTGGATTCTCGGGATTATAAAAAATAACAAAAGAGGCAAATGCGCCCCATAAATTGTTTGGAATTACTTTGGGAGTATTAGCCCATGGGAATTGTTTTATTGGATAATTTTCATATGTTAGACCAGTTTTTGGAATCGGAAAAACAGTGGTATTTAATATAACGAGATTAGATAAGCGTCTTGGGAGTTTCAAGAAAGTGCCAATACCGATTGGGCCGCCCCAATCATGTATTATTAAAGTTACATTCCTCAAATCAAGGTGTTCTACGAGTTGTAATAGATTGTTGGTGTGATCCATACAAACCATTTCAAATGATGCTTGATCAGATAAGCCAAAACCAATATGATCCATTGCTACAATTCTAAATGGTTCCTTAGCAGATTTGATCATATGGTTAATAACATTTCTATATGTATATGAACATTCGGGATTGCCATGAACAAAAACAATTGTATTTTCTGAGTTTCCGGTTCCATGGGTGCTATCTCTGAAAAATAGTTTTTTATTTGCATCTAACCCTTCTGATAACTCGAGCCAATATCCACATCGTTCGGGGAAATAGTCTGAAGGATATTCAAGTATAGGGCTATTCCCAATAGTTTCTGTTACTTTTAATTTAGACACCATTTAAAACGCCAATTGTATTTCTCATTGTCAGTAAAATATTAAAATCCACCGAAGGCCACGCCGCTGAAAGATTTTAAAAGGATATTATCTAACTCGCTTATTCTTTTGTTTGATTTGACACTATATTTGGCCCTTATGAATTTGGTTAGGAGGTTGTATTTAAAATTATTAAATCTTATCGCTCTCCGAATTTTTCTTGGATATGGAGTGGGGTATTCAGTTTTATATGGGATATCATCATCTTTTATTGATCCGTCCTTCTCGTAAAGATAACGCTTAGCCGGTTCTTCCTTTGGATATCGGTTAAATGGATCCCACATGTTTTTCATTTTGAATTTCAATACGCGCTCTTCAAGTGAGCGGGAAAGTTTTTCCATCATAGGAGTAGGATCACCAAAAAGATCACTAAATCTTTCTTCTGCTTTTATAACCCTTCGTCTCACAACCCCATTTGGCGCAAAACGGTCCATTGATGCTGTCATTATCCTTGTAACCGCACAGGCCCCTTTAAATAAGTTGGATCTTAAGTCCCGCATCAAAGGATTATCAGAATTCATACAGTGTTCATAACCATTTAGTGAAACTTCAAACCGCCTAAGTATTGATGGGCCCCATGTTCGGTACATCAAATCGTAGCCATATTCTGTCAGATTCAAGGTTTCGTGGGTCTCTAAATTGATGTTCTGCTGCGCACCACTCCAAAAGTGGACGTCTGACCATTCCACGTTCATTACGCGTCCCTCATCTTTAAGCCTGCACCACAAATCAGTACCTGGGAATGGGGACAGACGAGTAATTTGTTGATAAGTTGGTTTACAAGCAACAAAAAAGTTAAGATCCTCGTATATATTTGAATGGTCATGAAAATCCCAGCCACATATCCATGCACCAAGTGTCCGAATGCCCATTGAATGAAGCTTATGAAATACTTCTCTAGCATCTGCTTCTTTAGTTTTTTTATAGCCATGTTCACCGGCAAACTTGGATTCTACACCAATGAAAATCGAACCCATTCCAACTTCAGGAATGGCATCCCAACCATAATTATCAGCAAACCTCCAGATATGATCCACAGAACCAAAACCAGTCCAATCAACGTTTTCCACGAGAGTTTTGTCTTTTTCCCAAAGTTCCTTTGCTTTGACAAGGTATTGGGGATACCTAAAGTGGTCTTCTTCGATTACAAAGACCGAGCTTAGACCCGGGAAGCGTTTATGATAAAGAGCAACATGATCAACAAATTCTTTTGGAGAAAGCATTTCAATCCGTTTGCGACCGTACATTTCGGTTGTTGAGCAAAAATCACATCCACCAGGACATCCCAATCCTGTAATTAACATGCCAAGACCACCTCTAGGGTATTTATTCATAAATGCTGGTGCTCCACCACATTTTGGCATTAACTTTTGTTGAATTGGTCGATTCGTGTCTTCGCCTAAAAGTTCACGAAGGAATCTTACACCCTCACCTTTTACTACATGATCTACATATTTTTTTTGAGTTTCCTCGTCGTATTGTGCTTTAAATGCCTGGGCAGCATAGGAGCCTAAAAGAATTTTTGTATCAGGGGATCTTTCTCGGATATACTCGCACATCTTCATAACAGTATCAAGGTGGACTGGAAAAGCACTGATACCGACTATCGAGTATTCCTTATCAATCTCACTAGTGAAATCGTTCCATCTAGGATATTCTAATAAGGTCGATGGAAGATCTATATTTTGAGCTAGAATATGATTTGCATAACAGTGAGTGTGAGATACAATAGTAAAAATATCATCGCCTTTTGTAAAACGTTGACCAGTAGCATCCGTTAGGCTGTCATTTGCAGGGAGTGTAGGATATGGATAACAAGGTGTCGTCAATAAAATTCTATCTGTTATCATTTTATTTGCCTTTTTTTATTATTTCTAATGTTTTTATTATTTTTATTAATTATATTAATCACTATTTAGTAAGATGAATATTTAAATGTTTTTAATGCTGTGCGATAAGAATTAGTAAAATTTCCGTTTTTAAAATAAGAGAACATAATTGTGCATCATTTAGTATTAACGCACAACATATAAATAATAATTCATCAATTCTAATATCAATGGAAAAAAACAATTATAAATCAAAAATATTAAACAAATTGGCTGACTCTGCGTCTGGATTAACAATTACCGAACTCTCAAACAGAGTCAAAATTCATCGTAATACAACATCAAAATATTTGAGCATTTTAGAAGCTGAAAGTTTAGTCACAAAAAAAGACATTGGAAAGGCGCGTTTATATTTCAGTAAGAAAAGAAAATACTTACGCAAGAATCTAGTTAATTCATTTATTCAAGCATTATTACATGCATTGAAAAATAAATATCCAAATGATGAGAAAATTTTTAAAGAGGTTGGACTGGGAATTTTAGATGACTTCCATTTTTCTCTTGGAGATGCTTACATTAAGCAACTTGAAAAAGTCAAAGGTAATTTTGATGCTAAAACTTATTTAACACTTTTTGAAGAATTATATAATTCACTTGACTTTTTTCAAGATGATCTTGATATTTCGATTGTAGAACTTAACCAAAATAAAGTTATCTACAGAATTAAGAATTCAGAATACTTGGAAAATTCTGGAGACTACACTTATTATTTTTATATAGTCTGTGGGATTACTGAAGGGATATATTTACGAAACTTAGATGTTAAAGTTTTATGTAATGTTGAAAAAACTCATATTACAAACAATAATGAAGATTCATTTATTGATATTTCATTAGAAATTCAATAACATTTCAACCTTCACTATCAATTTCCACTACAAAATATGAATCTTTCTTACATTCTTGTCTGTTATCTGAAAACTTATTTATTTACTATTTATATAGTATTATTTATATTCTAATATTCAATAGAAAATTATAATAATAATTTAAGATTATGCCTAAAATCGAGATAAGATGCCCCTCTTGTTCCACAATTGGTTATTTTGAAGTTTCTGAGAAAATTGTAAAACAAAGTATCAGGGGACTTGTATCCGTAAAACTAGGAAAAAATCAAGTATGTTCTCACAGTTTTATTGCATATATTGATAGAAATTTTATTGTCAGAGATTGTTTTGTAACAGATTTTCTTGTTGAACTTCCAGAAATGGAAGTTGATTCAATGAAAATAAATAAAATCCCTGACTCAAATGTTCTTGATATAGACTTGATTAAAATTAATATTTATCCTCTTACTCTTTCCTATATTATCCGAAGCTGTCTTTTTAAGCGAAAAACTTTATTTTTAGTTGACGATGAATTTTTGCATAACCATTTGTATCAACTTTTTAATTTCATTTTCAAAAATTCATTTGAAATAGATATTTCCATAGAAGATAGTGAAAATTATAAAAAATCAAAGAAATCATATAAGGATTTCATTATTTTGGATAATAGAAAAATAATTAGAGATAAAAATAAAATTCTAAATCCAAAAAAGATCAAAATTGAAAGATCATTTATTCATAGATTTTTTGCTGAAACAGCTCCAAACGTGAACTTAATTATGCTCAAAAATGATATCTTCAAAGCCTTCATTATATCAAAAGAAATTATGGAATTAATAAGTAATTACGAGGGTAAGGAGAAATTAGGAAAAATTAAGTTGATCAATATGTTAGGTGAAAAAAAAGTAATACATATTTCAAGTTTATATCTAGAATTTTTATTAGAAGTAATCAAAAATTATTTTAAATTTGACCTTTCGAGGTTATCAAGTTATTTTGTATCTGCTTTGGGAATTTAAAAAAAAAAATATATTATATATCAAAACGCAACGCAAGAATTTCTTTTCTTAATTGATTTTATTGTCAAAGTTTCTTGATAGGTCATTAACAAATAACATTTGATTTATACACTTTTATCTGAACTCCGAAAGAAAAGAGATTATAGTATTAATTATTAGTTCTGGTTGCTCGTGATGCATTGAATGTCCTGCTTTTTCAATGTTCACCAATTTCACTCTTAAAGCATTTACTTATCTTATAAGCAAATCCAAACTGATAAAAATGCTAATTTTATTAAGTGAATTTATATAATGATAAAATCATTATTAAAATATTTTAGAGCAAAAATATTAGTTTCTGTTACTATATTATTAATAGAAATACTAAATTGATTTCCATTTAAAATGGCTCGTGAAGATCATAAAAATTGGTTAAATGAAGCAGAATGGGATTTAGAGACCTCAATTATATTAAGAGAACAAAAAAGATATAATTCCTCGGCTTTTTATGCTCAACAAGCATGTGAAAAATTGATAAAGGCTGCTTTAATTTATAAAAATGAAGCACCATGGGGGCATTCCAATAGGGAATTATTATTAAGATTAGATGAAATAGTGGAGTTGGATCTTTCAAATCTTATTCATAGTGCCATAGAGTTAGATCATCATTATATACCCTCAAGATACCCTAATGCTCATCCAAATTCAGCCCCTCATGAGGCATATGACGATGAAATCACTGAAAAGGCCATTATGAATGCTAATTTAATATTTGATAGAATTCGTCCTATATTCATAGCAGATACTAATAAAAGTGGTGAAGAGGAAAATGCAGAAAACGATTAACGAAGAGTTAAATAAATTTATTGCTAAAGTTAAAAGAGATGTAAAAATCAAGTGTTTGATATTATTTGGCTCAAGAGCGAGAGGTGATTTTGGGCCTTACAGCGATGTAGATTTGATACTTATAGCAGATTTTAGTAAAAATTTTTTAGAAAGAGCTTATTCCCTTTTGATCTTAAATGAAAGTCGGTTTAACTTTGAACTCTTCTGCTATACTGAAGAAGAATTTGAAAAAATGTTTACCAGCGGTAATGCATTAATCCTTGATGCGATTTATGATGGTATTCCGTTAGAAGGATTCCATTTCTTTGAATTATATAAAAATAAGATGAATGAAATGATTCAAAAAGGTTTAAAGCGATCAAGCTGTACTTGGATTTTATTATAATTAAATGTAGGCATTTTTTTTAACAAATTCTATAAATCTTCTCAATCCTTAAATCCTCTCAATCATCATTCCACCGAGGATAATCGGTCCACCTGTCGAATTGTAAATTTTTTCTGCCTTATTCAATTTAGATTGAGTATTTGAATATATTTTAAAGATTAGTTCACCTTCTTTTATCTTTGCCCCCTGCTTTTTAAAGATTTCTACACCGGAGCTCTTTGAATTAGGGCATCCTGCAGCTTTAGCAATCCGATTGATTATTGCATTGTTAACACTAGTTATATGACCTTCTTTAGTGGCATAGAATTCTTTATTGTATGGACCTACCAGAATATCATCCGGTAAAATATTTGGATTTCCACCTTGGATCTGAATGATTTGCTTCATTTTTTCATAAGCCTTACCTGATCGCAGGATCTCCTTAGCCAAATTTTGTCCTTGGCCTATTTCTGATTTTCCTCCCATTTCGAGAAGAATTCCTGCTAAAGATGTTGACTTTTCAATTAAGGAATTAGGGCCTTCTAAATAATCTCTTAATAAAGTTAAGGCTTCTTTAGCTTCAATTGCAGGTCCAATGCAGTGGCCTATAGGTTGATGAGCTAATGTGAGAGCACATTCTGAATCTATTCCAACATTCTTAGCTATTTCATTAAAAATATGGGCAAAATTCTTTCCATCATTAGGAGTGGGAAATTTTGTTCCTTCACCGACGGGAATGTCCAAAACGAGTTTTTTAACCCCTGCACTAAGTTTTTTCGCGAGAATTGATGGAATCATTAAACCAATTGGATCCATGTGTAATGGACGTTCGATTTCTATTAGAATGTTATCTGCTGGAGAAATATCAAGAGCTCCACCCCAAACAATACAAGCTTTTTCTTTTAAAATAATTTTTTTTAAATCTTCTGAATCAAACGCAACAGGTGCCAGTACTTCCATTGAATCAGCTGTTCCAGAAGGAGAAGTTATAGCCCTCGTAGAAGTTTTTGGTATAATTAAACCTGCAGCTGCAACTATTGGGACTATTATAAGTGAGACTTTATTTCCAGGGACGCCGCCTTTCAGCCAGAATTACCAAAGTAATTCTGTGTGCTGTGTTTATCAAAAACGTCTGGTCCAAAATCAAAAGCATTACCGCTCCTTGTCTCAGCTAAGCTTAGAGCAGTCATTTCATCATGTTCCATCCCTTTTATTGAAACAGCTGTTATAAAAGATGCTAATTCAATTTGCGATAAATGACCTGTGACGGCATCAGAAACAATTCTGTTAATTTCTTCTCCGGTTAATTTTCCGCCTTTAATTTTCTTTTGAATAAAACTAAATGAGTCGGGAGGATTTACAGGGTGTATCGAAACGACTGTATCATTTTTTACTTCTCTAATTGTGTCAATAAAAATGCCAATTTCTCCAGGAGCCACTATTGAATTTGAATATGCAATTTGAAGAATCGCAACGCGATGTGCACCATTAAGTGTTTTTGATTCCGGATGCTTAATAATTATTCTATCTCCTGCCTTAAGATTAAGATTCTTTGCATCATTAGTGTTAATAATAACATCTTTAGTAGTACCCGTTTCAAAATTAATTTTTTTTACTTTTAATTTCATTTTTTTAACCTCATTAAATTGATGAGAGAATATATATATGCAAAGTCAACCTTAAATTATTTTCGATTTTAAAAGATATCAAATGTGCTATTTTATCATTATAGTTGATATTGGTTTTAGTTTCCCTTTTTATAGCGGTTATTATGAATTATTTCTCTGATTTTGTTTGAAATAATTTCATACTTTCTCTCGAATTTTCTGACTACATTTTTGCCATTCTCAGTAAAACTAAAAACACCTCTTAAGTTTTTATCTTTCTTTATCAATTTTTTTTTAATGAAATTATTTAGATGTTTGTAAACATGTCGCATAGTTATTTCTAAGATGTTCTCCAAATCATATGCTTTAAAGGAAAAACCTCCAGTCTTATGTGCGAAATAATAAACCTTCAAAAGATGAATTATCCAAATTTTTGTATGAGGAATCTCTTTAACTAAGGGTGAGATATAATTATTTTTATGAACTTTAAATTTATATAAATTTATTCTTTCAAATATCTTCTCATACAATTCTCTCAATTTTTCTGGTAAATATATTGTATTATTAAGAGAAATAGAATCTTCTAATCCATCTAATGCTTCATCAATAAATTCTGCATATCGCGAATGTATAAAGCTATGACAGTTAGCACATAAACACACACATTGTTCTTTAATAAGAATATCAATAATTTGTTTAGAATTTAGATGTTCAATCACAGCCCATTTAATTTCTCGTTTTTTTTGATTGGGATCTCTATGATGGAATTCTAATGCACTTAAACTATTTCTAACAGTAATTTCACCACAACCAATACACTGTCCATTATACAAAGTTTCAATTACAAATCGTTTTTTTATCCATTCCCTTATCTTTTCCCTAATATGCATTCGATCTAATTTGCTGTTAAAGTGAGATGTTCTTTTGAATATTAATTTATTAATTTCCTCGGCAGACATCTTAAATAAATTTCTATTTAAAATTAATGATTTATATTCTTCAAATATAACTGCATGTTCAGAATTATGACAATTAGCACATAATAAATTTACTTTATCTCTTTTTACCCATTCAAAAATTTCTTGCAAGTTTTTACCCTTTATTTTACGCCATTCTTTTGTTTTAAATTTAGCATATGGATGATGAAATTGAAAAGCTGGTAGATTTATTACATCAATATCACATTTTGAACATTTCCCGTTGAAAAATTTTAAAACCACGATTATTTTTTTTTTGTAATCATATATTCTTTTATAATCATTGGTACAATTCTTACATATATGGCGTACTTTCTCTGATGATCTTGAAACTGTGAAGAATCTGTTATACGGTAATATTTGATGACAATGAGCACATTCTTTTATCTTTTTGAATTTGTCATCAAATAACTTTTGTTTTTTTGTTTTATTTACAGAATTATGATCATTATCATTCATTTTAGACAACTTTTATCATTTTCAAAAATCCCTTTGCATCTTGTTTAAGAAAAATGTAGGCTACTTTAAAGAAAAGAAGAGATAAATGATTTTCTAAGATTTGATAATAACTTACATAATTGATTATTGATATATGAAAAAACGACTTTAAAATTTTATCGATTTTATAAAGAAATTAACATTATTTACATTATGAAATCATCACACAAAGGTTCAAAAATTTAAATACTGTATCTAGAGAGTGTAAATGAATAAAGATTATTATGAGATTTTGGGAATAAAAACTGATGCTTCGGAATATGAAATTAAAAAGGCCTTTCGTAAATTAGCTAGGAAATATCATCCTGATGTAAATCCTCACGAAGCTAAATCAGGAGAGAATTTTAAACGGATTCATAGTGCTTACATCATTTTAAGCGACGATAAAAGAAGAAAAATGTATGATAGCTTTAGAGCAATAGAAGAGAATCCTTCAACGTACCAAAATGAAAGAATTGCTCCAATTAGTAAGCGAACATGGAGTTATGAAACTCCAAAAGTTAAGAAAGATTCATCTGTTTATGTTAAATTAAAACATCAACCTCGTTTTATTACAAATTCTAAAATAAAATTGAGAGATGATGATTATTTTAGTGAAATTAAACATGTGTACGATGTCTCATCTTCAAATATAGCGTATATTGAAAGAGATACACCCGCAGATGGTGATGATTTAATATACGACATAGATATAAGTTTTGAAGAATCTTTTTATGGTGGAAAAAAACAAGTGCGTTTTATCGACCCTAAGACAGGCATAAAGAAGAGCCTTATTATTAATTTTCCAAAAGGAATTAAAAATATGCAAAAACTGAGTCTTAAAGGAAAGGGTATGCCTGGAGTTGGAGGGGGTGAACCCGGTGACCTTTATGTAGTTGTTCATATAAAAGAACATCCTATTTTCAAAAGAAAAGACGATAACTTATATATTGTTAAAAAAATTCCCTTCACGACTGCCATACTTGGAGGAAAACTTAAAGTACCTCTTTTTGAGGGAAATATATATGTTTCTATTAATCAATATACCAAGGATTCAACAACACTTCGCGTAAAAAAACAAGGATTTTTTAATGTTTTAACTAAAGAAAGAGGGGATTTATTAGTAAAAATAAAGATCATTATCCCTAACTCTATTACCGACATTCAAAGAAAAAAAATAGAAGAATTACATAACTTAGGCCTTTAGAAAATTAATATTTTATTTAATTAATTAAAAAATTTCCGTAAAATCACCCTTTTTTTTAAATCTTTAAATTTTTTTTTTTAATAAGTTTTTAAAAGGTGGCTCCTGTCAACACAGAGACCTAAAAAGAAGGTCATAACCATTATAGGAGAAGTAGGGTAAAATCAGAGCGTATTAACATACGCCTAACCAAAAGACAAAAATCCAGGGTGATTGACAGGAGCCTTGAGTTTTTGGTAATGATTTTCTTTTCTCTCTTTTCGGCTAATTAATGATTTATTGGTATAATATTTAAACTTATTGCTGATTTATAAAAATAAAAGAAAAAAAAATAGGAAAAAAAGAATTCAATCAGTCCGATTATAATGTTTCTATATCGCCAATTTTTATTTTAGAATTGAGTAAAATATTTAAAGATATAAAAGATAATAAAAATATCAAAATTTTAGCTTTTCTATAAAAATAGGTGTTTTTAGATTTCATTTACAGATTTAACCAACGTAGAATTTATGGAAGGTCTTCTTGCGATGATTACAATAATAATTTCTATTATTATCGGATCCGGGATAATTTACAAGGCACTAAAAACGGGAAATAGAGATATTATACCAGTAGGCATCTTTTGGGCATTATTAGCTTCTCCATGGCTTGCGGCGACTACATCATTTCTTCTTTTCGGCTTTTTCAGCATCCAAATATCTGAAACTTTATATTTGCTTTTAACACAAGCATTGGTACCAGTTGCCCTAATAATTTGGATACGATCTTATGGAAAATTAACGCAAATTGAATCTAGAAATAAATTGAACATCGTATATTTAATAATTGTAGGAATTTATCTTGTATTATTCTACAGTTTTCTATTCTCTAACAACCCTAAACTTGTTGGGTTAATTGGAAAACGAGAAGGTCTTTTTAATGCTCGATTTGGAGTTTTTACTTTAATATTTGGAATGTTTGGTTTTGTAAGTATTTTTATTACTGGTCTCCATTTTTCTATAAAAACAATAAAAATAGGAGATAAAAAAGCCAGAGTACAAGGTATTTTTTTAATAATAGCCTTTTGCTTATATACATTTGGAACTCTTTCAGATGCTTTTGTGCCGACAGTATTTATCTGGTTCACTGTAATAGCAAGAGGAATTATTATAGTTGGAGGTGTCTTTTTTTATTTGACCTTCTTCTTACCAACACGGCTAAAAAATTATTTAATCAAAAATCAAGAATAATTTTTTTTATTTTTGTTTCTTAAGTTATTTTTCTTTTTACGCATTCTCTTGGCTTGAACAGCAATTGTTTCAATAAGTCTAAGTTGGTTTGTTGAGATCCATGGTCCTTCGCAATCTAAAGCTGCATATGGCATATCGCTCTTGTTAGCTAAGGGTCGTATAATAGCTTGCGAGTTCATGGCGGGTTGACAATTAAAAGACCCTAAGTTGACTAATCCATCATAAAATCCCGATTTAATGGACTGTAGGAATCTCCCCGTTGTTGGTGATGTTTCAGTAAAGGTAAACCATGACGCATACTGATGACTCTCCTCTATGAATGTTTTAAATGGAATATCCTCATCAAAAAGAAGCCCGGTTTCACCCATTATTTTACGATACATTTTTACATTAGAATCAACAATTATCATTGATAATCGCCCATATAATGCGTTAAATGCCTCTCGCCGATTTTTTCTAAAAATATAAGAAAAAATTAATCCAATCAAACTTAACTGTTTTTTTGGTGAAAGTATCCCTTTTTCAAATCTATAACTCATGATTGATGACGCATATAATATCCATCGAGTTGCTTCAGTTAAATCCACTACTTTAGGGATTATTCCATTATTAAGAAAGTACTCTTCTAAGGGATAATGAGTGAATAATAAGTTTAATCCTCCAAAAATTAAGACTTTTGGGATTTCTTCTACTGACGACTTTAGTGGAATTTTAGAAATCTCCTTTGACCATTCCTTAAGCCCCAATTTCAAAGTTTTTTTTAGATCTTTTACTTTCCCGATAAAATTATCTGTTGCTTTCTCGAATGCCTTGAGAGCCTCATCAGTATTTTTGGCAACACATTGTAGTGCATTTCTTGCTTCAGTTATAATATGTCCTAAAATATATAATAGGACTTGCGCTAGTAAAAATTTACGGTGGTTTAATCCCATGTAATTTTGATCTCGATTTAGTGCCGCGCAAAGAATTGCATTTTCTACTTTTAATCTTTTTGCAAATATATCCCAAATAGCTGGCCAGCCTCCATTCTGGCAGGGGCTTATTTGATCTAAAGGATTCCGATAGATCGAAATTTCATTTTTACCACGATTTTCATATATATCTTTTAATATAGCTCCAGCGATACTCATAGTTGGAAGGCACTCCCTCCCAGAACAAATTCTCTTAGCGTATTGTATTGTATCAGGGTCGGTATCACCCGCAAATCTTATTTTTTTACCATTAATTTTATAGAAATTTTCGATAAGTCTAATTCCATAATGGTTTCTAGGTGCCGGCTCAATATAAACAATCCTTGGATCATCAAATTCTACAATTTTACTATTACTATCAAGAATATACTCGTAATTCTCAGAGAACCTTGCTTGCTTGAATCCTTTTGAGTCTAATTTTTGTATCTTTTCTCTTACAACCATTTATTTTTCCATCACATTTTTATTTAACATTCAATTTTTCTGCTTTATTACGTCGTTCTTCGATTATATCCAAGAATGCTCCAACTCTTGTTTCAAATCCTGCATGAGCAGTATGTGAGTCAATTTCAAGATAACAGAAGACTTTTCCTTCGAGTTCTTTACGGAAGAGATGATATGTAATACTATCAGGACCACAAGAAAAGCATGACATAAAACATATATATGTGTTAGGATGTTTTTTCACGTATAATAAAGCGTTATATATTTGTTGAGCAGAAGCCCATATGTTCCTTTCGTGCCCTATGTTACTTAATTGAGGCAATAAATCAAGAGGAATTGCATTATAACCTCTACTAGTAATTTTGCGAGGAAGCGCAAGATTAGCACTGGTCGAACAAGTTATATAAGCCCTCCCAGCAATAATAACGGATGGAGATTTTGTTAGTTCTCCTAAAATATTGCTTCCTAATTCCCTATATTTTTCTTTAAACTTATAAAAATATGCCATAGCTTTTTTCCCAGCCATCTTAGCTTTCTTCTTTGTTATACCTAATCTAACACCCATTCTTTCAATTTCTTTTAATGTAATTCTAATTAAGCTTTTCTTAAATCCCATAAAAGGTGAAAGAAGCTTAGGTTTTATATTCGCAAATGCAGCTGAAATAATATCTGGAATGCTACTAGTAGAAGTACATGTATAACTATGTGTTGCTCCTATTGGATTTTCTAATTCCATGATATACGGTAGGAATATAAAATCAACATTTTGATTTAATAAATTATAGACCGCTCCATGAACTAATTCACACGGGTAACATATGGGAGCACCTGTTTTTTTATTTCCAACTTTTGAAGGCTCTGATAGAACAATTTTATAATTTAGTTCATTAAATAATTTACTATAAAATGGAAAAAATTCGAAAGCAGACAAAACCATCGGTATTCCAATCGTACCTTTTGGATTTTTGAGAGTTGGAGGATTCCATTCATCAAACATCATTTTATTTCTAATTTCAATGACATTTTTTCCTTCCTTTATATTATTCTCCCCTCTCTCACGTTGTAAGGTATATTTAGAACAAAGTCCTCCAAAAGGATAAGTTTTTCCCCTGATTGATATTCTTTGAATTTCACAATTATTTTCACAAGCATTACATCTAAAAGTTCCTTTTATTTCCATCTCCCCTTCAATTAGAGACTCCAAGGAAAAGTCACCTTCAGAAATTTCTTTGCCAATAAGACGGTCCTTTACCATTAAAGCAGTTCCAACAGATCCCATTAATTCGGGATAGGTTGGTACGACGATCTTTCGTTTAGAACGAGCAGCTAAGGCCAACGCAACAGCTCTATTCAATGCCACTCCACCTAAAAAGAGAATTGTCTCTCCTAGATATCTGGGACCAACGATACGAGAAATATAATTATCAGCTATTGAATAAACTAATCCTGCAATAACGTCTTCTCGACTGGCTCCTTGCTGGAGCGCGTCTCTAATGTCTGTGTTTATGAAAGCTGCACACCGCTCTCCAAAAATAATAGGATGTGCACTTTTTTCGGCTATTCCACTTATTTCAGTTACATCAATACCCATATCTACCGAAGCAGATTCTTCAAGAAAACTTCCAGTTCCTGCTGAACAGCCTTCATTCATGGCATAATCAATGGGAATGCCTCTTAAAAAAGAGATAAATTTAGAGTCTTGACCACCTATCTCAAAAACTGTATCTACATTATGAACTTCTTCGGTTGCCCCTCTAGCGTGTGCCAAAATCTCATTAAAACTTCGACAATTATTAAGATAAACTGAAACCATTTCCCTTGCCGAACCTGTTGAACCACATTGAATAATTCTTATTGACTTATCTCCAACTTGTTCAATGAGTTCTTTCAAGCAATTCTTTGTGGCTACAATTGGATTACCTAGAGTTCTTAAATAAGAGCTAGCTCCAATAGTACCATCTAAAACATTATATAATACTGTCTTAGTTGTTGTAGAACCTGCATCAACCCCAAGTATATAAGTCCCACCTTCAATTATTTCTTTTTTAATATCAGATTTAACGCGATAGTCCAGTAAATCTTCGGCATCTTTAAGCGGCTTGTGCGTTTCAAAGATAGTTTTGTAATCATTGAACCATACATTAAATGAAGGGAAATCAATATCGTCGGAAAGCTCAGAAGCGTATAGAGAAGCACCAAAAGCTTCTAAATATGGGCTTTCATTTAGGACTATAATTTCCGAATTACTTAAAAGCTGATTTAAATTCTCAATAAATACTTCATTTGAGGTTACGCCACCAGAAACGACAATTAAATTTTTAGACCACTGAGTCAATTCAATCATTTCGCTAACTTTTCTTGCCAAGTCATAAATTAATGTTTTTGCAATATCAGCTCGTTGACATTCCCCTTTATTAAGTTTATGAGTTGCATCAGATTTGCAATGAACAGAGCATCTTGTTGCCATCTCTATAGTATTTCCATTAACGCTTGCTTCAATTCCATCTTCTATGGTTAATCCCATTCTTTGAAACTGGTGGACAATAAACTCTCCTGTTCCTGCAGCACATTTTGAAGATGAGATGATGTTCTTAATAATCCCATTTTTCATAGGATAAATACTAAATGTCTCGCCACCAAGCGATATTAAAATATCGGGCTTTATATTAAGATAGGAAAGTGCTTTTTCCAGGCATTCTGCTTCCGAAAAATAAGGAAGGGAAAGAAATTTTTTAATAGCTTGACCAGTTATAACTACTTTTGAGAAATTATCTGTTTTATATTCTTCAAAAATTTCTTTTATTATTTTATGTGGATTTCCTTCATGTCTAATAATTTTATGGTATATTTCTCCATCATGGGTTCTTCTTACCCATTTTACACTAACTGCTCCTACTTCTAACCCTTCATAATTATTTGTTTTTATTTTTTTATCTGTACTATTACTTTCAATTACCATTCCAAATCAATGCAATATTAATTATCCATGATTTTATCGTATAACTTTTATTAATATATTATTCATCTCCTTAGTTATAAAAATATTCTGTCAAGAATTTATAAGTCCATATTGAACTATATTCTTCATATGAAGTTTCGGAAAATTCATTAAAAAAGTTTAGAGAAAAAAGAAATCACAAACCCTTAACACTTTTTGAAGTACGTGGAGGAGAGCGATAAAATTTTACAGCAGGATAGCCAATTATAAACACTCCCATGTTTTTTCCTGTTATATTAACCATTTCTTTTAATTTAGGATTATAGTTCATAGCAATTTGAGTCCATCCATTCCAACATGTGCCTAAGCCAAGAGATTGAGCTGCTAACCTTCCATAGGTAATTATAATTCCCATGTTATTGGCCTCAATTTCCGAATCATCAGGCGATTCAACAAAAATTACATGAGGAGCATCAAAATATATAGGACTATCAAAAATTTTCCCCAGAATTGTTAGTAGATTCTTATACCTTTCGCCCGTTGAGGGTTGATTAAGCAATTCTTCTACAACAGAATCATTTAGTTCTTTGATTTGCACTGGATCTGATATAATAGAAAATTTCTCTGATCTAATATTACCACCTGTAGGAGCATGAGTCATTGCCTCAAATACTTTTTTAAGTATATCACGGGGTACCTTTTTCTTTTTATAAGACCGAACAGAACGATTTGCACGAAGGAATTTATAAATAATATCGTACGGTGCTATCGTTTCTGGCTTATCCACACCCTTATATGTAATTACTTCCCCCATATCTTCATGAAGAATAGCGTCCTCTGGGCATCTTGCAATACAATGACCACATAAATTACAAAAATCCTGGGCGCCTATGAACGTTATTTTGTTTTGTTCTTTGTCTTGTTTAAATAAAAAACACGTCCTTGAGCATATTTTACAATTATTACATTTCTCGTAATCTATTCCAACTATGGACAAATTTAAAACACTCTTAATTTTGTGATTTTATAATTTTATTGAAAAAGGAAAATTCTTAGTTTCCTCAATTTGATTTTGATCTGGATCTTTAAACTTAATTTCCATCTTTATGTTATAGTCACCTGCCTCAATTGGTTTAAGTGATATTTCCCATGACATTTTATCATTTGAACTGAGAGAATAAATCTGCTTTTTTATAGTACCTCTCACAACTTTAAGTTCTTTTGGAAATTCTATATTAAATTCGAGTTCAAGTGCATCGCCTTCGCTCTTATTTTCAATTAAAAACTCCATTGGAAAGGATTGACCAATAAGTGGCGGTCTAAGATTTTTCAAAGATATATCTAATGAAGGAGGTGGCGAAATTAAATTTGGCTTAATAATTTGAGTATCTTCTCGGAAAAAATTGAATTTTTTATCTAGTTCACAACTTAGTGAAATTGGACCGATAAAAGGATTTTCAAGCTGAAAATTAGGTTTTAATAAAAATTCAAAGATATGTTCTTCACCAGGCTTTAAAGAAACTGGAAAAGAGGGCTTTTTTTGAGTTAATATATTATCAGAAAGAGCTAATTCAATTCCGTTAATTTTTAATTCTTTAATGTTATAATCATAAAGGGAATTTTGTGAAATTTCTAATAAAGGTTTTGTGTTAAATTTTAAAGATAAGCATATTATATCTTTAGTTGTATATTGATCTTTATCTAAGTTTAAGTCAGTTTTGAGAGAAATATGAGTTCTTGCTAATACTAATACATTTTTTAATAATCTAACTTCCGATTTACGTAATTGATATTTTTGGATATTCTTTTCTATTTTAGTGAGATATTCATGATTTTTATCGCGTATTGAAATAATTAGATCTTTGACAAGCCCAATTAAAGGAGCTTCTTTAAAATATGTATCATCAACATTTTTTTTTATATCTTTAAGCAAAGTTATACCTTGGTCTTGTTTTCCCTCAAGAAACAAGCACAAGAAAGATAAAGAAGCAAATAATATATAATTCAAGTCATTATCTCTTTTTAAAAAAGGAATATACCTTAATGCTTGTTTAAAATATCTATTCGAATCCCAAAATTCATCAATAAGAATGGAAGAATCTCCGGCGTTTCTCAATGCTTCTATTGTATGAAAATTTCTATGCATAATATCAAAGGACTTCGAAGCATAAAGAAAGCATTCTCTAGCTATTTTATATTCATTTAATTTAAAATATTCGTTTCCGGCAGAATTAAAATATTTGCTAGCCTTTCTGAATTGTTCAGCACCATAATATAATTCTGCTTTATCTAATTCTTTCTGAGCATTTATTCTAGGATCTTTTCCCATTGACCATTAAACACCTTAGCGTAATAAATATTAATTTTTGTTAAATTAATTTCAAATAAAATTTAGCTAAAATTTTCTTTCAATTCTAGTAAATTTAAACTACATTTTTAAAACAATTTTAAAAATAAATTAGACCGATACCATTGCTTGGTCAGTCTTCTTGAGACTAAAATTTATTCTCAAGATTCATTCTATTCGGTTTTAATCTTCTTTTTACCTTTTTTAGAATCCTTAATCTCTTTTTCAAGAGTTAAAGATTTTCTAAATGGATTGCTGCCACATTTTTCAATAATTTCTGAGATACGAATTACTTCATTTTGAAATCTTTGACCTTCAGCTGCAGAGCAATGAAACATTTGAATTCTTTCTGGGGAAACTCCACAGGTTTTTAGAATTTCTTTTGTATATTCTATATTTCTTTCTGCTACTAAGTTCCCAGTTTCATAATCACATTCACCAGGATATCATCCAGAAACAATTATTCCATCTGCTCCTTTCCCTATTGCGCGCATCATTAAGCTTGGAGTTACTCTTCCCGTACAATTAATCCTTATGGGCCTAATTGTTGCAGGATATTGAGCCCGAATAGTACCAGCCATATCACCTGCACCATAACCTCATTTCCAGCATAAAAAAGCCAGAATCTTAATGTTATTTTCTTCTCCCATTTTATTCGCCTCTTTAAAACTCCTCCAAAATTGCATCAATTTGTTTCTCATATTGTGGTTCACGATAATACCGTAATGTGATGGCTTCTGAGGGACAATTAGCTAAGCATGCTCCGCATCCTCTGCATAAAATCTCATCTACTTCAGCACCGTCTTGTTTTAATGCAATTGCGTTATAGGGGCAATTCAACTCACATAAACCGCATTTTGCACATTTTTCTTTATTCACAGATGCCCGTATTAAAAGTATACGATATTTATCTTTGCTCATCATTCTCGCAAGAGAGGATGCTGCTGCTCTACCTTGAGCTATTGACTCTGCTATCGATTTTGGACCCTGACATACTCCAGCAAGAACTATACCAGGTATTTTAGTATCAATCGGATTTAATCGTGAATGAAACTCTTTAAAAAATCCATCTTGACTAAGCTCCATTTTTAACATCTTTTGAACTTTTTCAATACCTTTAGCTGGAACCATGGAAGCTGATAGAACCACTAAATCAAACTCTATTTCTCTTAATTCGCTAGTGCTTAATGTGTTTTGCATAATTATTTTTAAATTATGAGTCTTTGGGTCTTCTTTTATGCGACTAACATTTGTTCTAATATATTTTATACCTTCTTTCCTTGATAGTGTAAAATATTCTTCATAATCTTTCCCAGCAGCTCGCATATCTATGTAAGCAACAGTTATTTCCGAATTAGGATCATGTTGTTTAATTAATTTTGAGTTTTTAATAGCAATCATACAACATACGCCGGCACTACAGTAAGAATTCAGATTTAAGTCTCGTGATCCGACACATTGAATAAACAGTATTCTTTTTGGGTGTTTTCCATCAGATGGTCGAACGAGATGTCCAAGCGTTGGTCCATTTGGAGCTAATATTCTTTCAAGTTGCAACTCAGTTATAACATTTGGAGCCGAATTATATCCTAAATATCCTGTTGGAGGTTCATATTCGTCCCAACCAGTGGCCACAATAATTGACCCGACTTTTTGCTCAACTATTTCATCTACTTGATCGAAATCTATAACTTCAAGTTCGCAAACACCTTTACATAGTTCGCATTTTATACATCTTGTCATATCAATTTGAGCTAGCGAAGGTACAGCTTGAGCAAATGCGATGTATATAGCTCTTCTTGAGTCCATTCCCTCGTTAAATTCATTATAAGCATAAGCAGGACACACATCGAAGCATGCCCCACAACCATTACAATCTTTTTTAACGTACCTAGCTCTCTTTCTAATTCTTACATCGAAGTTTCCTATAAATCCGTTTACATCTTCTACTTCACTATATGTATGTAAATTAAATCCCTGAGTTCTTGCTGACTGGAGCATGACGGGACCTAATATTCATATACTACAATCGTCAGTAGGGAAAGTTCGATCTAGCTTGGCCATTTTCCCACCTATTGTTGGACTTTTTTCGACTAAATGTACCTCGTAGCCTTGTTCAGCCAAATCAATACCAGCAGTTAACCCTGCTACTCCCCCCCCTATAATCAATGTTTTTTTGGTTATATCAACTTCTCTAATTAGAATCTTTTCTAAAACAGCTGCTCTTGCTACTGCAGACCTTATTGCATCTTCAGCTACTTTCTGAGCTCCGGGTTTATCATTTCTATGCACGAATGATGCATGTTCACGGATATTTGCGAATTCTAGATAGGATGGATCTTTTCCCATAGATTCTAATACACTTTTAAAAACAGGTTCATGTGTTCGGGGAGTACATGATGCTGCAACTAATCGATTTGCGTTACTTTCTAACATTTTTTCTTTAATAAATTCTGCTCCAGGCTCAGTTCAAAGGGAGATATATTCAGCTGCTTCAACAACATTTGGTAATGCCTTTGCAAACTCAGTTAAGGCTGGACAATCAATAATTTCAGCGATATTAATTCCTCAGCGACAGACAGCAACAAAAATTCGAATTTCCTCGTCATCTTTAAGATAATCAGTTTTTGCTTCAACCATTGCATATCACAACTATTTACTTTTAATTGTTATCCTCCATTATTTAAAATTTTAAAATCTAATTATGACAATATTCGATTTAATTTAAAATATCTATTTTAAACTAAATAAATTTAAATCAAAAATTTTGCTTATATGTTTTATAAGCAAAGAAATAAAATTGATTTAAAAAAAAAATACAAAAAATAAAAAGTAATTGTTTAAAACTAATTATGATATTTATGCTATATCAAAATGCTGGATCTCTAGAAAGTTTACTGTTTACGCTCCCAATATTGTTTGTTATTGCCTTTGTAATGCTAAAAGTTGGCTTAGTGGTAGCTAAAACTGAAGTAAGAGCGGGATTTAAATGGGTAATCGCAAGTTATGGCATTCAAGTGGGATTAACTTTCTTTATAAGTTTACCTTTATTCTTTATAGGTATTTCGGGAGGCTTTGGTGATGCCGGCCCTGACATGCCTTTAATAATTTTAACTATATTTATGTCC
>SDBT01003365.1_pt1 | contig 27728 bp, 21 predicted proteins | sample 2277101 | NCBI WGS metagenome assembly SDBT01 (sample SAMN10404973, study PRJNA504765) | marine sediment metagenome | isolation source: marine sediment core GS10_PC15, 103 cmbsf | place: Arctic Ocean: Southern Knipovich Ridge | collected 2010 | reverse complement strand
AGTACGTCGCGGGCAACCGCGATATAGGAATCGGAGATCGTGTGCAGACCTTTGCCGATGAGCGAGTCGTGGGTCCGGCGGGATTTCTCTAGACGACTCGGATCCCGGAACTCCTTTGGAAGGCCCGGCTCGAGGTCCGCGAACCTGCGATCGTGCAGGCGGGCGGCGTACACGTGGGCGGCCACGATCGCCGAGCCGAACGCGCGTGCGATGGCGCCGGTTTGGCTGGTCGCGTCTCCGGAGTTCGGCGAGTTATCCACGCACAAAAGGATTCTGCGGTAGGACATTTCAGGCCTCCTGCCGTCGGCGGATCAATCCCCACAGAACGCCCAGCTCCACCACAAGCAGGCCCACCAGGACCCAGGGGAATGGCTGGCGCTCGGGGCCAGAGGATTCGAGCTGTTGGTAGACTGGCGGGGTATATTCGTCTTGGAGTGTGACCAGGTAACGAGCCAGGCGCTGCTGGTTCGGGACGGAGATTGTCCGCTCCCACGGAGGGCAGAGGTTTGATTTGCCCTGGGCCGCGGAACCCTCACGGATGAAAGCGAGAAGGTAAGACTCATCTGCCTCGAGCACGGTCAGATCCGTTGGCTCGGGAGACAGTCCGGAGGCCCATAGCCTACCGCCACCGGAGGCATCCTCCCCGTGGCAATGTGAGCAGTAGTGGCGGTAGATGCCCTCGGGAGTGGCCGCGAAGGCTCCTGTCGCCTGCTCGCGGCGGTCGATGATCTTCCCTTCCCCGACCGAGCGCTGGGCATCGGCAGCATCTGGGCAAGCTCCGGTCACGAGGACGGCGATTGCCATCAAGCAGGTCAACAGCAGCACGAATCTCACTGTCTTCTCGAAGTCAGGTGAGCCGCCAGAACCCTGGCCTCTTCGTCAGAGAGGCCGTAGTCGGGCTCTGCCGAGAGAAGGTTTACGGCATGGGGGTACTTGAGGTGGAACCAGGTATATCCGGGCAGCAATCGGTTCCCGACGCTCACCAGGCTCGGCCCGACCACGCCTCCTGGTTCTTCGCTGGTGTCGTGGCAGGCCAGGCAACCCTTGTCGCGAAAGGTCACTCGCCCAGCTCGCATCTCCTCATCGTTGGTGGGACCCCCGGGGATGTCGAGGGGGATCCGGTCGTCCCTGAGTGATGCGCTCAAATATGACGCGAGCATCGACGCTTCGGATGCCGTCAGATTGAACCGGGGCATCTGCTGCGAAAGCGGCCGGATAATGTCGGGGGTCTCGAGGAACTGAGCCATCCAGGCCTCGTCGAGGCGGCTGCCCACGTTTGTGAGGTCGGGGGCGTAGGTGCCACCGCTTCCTGTGAGTGGGTGGCAGCTCAGGCATCGCAGGTCGTAGACGAGGAAATTGAAGCTGCCTGCCGGTGGAGGTGGTGTGCGCACGGGGAGGCTGAGCAGCTCCTCCACACCCTCGATGTCGTGACAGACGACACAGCGCGACAAATCGACCAGTCGTTCGCCGCGCGCTATTCGCTGTGGATCGTCGAGCATCTGCCAGCCATCCGGCGTGGCCGGACCTTCCTCCTCTTCCGCCGGTATGAAGGCGTCGTCGCGAAGGATGTATTCCACCAGCGCCCGGGCATCCTCGTCCGAGAATCGATAGTGGGGCATCAGGGTGTCGGGGAAGTAGTCCTTGGGATCCTTGGTCCACCGATAAAGCCAGTCGCGCTTCAGCTTGGGCGAGGCGATCTGTAGGTCAATCCCGCCGACCCGCAGATCAACAAAGCCTCCTATGAGCTGGCCGGCGGGCCCGTTGACCGCGTGGCAGATCGTGCAACGTGCTCTGCCCCAGACAACCCTGCCGCGATCGGCGAGATCGAGCGCGGTCATGAACTCGTCGTCGTCCAACTCATCGAAGCTCTTGGCGGCCCATGCCGGCCAGCGGATGATGTCTGGAGAGGGCTCGTTCAGGCTCTGGAGGTAGGCCATGATGTCGAGCACCTCCTCCTCGGACAGTTGCAGATCCGGCATTCGAGCCGAGGGATCGTGGTCCGGCTGCAGCAGTTTGGACCAGAGCCAGTCAGGCTCGACTTTGCTGAACACGTTCGTGAGCGGCGGGCCGTTCTTGGGGCGGTTGTAGGGATTGAAGAGGCTCGTTTCCACTGGGAGCGCCGCGAGGGCGGCAGATGTCCCGACCAGAACAGCCAACCAACCGATGAGCCATCTCATCTTCTGATCCTCGCCAGCACGGACAGCTCGACGATCACGGCGCCCAGCAGGAACACGAGGAAAACGAGCACCGATCGCAGCGAGCGAGTGGGTTCGATCGTTGCATAGAGCCAGGTGGAAATAGCGCGAATGTTGCCTGTCTCACCGTTGGCCCCGTCGCGGACCGAGATCAGGATGGGAAGGAACTCTCCGGCCTCGAAGCCCGGATCGCCCGTTGCGCTCCTCCGGAAGATCACGTGCCACCGGCCGTCTCTCCAAACTCCAGTGGCGCGGAAGGCGGCAAGACGGGTGTCGATCTCGAGAGCTCCGGCAGCCGTCCATTCCTCGACCCTGTCGCCCGCCTGCCAGTGCCAGATCCTCACTGCACCATTGCCGTCGCCGAGCAGGAAATAGGGTTTGCTGCCGTTCAGATCGCCGAACTGCAGGAACGCTGAGTCCGGGAAAATGTCGCCTCCGAGCGTCTCGGTCGGGTCGTTCCATTCGAGGAGGAATCCGACCTCCGCGCCGTTCCACAGTGCTCGGATGGTCGCCGTGCCGGCTGTGGGAGTCCACCATCGGGATGGGGGGTCCTGGACTACCTGCCCGGCGAGGGGAACAAGCACTACTCTCGCCGTCTCCCACGCAGGATCGTCGAACGAGTCGGGCAGGCTGCCATCTACTCTGGCGGCGGCGACCACGAAATCCTCGCTGGTTTCCAGAGGTTCCCGGTCCAGTGAGGCAACGTATGTAGCGAGGGCCCAACGGTCTTGATCCGACAGCAAATCTTGGTAGGGTCCCATCGGCGTCCCGTTGAGACCTCCGGTGATCCGCAGGTAGATCTCTTGCGGCTCGCTCCCGCCCTTGAGAGTCCATCCGCGGGTGAGGTCGCGGGCTGAATAGGGAAGCCCCCAGTCGAAAGCGAGTCTGGTCGTGATCTCGCCTTCACCACGGCCGGCTACCCCGTGGCAAAGGGTGCACTTTGCATCCTTGTAGATCCTCTCGCCGCGATCCACATCAATCTGCGAGAGGAGAGGAGGGTCGAGTGGATTACGGGGCTCGCCTTCGAACCGGGGGCTGAGTGACTTTACGTAAGAAACGAGATTCCAGATATCTTCTTCGTCCAGGATGGCGTTCCATCCCTGCATGGGTGTTCCGGGGAGGCCTCGTGAGATGATGTTGAATATGTCGTCGTCGGTGGGGAGCTGCCCATGGGGGGTCGAACGAATCTTGTAGTCGGCACGGACCAGATCGCGCGGTGGCGGGAACATACCGACCGCCGACGGGCCGTCGCCCCGTCCCTCGTCGCCATGGCACCAACTACAACGCTGTTGGTAGATCTCGCGGCCGACCTCTTGTGCCCCAGCGTGCGGGAGCGAGGCGAAGAGAGACGACACGACAGCCAAGAGGACCGCGCTCTGTCGCATCGACTACTGTCTCCTCGCCGGCCGCACTCCGGCATTGGTGTACTCGAACATGATGATCTGCCAGATCTCATCATCCGTCAGGACGCCGTCCCAAGCGGGCATGGCTGAGCGGTACCCGATCGATCCCCTTGGCAGGCCGGGACCTCCCTCTTTGATCCTCCAGAAGACGTAGTTCTCGTCGACCTGGGCAATGGTGCCTGAATCGCGGAAGTTGGCCGGCATCGGCTGGAATGCCCTCGCGAAAGGGCCGTTGCCGTCCAAGACATCGCCGTGGCAGACGGCGCAGTTCTTGATGTACAGAACACCGCCTGCGTGGATGTTCTCCTCCGTCCAGGGAAGCGGATTGTCGACGGGGACGTACTTGTTGGGCAAGTCGAAATGGATGCCGGGTGGATCTGCAGGTGGTGGGGGGAGCCGGCTGTCTCTGATATAGGCATGCCAACCCACCAGAAGCGGAACGAGCACCAATACTCCCCGGCGCGCGAGTCGAACCTTCGCCGATGGGTGATTCGAGTTGCGGAGGAACTCGACGACAGGCCGAGTGAAGCTCTTCCAGTGCTCCTCGCGTACGGAAAAGTACAGGAGGATCGCTGCTGCGGCCATACCCGTATACATGAGAAGCAGGCTGGCCGGCAGGGGAGCCGGGGTCCCGGTGAGAGCCCCGGTGATCGGGGCGATCCCGTACATGAAGAACGCGTAGAACGCCCCAAGGATGAGCGCGGCCCAGACGATCGACGGGACTCGTCTCATAGCTGGCCTTTCCGGGCTACGAGCGAGGCCACCAGGTCGTAGACCTGCCGCGGTGTGAACATTTCCGCGAAGTTCGCGGGCATCGGCGATGTCGGGTAGTTGACGAATTGGATCTGCTGCGCGGGAATCTGTTGCTCGATCCACTGGCCCTGCTCGAGAATCATCAGCAGGAGACCGGTCTCCTCGTCGCCGCTGACGTATTCGCCACAGACGCGTCTGAACTCATCGCCGATCTGCGTTCCCACGATCGTGTCGCCTACGGCTTCGACTTCCGCGAGGTCGATTTGTCGCTCCACCTGCTCGCCATACTCATCGAGGCTCAAGCGGAGGGCACGAGGGCGTTCCTTGTCGGGTATCCACTCCAGCGGCACACCTCTGACGGTGATGCGCCCGGGCTCCTTCCAGATCACGTTGACCTGCTTGTAGCCCCTGACGATGACGGTGGTCGGATCGATGATCGATTCCAGGATGTACTCCGGGCCCTGTGAAGCGCCGATCGTGGTCAAGTCCGGGCCCACATCCCGTCCCTCGGCGCCAAGGCGGTGGCACTGGAGACAACTCATCTCGTTGAACACCTGCCGACCGCGCTCCGGGTCTCCCTCGAAGATGGGCAGTGTGGCCCGGCCCGTTCCCTCTTCTGGCCTGAGGATGCCCTGGCGCCACGGATCCTGAGCCTTCCTCGCTTGCTCGATGAATGCCGCAGTCGTTTCTCTCCCGAGGCTGTTGAGGAAAGCGATGAGGGCCAGGATCTCGTCGTGAGACAGGGAGATCGGCGGGCGGTTGACCGGAGTCATTTGATCTTTCGGGTACCCCTGCACGACGAAGGCGTTGGGGTTGTACAGGGACTCCACCAGGTAAGCGACGGTGGTGACCCCTGGCCTGCGCTGCGAGGCTGTCTCGCCGATACCATCCAGGTTCGGGCACCGAGCCTTCGGGTCCTCTTCGAGCGAATGGCAGGTGAGGCACTGAGCACGATCGCTCATCAGGATGTTCCTGCCAGCTCTGACGAGCTCGTCGGGGGATTCCCCGATCACTGGCGTAAGCAGGACGGCCGGCTCGCTCTTGATCTGGGGTACGACGTTGCAGATATAGACGAACCCTATGATCGTTGCAGCGACAAACAGCAGCAGCCTCCCGCTCTCGTTCACGACTCCCCCTTTTGGCGCATTCCGAACCAGAAGATCTGCAGCATCAGACAGAAGAAGATGAGCGTTGTTATAGCGACCACGATGGAGGCGTATCCCAGCGTCGGCGTGAAGGCCTGGGGAGATGCGTCCGGCAATACTCCGTAGACGTGCCACATGTCCCGGATGCCCGCGCGCGCAAAGCCCATCAGTCCGATAGTGAGCGTGTAAGTGACGGCGAGCAGAACGAGCACGTACTGGGAGCGACGCGGCATTTCCCCCCACCGCACCGGTCCGAGCTGCCTCGCCCCGAAAAAGAGGAACAAGTCGATGGCGATGATCACCGTCATGGCAAAGAGGACCGCCATGACCTGGTAGATCGAGTAACCGATCCGAACCTCGGCTCCCACGAAGTACCCCTTGACCCCGAAGAACACTACGATCCCGGCTGTGGTTGCCAGGATCGTCCACTGCAGGAGGTCGCCGATGCGGCCTCGGAGCAAAAGCATGTCCGCTAGCGCAATCAAGAGGAACGCAGCGAACGTGGCAGCGATAACCCGATATCCCGCCGCATGGTGGACGCCCGGCGTTTGCCGGAGCTCCTCGAGGTTGGATTCCTGGCGATCTAGTTCCTGGAGGCGAGCCAGGACGGCGGCCATCGTCTCGTCGCTGCCAAGAACCGCCGCCTCCAGCGAATCATGGTTGCCGAGGATCTCGGAGCGCAGCTCTGCCACCTGACGCTGCGCGTCGGGCAGACGCTCGGCCGCCCGGGCGCCCTCGCTGAGGAAGCCGTTCACTCCGCAGAAGAGAATGGGGAAGAGCGAGAGAGCGGCGACGAACATCGGGGCACCCATTCCCCCGGGGGGGCGCCGTGCGGCCCGCTCCTTGTTGGCTCGCCGATAGAGGACGAAGGAGACGAAGGTTGTCAGGATTACGAGGTTCACCACCGTGTTCTTGGCGCTCATCACTCCTAACACCCCGAGAAGAGGATGATGCGCTCCTCCCATTCGGCGTGCCTCTGCCAGCGAAGCGACCAGCGTGTGGGGGGTCATCCAGATCGCCATCGACACGAAGATCAGGACCTCCATGCCGAGGACGTATCGGTAGTATCGATGACCCCCCGGGATCCTTCCGAGCCCGATCCACATGTAGTAGTTGGCGCCGATGAACAGCACTCCGATCAGCGCGGCCTGAACAATGAAGAGCCAGGAGAATGCTCCCCCCATGAGGATGGTCCCCATCTGTGCGCTGTAGGCGTAGATCTCCTTGCCGAGCCAGTAGCCGGCGAACGGGAGTGGGATGAGCGCCCACATGGCAACGAAGTTGCCGACGTATCCCATCCAGTCGTAGTGGGCGCGTTCCTCGTCGGAGCTTGCCGTCAAAAAGCGAACCGCCGCGTAAGCCGCTGCCATGGCACCGCCGAAAGCAACGTTGGCGATCAGTCGATGGATGTTGATCGGCCACCAGAGCGGGTTCTGGATTGCCTCGGCGAGTGAAACTTGCACGCCATCCTGCGAAAGACCTGCCGGGCTCATCATGAAGGTGCCCCAGGCGTTAGCGATACACATGAGGAATGTACCGACGAGGTTCAGCGCCGCTCCGATCCCGATGTGCAACCACTTGAGGCGCCCTTTCATCAGATCCCAGCCGTAGTAGTAGACCACCAACAAAATAGAGTTGACCAGGATGGTGAGCGCGTAGGGAAAGTATGTCGGCGTGAAGATCCTTCCCATGTAGGTCATGAGCTTCGGGTAGAAGAAGACCAGGGCAGCCAGCCCTAGTAGGCCCACGGTCGCGGTTGCCGTGAATGCGAGAGCCAGAAGCCGGGTGAATTCCTTTGCAAGGCGGTCGTATCGCTCGTCGCCCGTCGCGACGCCGACGATCTCGACGATCATCGCGAAAATGGGGACGCCCAGCACGAATGCAGCGAACATCAGGTGAAGCTGCATCAGCACCCACACCACGGTTCTGGGATTGAATATAGGAGAATCCCCGTAGTCGGCTCCGATGGCAGGCAGAACGAGGAGCACGAGAGCGCTGGCGATGCCCAGAAGGACTCCTACCTTTGCCAGAGACAGCACTAGATGGCGTCGAACTTCCTGCGCGGTGCTCACTTGGCTCTCCAACCTGTTGAATCAGCCACGATCCAGCGGATCCCCGAGCGACGATCTCGATGTCGATCGACAGCGGTGCTGAATCTCTGTCGGCTCGTATGTCCGCCAGCGATTGCTACTCGCCTTACTTCCTCCTCAGATCGGAGAACTCTGCATATGTCTCCGCGTCGGGCTCCACAGTGATCTCGAGAGTCTGTGGGGCCAGCCGCTCGTGCCAAAACGTGAGCCTGTAAGTGCCCCCGGGGACTCCTGCGATCGCGAACTCACCTTTGTTGTCAGTGGTGGCGAAGTAGGGTGTCGGAACGACGACTATGTAGCCGCTCATCTCGGCGTGGGTGTTGCACAGCAAGGTGATCACCCCGGGCTCGGTGCACGTGACCTGCTTCGATTCCCCTGCGGCGTAGGTACCGAGGTTGAACTGGCAGGCGGATGACTTGGTTGTGTAAACGTTGTGGCGCACCTCGTCGTTGTTGGGGAAGTCGACCGTAGAACCCACCAGAGCCGGAAGAACGTGGGGCTTGAACATCAGGTTCACCTGGTCCATCAACGGATTCTCGGTCGGTGGATCGAATCGTTTGCCCTCGATCTCATCAACGTAGACAACTGCCGGGTATCTCCTTGCAAAGGGGCTGTCCAAGATACCCTTGATGGTGCCGGTATTCGGGATTGGACCGAGGCCGGTGCTCGGAGACCTTTCTCTAATGCCCCGGAGCAAAGCGTCGCGGTGCTCGGGCTGCTCGGGCGCACCAGGTCGGAGCAACCAGTGTGGGTCGGTCTCTTGCGGGTCAGAGGGGGGGCTCTCGGGTTGTCCCGTGGCCGGCAGGGATGCGAAGCCGACCGACAGAGCCATCAGACTCAGCACAGCCAGAGCTGTGAGTTGTGGACTGTACTTTTGAGCAAATCGCATTTACTCATCTCCGAGTGCACGACGAGCCGTGTCGATATCCTGAAAGGTCGTTGTCTCTCCGGCCTCGACAACCAGGTCAGGCTCGGTGGTGAGAAAGCGAACCCAGTTCTTCCCTCCGGGGACCGTCCACTTGAGCTTGTACCAGCCGGGAGCGACCTGCTCGAAGCGGTAGAGTCCTTCTTCATCCGTAGTGGTTTCGAAGGTCTTGTCGGGACCTTGTTCACTCACGACATAGCCTCTCTTCCGATCGATCTCGATCAGCCGGACCCTGCAATTAGGTAGCGGCAGCCCCCCGCGGACAACGCGTCCTTCCACGGCTCCCGTCGGCTGCTCGTTCGACACCGTGGATACGGCGCCCGTCGGCTGCTCGTTCGACACCGTGGATACGGCGCCCGCGGCCTGCAGTTCGCTGAGAATCTCGCGCTTGAGTTGTTCCTTTTGAGCGAGCTGTTCTTCGGTCGTGAGCCCTGTGCTGGCGCAACCAGCCAGCAGGAGCGTCGCGGTCAGTAACGTGATGATGCGCATGGGTCTACTCCCTGGGAGATGGCCGCGGGATCCCCTCCCAGGGACCTGGGGACCCCGCGGCCCGGGTGAGAATTACGCTAGAAGGCGTAATCCAGGCGAATCCAGAAGCTGTGAGGCTTGCTCAGGTCGTTGACCTCGGCAGCCCTGTGATAGGTGTAGTACTCGAACTCGAAGGCCGCGCGTACGTTTGCCCGGATCGCAATGACCGGACCGAACAGGAGGCGATTCTGGTCGAGAGAGCCGCTGTATCCGGAGCCGACGAAGGTTCCTGGGGGCTCCTCCCAGTCGAGCGTTTCGTACAGCAGGCGGCCCATTAACCACGGGTAGAACATGTACTCCGCCTTGGCGAACGTGGCATCGCTTGCCGATTCCAATGCCGGGGCGGTGAACCACGGGTTGTCGTGGTGGCTTTTGACGTAGCCGACTGACAAGTCGAGGTTGCTTACAGTGGCCCGCGCGGCGAAGCCCACCTGGCTGAATGAATCTTGATCCACGGACGGATCCCCAGACCATTCTCCGAAGTATCCGAAGCCCTCCAGCAGCAAGGAGTTGTCCACCCAACTGCCGCTGGACTTGGTGTCCATGCTGATCTCACCGTCGTCGTCGAAAGTTCCGAGGAAGTCGCGGCCGAAGAGCTTGAGCTTCGCCTTGAAATAGGTGTCCTTGTGGTTGTTGTTGTCGAAGCGCTTGCCGCCGTTGCCATTCACCAGGCCGGCGCCCAAGAAGAGCCTGCGCGCGAGGATGCCGCTGACCTCGACTCCGGCCTGGTTGTCCTGCAGTCGGTAGCCGACCGACGATTTGGCGAGCCCTCCGATCTTCCAATCGCTCGGCTTCTTGTTGCCCCACAGGGGATGGTTCTTGCCGACCCGCGTGGTGTTGTTGTTCGCCAGCAGTAATTGGTGGTCCATCAGCCCGACCTTGATGCCCATCCGCGGCACCGGATTGAAGATCAAGTACCCCTGTTTGATGTCGGCACCACCACCCTGCTTCCATTCCACTTCGGCCATGAATCCGACTGAATCGCCGATCCTGCCACCGGTCAGGATCTCGAACTCGTGGGGGAATTCAAAGTTCGACTTAGTGTCAGGGTTTCCCCCGATCCCGCTGTCGCTGCTCGTGTGCTGGAAGTCGGTGATCAAGCGGAGCGATATGGGGGGAAGTCCCGGAATACTGGCTGGCCAAATGGCCTGCGGGAACATCTCTTTCCATGGCTCTGCTCCCAGAACCAGCGGCTCATCCTTGACGTAGAGCTCGTCGACGTCAGGGATCTGGTAGCCGTTCAGCCGGAACGCCTCACCGAACGAATTGAGCTTCGGGATGATGACGTGACAGGTCTGGCAGGCGGTCTGGTACTTGCGCGCGAAGGCGGGGATCGCATCCACCTCCTTGGGGGTGAGCAGAAATCCCAGCCCCATCATGGTCCAGACCGTGAGCAACCCCGCTACTGCGGTGATCGACCGACCCATCCAGGTTCGATGTCCCATGACAACTTTCCTCCTGTGTGGTCGAGAATTCGCCTCGGTCTGGAATGCCCAGCCCGGGGGCGAGATCGACTAGATGTCGGCCACCGTGTCCCCGGGTGGGACAAGCCTTCGGTGACCGAATGAATGACGGTTCCAACGGACAGTTGTAGTGCAACACCCGTGCCAAACCTGGAACTTGCTATCTGATTAGCAGATAAGTGCAGCCTGATCAGTAGGTTGCAGGGTATGTAAGGAGCCCGGGATCAGGCCGACCAGGGTTGCTGAGTGCGGCATTGTGCCGCGCGCCTCGAGGGTGCTCTGGTGGTCCTGGGCCGGTACGGGCGGCCCGGGCCCTAGGTGTGGCAGATTGCCGCTACTGGGGCAGTATGCCGCGTCAGTGTGCTGACGAATTGTCCCCGATCGCGGCGCCGTTGTGGCCGGTTGGAGCAGGACGACTCAGGGATCGGACCTGGGCGATAGGCGGGCCAGATGTCGCTGCAGGGTTCGCCGATCGATTCCAAGCAAGCGTGCGGCAGCCGTCCGGTTGCCACCCGTTTCCTCCAACGCTTGCTGGATACTGTCGTCGATGACGTCACGTAGTGGGACTACGGGCCGGTCCGCAAAGAAGGTGATGCCCGTGGTGTCTGTGCTTCGGATCTCCTGAGGGAGATCCTCGGCTCGGATAATTGGCTCAGGCGCAAGGGCCAACGCGTGCTCGATCGCGTTGGCGAGCTCTCGGACGTTCCCGGGCCAGGAGTAGGAAAGAAGGACCTCGCTTGCCTCGGCATCGAGACCCTGGACCCGGCTGGCGGGATTGTCGGCCCGTCCGTGATCGAGGAAATGCTGGGCGAGCAAGGGCACATCTTCCCGACGCTCACGCAGCGGGGGGAGGCGGACTTGCAGGACATTCAAACGGAAGTACAGGTCCTCGCGAAAGCGACCGGCAGTGACCTCCTCCTTGAGATCGCGGTTCGATGCTGCCAGGAAGCGCAAGTGAAGGTCTATCCTCTGGCGGCTGCCTAGGCGACGGACGCTGCGCTCCTCGAGCACCCGCAGCAGCTTGGCTTGGGCTGCCAGACTCAAGCAGCAGACCTCATCGAGAAAAACGGTGCCTCCCTCTGCGTGCTCGAATAGCCCTCGCTGAGACCTATCGGCACCAGTGAACGCCCCGCGGACGAAGCCGAACAGCTCGCTTTCCAGCAACGTATCAGGTATCTCAGAGCAATCCACGACCACGAAGTGCCTGTCCGCCAACGGGCTGAGACGGTGGATGGCCCGGGCGGCCATCTCCTTCCCGGTGCCTGTCTCGCCGGTGATCAATACTGTGGAGGTGCTCTTCGAGGTGCGCTCGATTGTCTGGAACACTCGTTGCATCGCACGGCTCTTGCCGATCATCTGCTGGAATTCCCATCGCTCGACAAGCTCTGTACGGAGGCGATCCAGCTCCTCCCGAAGCCGTTCGTGCTCGAGGACACGCTGGGCCACGAGCAGGATCTCGTTCAGCTTGAACGGCTTGCTGACGTAATCCACAGCTCCTCGCTGCATAGCCTCGACTGCCGACTCGATGGTGCCGAAGGCCGTCATCAGGACGACCGGGGTCCCCGGCCGCAGGGCTTCTACCTCTTCCACCAGCTCGACTCCGCCGAGACCCGGCATGCGTACGTCGGACAGGACGAGGTCGATCTGCGAGGTCGAGAGCGCCTCCAATGCCTCGCGCCCGTCCTCGGCCGTGGTCACGCGGTACCCGGCTTGTTCCAGGTGGCGCTGTAGCATCTTGACCATTCGTGGATCATCGTCGACCACGAGAAGATGGTCAGCGGTCTTCAAAGCCATCACGTACCTCTCGGGGAATCCTCATCTCGAACGTCGTTCCCTTTCCGCGCCTGGATCGCACCTCGATTCGGCCGTTGTGCCTCTCGACGATGCGCCGCACGATGGCAAGCCCGAGTCCCGTGCCCAGGTGTGGGCGCTTGGTGGTGAAGAACGGCTCGAAGATCCGTGCCTTGTTCTCAGGAGGAACTCCGATGCCTTCGTCGACGATGCGAACCCGCACATCATCGCCATCTCCGTCGATCTGAACGACAACGGTTCCATGCCTGGGCGAGGCATCGATGGCATTCAGTATCAAGTTCAGGAGAGCCTGCTTGACTTCCATCGAGTCGGCGGAGGCATTTGGTGTGTCGAGGTCGGACACCAGCTCTATGTTCACACCCGCCTTGCTCGCGGAGCCACGCAACAGACGGATCACGTCTTCGGCCACGGCGGCCATGTCTACACCTTCATGTCTCGCCGGTCGCGGTCGCGCGAAGTCCTGGAGATCGCGCACGAGTTTGGCGATCCGTTGGGTCTCGGCGACGATCAATCTCAAATCCTCCTCGGTTTCCCTGTCTGCATCGATCGCCGATAGTACTTGCTCCGCGCTGCCGGAGATAAGATTCAACGGGGTTCCTATCTCGTGGGCGATGCCGGCCACGAGCTGACCTGCCGCAGCTTGTCGCTCCGCACGGAGGAGCTCGCCCGTTCGCTGCTCCACCTTCTCCTCGAGCTCATCCGCATGTGAGCGGATGCGCTCCTCCCTATGCTCGACGGCCTCGGCCATGGAGTTGAAGGTATCGGCAAGGTCATCGATCTCGTCGAAAGTGCCTAGGTAGATGCGGTGCGCGTAGTCGCCGTGTGCGAGGCGCCTAGCGCCCTCGAGCAGTTGCTTGAGCGGGTAGTTGAAATGGTGGGCCGCGACGATCCCCAGGACAGCCGCCACGCCCAGGCTCGCGGCAAAAAGGACCATCAGCACCAACCTGAGCTCACCGACGGGCGCGAGCACGACCCGATGAGGAACAGACCGTATCAAGACGTGGAATTCGGATCGTTCCTGAAGGATCGGCTGGAACGATACGATGTCACCCCCCTGCATCAGTACTCCGCCGGATGTGCCCGAGAGCAGCTGACCGACGATCTCATCCGGGTAACGATCGTGCAGCGTTCGGCTCGATCGTTCCGAGAGGAAAGCATTCCAGTTGTCTCGATATGTCGAGTTGAAGACATAATGGCCTTCGCGATCGACGATGATCAGTGAGCCTGCTCCGCTGTCCGTTGGCACCTCGAGCGTGCTGAACATCTTCGACGCCAGCACTTCCGCCACGACCACGGCAAGAGGGTAGCCGTCCGCGTCGTAGACCGCCTGGGCGAAGGACACTGCCGAGAGGATAGAGGTCACCGAGTCGCCGGCAATCTCGACTGGCGTGATAATGGTTTCGCCCGGAACGGTTTCGGCGAGCCGATGCAGATAGAATGGCTGTGTCCTCAGCGGCTGTCCGCCCGAGTCGGACCTCGCTGAATCGACCCGGACAACCTCCTCTGCCCAGGGGTTGAGCAGAAGCAGTCGATGGTAGGTCGGCTTTGCTCGAAGGAAGCTCTCCCATTCCTGCAGGAGACTCTGCCGTGCACGGAACGCATCCGGTTCGACGGCGGCGACTACGTGGGGCGAGGAAGCAAGCATCACCACGTCGGACTCCACTGCTCGCAAGTCTGTCTCGAGTGACGCGCGATACGTTTCAACCTCGGCGTTCAGACGCTGCAGAGCAAGATTCTCGAGAGCGCGCCCAGCCAAAGCGCTGCCGACCAAGCCTGCCAGCGCCATGGGGATTCCGGACAGGAGGGCGAAGGCGATGAGGAACTTGGTGCGGATGGGTAGATAGCCTACCCGCCGATTGATCCAGTCTAGTAAGCGTCGAATCATGCCCATGGGTCACTACCGAATTGCAGAGATCTTCTACGGACTCGACTCCTCGAACAAGCGCTATTCTACTTACGGCACAGATCCGTCAACAACATGGACGTATAGGAAATCGCCCCGACCCTCATAGCCCGGACTTCTCAACGGGTGGCGTCGCGTAGTAGCCACCCGTTGAGAAGTCCGGGATAGAAGCAGCGCGACGCGCCACACGGCGGACCTCCAACTCTGGTTCATCATCCCATTGACGGAAGCGTAGGGAATGGGTACTGTGCTTCTATTACTCCTACACTGTAGGCCAAAGGGAGCAAGGTCCCATGCCCAAGACCCTGGGGGAATTCGAGCAGGCCATTCTCTTCGCCCTCCTGGAGCTGGAGGGAGAGGAGGCCTACGGGGTGAGCATCCGGGAGTCCATCGAGGCTCGCACCGGGCGTACCCTCTCTTCCGGAGCCGTCTACACCGCGTTGGATCGTCTCCGGGAGCAAGGGCTGGTGTCGAGTTGGATCGGTGAGCCCACCCCGGAGCGGGGCGGCCGGAGGAAGCGTCTGTACCGCCTGGAACCCGAGGGGGCTCTGACTCTGGCGCGGTCAGCTCAGCTCTTCATGGACATGTCCCGGGGGCTCCTCCCGGCCCTGGAGGCCCGTGTCAGCGGCCGCGACGCGGGAAGTGACGGAGGCGGATCGTGACCCGGCGGCGGCCACTACCGGACCCCCGCCCGGCAGGGCGATCCTGGCCTGGTACCGGCCCGGCGAGATCCTCCGGCGGCGCCGAGCCCGCCGCGGCCAAAGGCTCGCACCCTCGCGAACCTCGTACGAGAGGAGAGGCCCCATGGGAAGCGGCAGCGTGACGGCGGATCTGCGGTATGCCTTCCGGAGTCTGACCCGGAGGCCGGGTTTCACGGCGCTGGTGTTGGCGACGCTGGCCCTGGGAATCGGGGCCACCACCGTCATCTTCAGCGTGGTGGACACGGTCCTTCTCCGGCCCTTGCCCTACGAAGACGCGGACGGGCTGGTTGCGGTGGGGAACACGTTCCCCGGACGGGAGTGGTCGGACCAGGCCCAGGGCCTCCAGCACCTCGCCGGCGTCTCTTACTTGAACTTCTCCGAAGTCAGGGCGCGGACCCGCACCCTCTCCGACCTGGCGGCCGGTGAGTGGGCCGCGGTCCTCCTTCCCGACGAAGGAGAGGGGCCTCAGATGGCCACCATGGTTCGGGTGACGGAGGGCTTCTTCGATCTCCTGGGCGTGGCCCCTGCCCTGGGCCGGACCTTTCTCCCGGAGGACCACGAGGCGGGGGCGGAGCAGTTGGTGATCCTCAGCTACGGGGCCTGGGCCACGCGGTTCGGTGCCGATCCCACCATCGTGGGCGAGGCCTTCCCGTCGGCGGGGTCCTCCTACACCGTCCTCGGCGTGCTCCCTGCTGATTTCCGACCCCCGGAGGCCATCCTTCCCAAGAGCACCGAGTTCTGGATGCCCCTGGATCCCTCCCATCCTCGCTACCAGGAGCGGGGCCGGAGGAGCCTGGCTCTGGTGGGACGCCTGGCGAACGGAACCACGGTGGACCAGGCCCGGGCCGAGTTGACTGCCTTGGCGGATGGACTGGCCCAGGAGTTCCCCGACGGAAACGTTTATCCGGACGGCTCTAGGCTCGGGTACGGAGCCAACTCCCTTCAGGCGGAGACGGTGGGAGGGACCCGGCGGACCCTCCTTATCTTCCTGTCAGCCTCTGCTCTTCTCCTCCTCATCGCGGTGCTGAACGCCGCCCATCTCCTTCTGGTCCGGGGGTTGGACCGGGTGGGTGAGCTTTCCCTGAGGCGTGCCGTGGGGGCGAGCCGGTGGGCCGCGACTCGGCACCTCCTGGTGGAGAGCCTGCTTCTGGCCGGAGGGGGCGGTGCCCTGGGCCTCTTCCTGGCCTTTGGGGGTGTGAGAGCCTTCCTGGCCTTCGTTCCCCCGAACATGCCCCGATTGGGGGAGGTGCGGGTAGATCTGCGGATCCTGGCGGTGTGCGCCCTGGTCTCCCTGGGCGTGGGCGTGCTCACGGGGTTGGTCCCGGCCCTGCGCTTCGGCGGCAGGGACATCGCGGACACGCTCAAGAAGGGAAGCTACCGAGGGGCGCCTGCCTCCGGAACCCGAGTCCGCATGAGCTTGGTCTCGGCCCAGCTGGCCCTGGCCCTGGTCCTGGCCGTAGGAGCCAGTCTCCTGCTCGAGTCCTTCCTCCGGGTCAGGAGCGTGGACCCAGGGTTCGAGCCGGAAGGGCTGCTTGCCTTCTCCATGCCCATGAAGCGACTCGGGTCCCTGGACCAGGCCTCCTGGATGGCCTGGGACGACCTGGTGAGGGAGGTGGCAGCTATTCCCGGTGTCCGGGTGGCCGCTGGCTCGAACCTCCCCTTCCAGTCCCCCAACTGGGGCCCCGGGGTTCTTCTCCCGGGCGAGCCGCTCGAAACCCGCCGAGACGGAATCGCAGGGTATGCCATCACCCCGCCCTACTTCGACGTCCTGGGGATTCCCCTCCTGGTGGGCCGGCGCTTCGCCTCCGCCGACGGGCCGGAGGGGGAGGCGGTGGCCATAGTCAACGAGAGATTTGTCCAAGAGGTCCTGGGAGGCGGGGTAGCCATTGGGCAGGAGATCTTCTTCCGGACCGATGAGGAAGGGCGCGAGAGCCGGCGGATCGTCGGGGTGGTGGGAGACGTGATTCAGACACGGGCCGAGGAGGTCAAGGGCCCCGGAAGGCGAGGCACCCGATGTACGGATCAGAAATGCAGGCTCGCTTTCAGCCACCTCTACCCAGTTGATCACCGGACGGCTGAAACGCTGTAGGTCCGAAGCGCCGGGTCGGCCTCGATTTCCTCGGCCCTGAAAAGGACGGAACGCCATTCCTTGCGCGAAAATAGCTCGGTCTGGTCGGAGAAATGAGGAGACCCGGAGTCCCCCGACTGTGAGTAGGTGAGCAATGCCTTGGCGCGCGGGCCGCTGTCAGTGAACTCCATCACCATGATGAAGCTGGTTCCCCGGTTCACCGGATAGCCGTCGGTACGAAGGTAGCGGCTTCCTTCGACCAATGGTGCGACCGTTACATCGGGCTCGAGCGTCGTGTCATTGGGCGCATGGTTGGTGTAGTTGGTGACGCCTTCCCAGAAGCCGTGGCCCCCGTGGACGGGGATGCGTTCACCGCTCTTGTTGCTGTGCTGAAGCTCGCCCAGCGGAGTGTCGAGCGCGAAATCTGCGCTCTCGAGGACGAGTACCGCCCGAGCGAGGTTAGCGAGCACGAGATCATCCGCGCCAGCACGCCCTGCGAGCCCGCGCGGCGTGCCAACTGGATCCAACGGGTCGAAGGGCTGGGCGAATAGCGCGCCAGCGTCGAGCAGATCGCCACCATCGAACTGGGTGATGAACTCACGCCACAGGACCGCCCCGCGGCTGTCGAGGTCGAGCTTGCCATCGAATGTCGCCAGGACCTCACAAGCCTCGTCAAGATGAACGGCATTACCGTCGACCTCGACCGTCGAATGCGCCCGGCACCGATCAGCGACAAGCGGTGCCAACAACTCAGCGGTCAGGGCGCGATTGAGAAACGCTGCCGCCTCGAGCTCCTCGAGCGAGAAGCGACCATCTTCCCCGGCAGGCCCTGTGGGGGTCCTATCGGACAGCACCAGATCGTTCATACGCGTACGCGGCGAGCGGGCCGTTCCCTCCTGCAGGGCGAGCAGCGGGTTGAGCCCGGTCAGGAGCTCGCTCGAGTTGGTGAGCCAGTAGCTGTCGTTGGCGTTGAATACATAGTCGCGTCGCTCGAGCTGCGGCAGCTCATCGAAGGGCAGAATCCCAGGGTCACGTGCCAGGGGATCGTCGATCCACTCGTAGCGAGAGTCACTACCATCCAGAAGAATCATGCCCCTGGCATATGCCTCGCCGAACATCGATTCCGAACGGGTCAGGTCCTTCCAGCCCTGGACTGCCTCCTCAGACAAGTTCGGGGTCCGCGACACGTCGGCATACCAGGCGCGCCCCTCCGAGCTAGCGGAAATCGTATTGACCCAAGGCATGCCCGTGTAGCGAGCATGCGCCGCCTGGAACTCATCCATCCCCGAGGCCTGAGCCATGGCCACCCACTGTGCCATCGCCTCGTCGTTGTCGGCGTTGGCGTCGCGCAGAGCGAAGGCGAACGCATCAGTCCACTCCATTCCTTCGAACGATACGACGGGCCCGTAGCGGGTCCAATAAACCGTATGAACTACTTGCCGGAGGGAGCCGTCGTCCTGGCGCACCCTGGCGGTGACCTCCCGTGTCTCCATCACCTGTTCCTCGCCGTCAACGAGGTAGGTCGTGGGCCGGCCGTCGACGAGATCGAGCCGGTAGAGGGTGAAGCGAACGCCGGAGGAAACGGTGTGGGTCCAGGCGACGTTCTCGTTGAAGCCAATGAGAACGCCAGGGATGCCGAGCAAGCTGACACCGTAAGCATCGAGCTCACCGGGGATCGTCAGGTGCTTCTCCCAGAAGCGGTTGGAGCCCACCCAGGGGTAGTGGGGGTTGGCCAGCAGCATGCCTCGACCACCCTCTGACCGCTCTGAGCCGATGCCCCAACCATTGCTCGCCCCGAGACTCCAGGGAATCTCGGTGCTGGCCCCCACTTCGCTCTTCCTGCTTGCTGACGGCCCGCCTTCGATGCTCGCTACCGACCCGCCCTCATCGCTCGCCTGCGGCGGATGCGCTGCTGCAATGAGAGGCGCGAACTGAGCTGAAATCATGAACAGAGAGCGCGCATAAGCAGCCACGTCGAGGGCCGAGATCTCGCCGACCCACGGCTCCCCACGGCACCAACCAGGAACGTTCTCCGAGCCAACCTCGGTCAAGTAGAGGTTGTATCCCGCAGCGTAGCCCTCGAAGAACGATCGGATGTCATCGGGATAGGAATCGAGGTCTTCAGCCGCCCGGCCACTGAGATCCAACGCCGCGAGGCCCAGATCGGAGAGCATGAATGCGTCATCAGGGCCGGCGCCGAAGAACTCGGCGCGCTGACTGCGCACACGAACCACCTGATCGGCCAGCGAGCAAAAATGATCTTCGGCGAAGGCGTAGCCCTCTCCGAATCCCAGGCCCCCCCAGTCTTCCGCGACGATATGGGGAATGCCGTAGCTGGTTCGCGAGATCGTGGCCTCGTACCCCTCCGGCCCAGCCTGGCTACAGGCACCGAGCAAGATCATGCTGGGTGCAATGACGAAAAGGATGGTTAGCCCGAACTTTTCAACGGGTCGTGAAGCTCGGGCTAGAGTCGACATCGCGAAGCTCTCCTGTTTCTACCTGCCCGGATTGTTCTCCGGATTGTTGACGCTCACGAGCCAGCGGCACCGAGAGCCTGGCCCAGATCGGCGATCAAGTCCTCTGTGTCCTCGATTCCTACAGAATAGCGAATCAAGCTCTCCGGGATCCCCATTGCCGCGCGCTCCTCGGCGGTGCACTCGACATGGCTGGTCGTGGCCGGCGGGCCGGCAATCGTCTCGACCGCGCCCAAGTTTGCCGCCGCGTGAGCATAGCGCAGGCGGGGCAGGAACTGTCGTACCGCGTCTAGGTTGTTTTCCTTCAGCATGAAGCTCAGGACTCCGCCGAAGCCACGCATCTGGCGGCGGGCGATTTCGTGCCCCTCGTGCGATTGGAGTCCGGGGTAGAAGACGCGCTCGACGGCGTCGTGTGCGTCCAGGAACCCGGCAATCTTCAGAGCACTCTCGTTCTGTTGGCGGATTCTGAGATGCAGGGTCTTCATGCCGCGCAAGAGCAAATAGGCGGCCATCGGGTGCAGCGTCGCCCCGTTGATCTCGCGGAAGTGGAAGATCTTCTCAATGAGCTCCTCGCTGCCGCAGATGACGCCGCCGAGCGCATCGGCATGGCCGCCGAGAAACTTGGTGGCACTGTGCAGCACCAGATCGGCTCCGAGCTCGAGCGGGTTCTGGTTGATCGGGGTGGCGAAGGTGTTGTCGACGATTACGGTTGCGCCCACCTCGTGCCCGGCACGCGCCAAGCGCTCCAGGTCGACGACCTTCACGGTGGGGTTCGTCGGACTTTCCAGATACAGAACGTCGCACCCCTTGGCCACCTCCGCCTCGATCGCCTCGTGGTCAGTCGTGTCACAGAGCGCTGCGTCGATCTGGAATCGGGGCAAGAACTCCAGGAAGATGACGCTCGTGCCGCCATAGGTGTCCTTCAGCGAGACGACCCGGTCTCCCGGAGAAAGCAGGGCGAAGAGCGCACTGCTGATAATGCCCATGCCGGTCGCGGCACTTGTGGCAGCCTCCGCGCCCTCGAGTTGGCGCACCTTTTCCTCGAACACCTGCACCGTGGGGTTGGTGTTGCGCCCGTAGATGTGTCCGGGTTTCTGGCCCAGGGCCACCTGCATCCATTCATCGAGATCCTGGTAGCCGAAGGAGACGCTGTGAAACACGGGCACCTGAGTGGCGCCGTGTGCCTGCACGTCCTGCTCGCCGCCCCATACAGAGAGGGTCCCGAGTTTGGGCTCCCGTTGTTCGCTCATGGTTGGTTCATCCCTTCAGTTCAGCGTGAAAGATCTGCATCTCAGTCCAGCAGTCTGGCCATGCAAGTGATCTCCACCCGGCTGTCACCGAACAAGCGGGGTGACTCCGTGGTGGTTCGCGCCGGGTAGTGACCTTCTTCGAAAAACTCTCTGTATACCGCGTCCATGGCGTCGAAATCATCGAGGCTCGCCAGGTGCACGTCGCTGCGGACCACCCGGTTGAGATCGAGGCCGATCTCTTCCAGCATGCTGCGGATCGCATTCAGTATCGCCCGCGTTTCCTCCCCGACATCTCCGAGGACCGCCTCGCCCTCGGGAAAATCAGCCGCCACGACACCGGCGAAATGGGCATAGGTATCGTCGATGACGACCTGGCTGAAGGGGGCTGAAGAATGCGGGATAGCCTGCGGCTGCAAATGACGGATCATCGAGCTCTCCCTATGTCAGTAGACCTGGAAATGATAAGCGGTGCCAATGGACCGAGAATCCGTTCAGATACTGTTCTAGCGCAGCGGGCCGATCGACTCCAGGGTCAGTCGTGTAGAATCCGGGTTTCGAGGTTCCTCATGAGCGAAAAAGAAGACTCTGAAACACAAGCGGAATCCGTCCGTGGTGCGGAGCGGCTCCCTTTCCTCGATGCTCTCGAGGAGTCAGTTGTCGTGTTGCTGGATGGCGCAGTAGGCACGGAACTCTACAGCCGCGGCTTCTATCTGAACCAGTGCTACGACGCGCTCAACCTGATGACCGCGAAAGTGGTCATTGAAATCCACCAGGCATATGCACGGGCCGGGGCGCGGGTTATTACCACGAACACCTTTGGGGCCAACCGCAACAAGCTCAGCAAGCACGGTTTCGAGGAAGAGCTGCACCAGATCAACGTCATGGGAGCGAGCCTGGCACGACAGGCGGCCGGCGAGCGCCTTCACGTCGCCGGCAGCGTCGGCCCGCTCGGCCTGCGCGTCGAGCCCTTCGGCCCGACCTCCGAGCGAGAGGCCCGCGAGATGTTCGCAGAACAGATGCGGGGCCTGCTGGAAGGTGGCGTCGATCTGTTCGTCATCGAAACCATCAGCGATTTGGTGGAAATGCGTCAGGCGATCCGTGCGGCGCAGGAGGTAGCTCCTGGCCTTCCCGTGATTGCGAGCATGACGGTCGGCGACGACGGCCGATCGCTGTACGGTACGACAGCCGAGGTGTTCGCCTCACGGCTCGACGAGTGGGGCGCAGACATCATCGGCGTGAACTGCTCGGTCGGCCCGCGACCGATGCTCGAGACTCTAGAGCACATGCTGTCGGTCACCGAGAAGCCGATTTCGGTGCAGCCCAATGCCGGCGCCCCGCTCCTGCACGACGGACGGCAGATCTACCTCGCCAGCGCCGAATACATGGCCGAATACGCGAAGCGCTTCGTGCAGACCGGTGCCCGATTGGTGGGCGGGTGCTGTGGCACTACGCCCGAGTACATCCGAGCCATGCGGGACGCTATCCGCATGCAAGTGCCCGGCACTCGCGCCTTCGAGTTCGTGGAGCATCTTCCCGAAATCGTCTCCGGCCGCGAGCAGATCGAGGAGGTGCCGCAGCGAGACAAGTCTGCTCTCGCCCAGCGCATCGTCGACAAGCGCTTTCCGGTAAGCGTCGAGCTGGTGTCGCCCCGAGGCTGGCTGCCCGACAAGGTCCTGGCCGCGGCCAAGACCTTGCACGAAGCGGGTGTCGATTGCATCAACGTTCCCGACGGCCCGCGCGCGAGCTGTCGCATGTCGAACCAGGCTATCTGCCTGCTGATCCGTCACCAAATCGGCATCGAAGTATTGCCGCACTACTGCTGCCGCGACCGCAACCTGCTCGGCATGATGTCGGACATCCTCGGGCTCGCCGCGCTGGGATTGAACAATCTGCTGCTGATCACCGGTGATCCCCCCAAGATGGGCGACTATCCGGATGCCACGGCCGTCTTCGACACCGATTCCATTGGCCTCACCAACCTGGTCAAACGCTTCAACCAAGGCATGGATTTAGGGGGCAATCCCATCTCTCCGCCCACGCAGTTTCTGATTGGTGTGGGCTGTAACCCCGGGGCCATCGATCTCGACAAGGAACTGTCACGCTTTCGCTGGAAGGTGGAGGCAGGGGCGGAGTTCGCCATTACCCAGCCGGTCTTCGATCCGGAGAAGCTCCATACGTGGCTGCAGCTGACGAAGGAATTCCAGATCCCGATCATGGCGGGAATCTGGCCGCTGCAGTCGCTGCGCAACGCCGAGTTCATGAACAGCGAGGTGCCGGGCGCCAACGTGCCCGACCCGGTGTTGAAACGGATGGCGGCGGCGCAGGAGAAGGGCAAGGAGTTTGCTCGCGCGGAAGGCGTCGAGATTGCTCGTGAGGCGGTGCGTGGTGTGCACGAGGCCGTCGTCGGGATTCAGGTCTCGGCGCCGTTTGGTCGCATCGACAGCGCTTTCGACGTTCTCGAGGTCCTCGAAGACCTGCCGATCGACCGCGTCGTCCCGATTACCCGTCCCAAGTAGGTCCCGGCTCACGCCCGCCGTAGGCCCTCCGCCACCGGCATGCGCGCAGCGTGGATGGCCGGAACCAGACCGCCGATGAGCCCGATGAAAGCCGCAAGAATGGCACCCTGAACCAGAAGGGTGGGAGTAACGTAGAAGGTGAAAGCGACCTGACTGAAGCTCTGAAAGTTGATGGTGGCGGCGCGGAAACCGTTGAAGACGAAATAGGCCAGCGCGCCACCAACGAAACCGCCAATGATCGCCAGCACCACGGACTCGATCAGAACCGACACGACCACGGGTCCAGCCTTGAAGCCGAGTGCTCGCAGCGTGGCGATCTCACGCGTCCGCGAGGAGACTGCCGTGTACATCGTGTTGAACGCTCCGATGATGGCGCCAAACCCCATCATGACCGCGATCAAGGATCCCAACCCGGTGATGATGGCGGTTACCATCGTCGACTGCTCGGAGTAGTAGTCAGTCTGACGAGTGGCAGTGACATTGACGCGAGGATCCGTTGAGAGCTCGTCGCGGAAATCGGTGAACGTGTCCACCGACTCCAGCTTGACGTACACCGCCTGGAAGGAATCACCGCGGCGGTAGGAGGATTGCAACAGCCTGGCATCGGTCCAGATCTCCGACTCGGAAATGCCGCCGCCGTCCTCGAACATACCCACGATCGCCCACTGCTCACCGCCTACCTCGAGACTGCCACCGAGATCCAATCCGGCGAACTCGCGCGCTGCGCCGACGCCGACAATGACCTCGTTGCGACCCCATGCGAAGTTTCTGCCCTCGACAATCCGCAGGCCATCGCGGACCTCGAAAGCCGGTTCCTCCACACCCCGCAGCGGCACGTTCGCGCTCGTGTTGGTGGAGCGTTTCGGCAGGTCGATGATCACGAAAAGCTCCGGCGAGGCGATCTGGCCCAGTGAGCCGCGAGCCACACCGGCCGTTTCCGCGATGACCCGGGTATCCTCGCGGGCGAGCCCGCTCATCATCTCGCTGGTGGCACCGCTGCGCAGCACGATGGCCGTGTCCTCCCGGCCACTCACAGTCATGGCGCGGCGAAATCCTTGCGCGATCGACAGGACCGCAACGAACACCAAAACGACCCCCGCGATGCCGAAGATCGACGCGGCAGCAGACCCCTTGCGCTGCATCATCGAGCGCAGGTTGAAGAGCGTGATCGACGCAACTTGTGAGAGCCACCTCATCGCTCGTGCCTCCCTACTCTCACCATTGCCGGCTAGTCCCTTCTGAGCGCATCAGCGACCCGCAGGCGACTGGCCTGGAGAGCGGGCAGAATGCCGGCCACGACGCCGAGCCCGACCGCCATGGCCGCGCCGATGGTGAATGCGCCCGGCGGAATGAAGAAGATCGGCAGGGCACCGCCGGTAGGATCGCCGAGAGAGATCAGGTACCAACCGATAAGGAGGCCGAAACCACCCCCCAAGACCGCCAATAGGCAGGATTCGGCCAGAACCATGCCCAGCACCTGGCCGTCCGTGAAGCCGATCGCTTTCAGCACCCCGATCTCGTTGAGACGTTCGCGCACCGCCTGAGCCATGGTGTTGCCGGCCACCAGCAAGATCGTGAAAAAGACAGCGCTCAGAATTCCCACCATGATGGCGCCGATGTTGCCGACCTGCTTGGCAAACCCCTGCACGAAGGCCATCTCGGTCTCGGCGCTGGTTTCTGCCGGAGAGTTGGCGAACTCGGCATCGATGGCATTCGCGACCTCAACAGCAAGGTCGGGGTCGTCGACCCGCACGATGTACCAGCCGATCAGGCCCCGGCCTATCTCCCTCGCCTCGTCAAAATAGTCGTAGCGGAAGAGAAACTGTGTGGTGTCGGTGGCCTGCTCTGCGCCGTCGTAGATGCCAACGAGATCGAACTCCCATGACTGCTCGCCACCTTGGCGAAACCAGATCGTCGCCTGGATCGGGATACGGTCTCCCACCTCCCAGCCGAAGCGGTCGGCGATGGCACGACCCGCGATGGCCCCTGTGCGGGTGCCGAGCCATGCTTCCATCTGCTCCTCGGGCAGAAGGAACTCCGGATACATGGCCATGTATTCCTCGGGCTTGACCGGCAGCTGTGCGAAGAAGTTCGAGGGCTTCTGGTAGACGCCGCCGAACCAGGTGGCGTGGGTTGCGTCGGCCACTCCCTCGAGCTTCTCCATTCGCGCCTCGTAGCTCGCCGGCAGAAGCTGGATGAGCGACACCTTATGCCGCACCACGAGGCGATCGGCACCAGCCACGCTGACGCCCATGTCGAAGGCGGTCTTGATGGCGACCATATAGCCGAACAGAACGAAGGCGATCAGGATCGACAGGAAAGTGAGAAGCGTTCGCACCTTCTTGCGCTTCAAATTGCTCCAGATCAGGTGCAGGTATTTCATTCCGGCACCTCGGACGTAAGCCGGCCCTCTTCAAGGTAGAGCACGCGGTCGGCGCGGTCGGCGGCATGCGGGTCGTGCGTCACCATGACGACCGTCTTGCCGTGTTCCTTGCAGAGGGCATGCAACAAGTCGAGGATCTCATCGCCCGACTTGCGGTCCAGGTCGCCCGTCGGCTCATCGCACAGCAACAACGTCGGATCGGTGGCGATGGCCCGCGCGATGCCGACCCTCTGCTGCTCACCGCCCGAGAGTGTTCCCGGGTAGTGCTTCGCGCGCTGCGTAAGGCCGACGATTGACAGCGCCGTTTCCACCTGCTTCTTACGGTCCGATCTGGACAGAGGCGTGAGAAGCAGCGGCAGCTCGACATTGCGCGCAGCGCTCAAAACGGGAAGAAGGTTGTAGAACTGAAAAACGAGGCCCACGTGGCGGGCTCGCCAGGACGCCAGCTTGCGACCCGACATGTTGTCGATGCGCTTGCCTCCCACTTCAACAGTCCCGGCGCTTGGCCGGTCGAGACCGCCGATCAGGTTCAGGAGCGTCGACTTGCCCGATCCCGAAGGTCCCATCAGGCAGAGGAACTCTCCGGTAGGGATCTCGAGGTCGAGCTTCGAGAGGACCTCGATCTTCTCGGCCCCGCGTCGAAAGCTCCTATCGACTCCGCTGGCACGAACCAGTACTCCGTTGTTCTCACTCATCGTGCTTGCTCCTCAGCTCGACTGCCCCATTGCCTCTCGTGCGAATCCCCTGCTGAATCAGGCCCGGTAGTGAATCACTGGTTGATCACCCGCACCGAATCGCCATCCGAAAGATCGGCAGGGCCGTCGACCACGACCGTCTCGCCCGCCGCCAACCCGGACAGGATCACCACGTCCTGATCGACCGGGTCGCCCAACGTAACCGCGCGCCGCTCGACCGTGTCGTCTCGCACCACATACACGATGTCCCGGTTACCGTCCTTGCGTACGGCCCCCGGTGGAACGATGACCCCGGGCCGCACTGAAACCACGTCGCCTTCACTGCCCAGCGCTTCACCCGGCCGCACAGAGGTTTCGCGGAAAGCCACCTTCACACCCATGTCAGGCAGGATCCTGGGATCGAGCGCCTCGAAGCCGATGCGCACCCGCACCGTAGCGCGCTGGCGATCCGCGGTCGGCACGATGGCAATCACGTGGGCCGGAATCTGCCAATCCGAGTAGGCGTCGAGGGAAGCCTCGACAGCCTGCCCAGCTCGCACCCGGTTGATGTAGCTCTCGTTGACGTCGACTTCGATCTCGAGTGATGTCATATCGACGACCGTGCCGATGCCCGTTCGAGTGAAGGCGCCGCCAGCCGACAGTGGAGAAATCATCTCGCCGGGCTGAGCGTTCTTTGAAATGACGACCCCAGCGAAGGGTGCGCGGATGGTGCGGTCGTCGATCTCCTGCTGCCAGACAGCGACACGCCGCGCCGCCACCTCGATTTGGGTTCGCTGCTGCTCGATGCGAGCCACCAGTGAGTCGAACGCCGCCTGCGCGCGATCGCGCTCCGCCTCGCTCAGCACCTTGCGATCGACGAGCTCCCCGATGCGATTGAGATCGACCTCGGCCTCGTCGCGGCGCACCTCGGTTTCGTTGAGTGCGGCGCGCGCCGCTCCCACCTCGGCCTCGGCCAGGCCAAGACTCGCCCGAGCATTGGAATCATCCAGGCGCGCCATGACTTGACCCTCTTCGACCTCCATGCCCTCCTCGATCAGCACCTCGAGCACGCGGCCGGTGACTTTCGATGAAACCGTTGCTTGCCGCCGGGCGGTGACGTATCCGGAAGCGTTCAGTACCGTCGCCTCCTGATCGCGGCGCACCGCACGGGCCACGGCCGTTGTCACCTCGGGCGTGCGAGGGCGAAGAAGCCAAAACCATGCCATGGTGGCCACTGCGGCGACCACGAGCACGACGAGGAGGACGGACGGCCAGGCACGGCGCCGCTCCTCCTCACTGCGATCGATCTGCAAGCTCGCAAGCTGATCATTTTCAGGCATAGGTTTCTGAGACTATTGATTCAGAGCTTCCGAATTTGGTCTGAGGAATTGGCGAATTGTACCCCCTCATTCGAGCCACTTGCCCCGGAAGCCGCGCAAATGGTT
>SDBT01003364.1_pt1 | contig 27729 bp, 17 predicted proteins | sample 2277101 | NCBI WGS metagenome assembly SDBT01 (sample SAMN10404973, study PRJNA504765) | marine sediment metagenome | isolation source: marine sediment core GS10_PC15, 103 cmbsf | place: Arctic Ocean: Southern Knipovich Ridge | collected 2010 | reverse complement strand
GCGATAGACCCGCCCGAAGCCTGGGCCAGGAAACCGGGCACGTTGAGGGAGATGCCCAGGCCGACGGCCACCAGTGCCCGCCAGTTGAAACCGCTGCCGCCGAATGAATACTCTCCGTCCCGCAGGTATAGATCATCGGTTTGCAGCCGGGCCCGGCGGATCAGGTAGTAATCGACGATCATCACCCCGGCGATGGAGCCCAGCAGGCCGCTGTACCCCACCAGCCAGGTGAAGATGTACTGGTTGAAATCGCTGAGAAGCTTCCAGGGGAATATCAGGATACCGATCACGCCGGTGATCAGTCCGCCCCTTTTAAAGGAGATGTAACGCGGCGCCAGGTTCGAGAAATCGTTGGACGGTGATACCACATTGGCGGCGATATTGGTGGAGAGTGTGGCCACGGTGAGGGCGAACAGCGAGAAGGCCACCACCAGTTTGCTGGGGAAGCGGCTCAGCAGCGCCACCGGGTCCCAGATGGTCTCCCCGAATATGACCACCGTGGCACAGGTTACGGCAATGCCGATGAACGAAAACAGGGCCATGGTGGTGGGCAGCCCCACCAGTTGCCCCAGCATCTGATCGCGTTGGCTGCGGGCATAACGGGTGAAATCGGGAATGTTGAGCGATAGGGTGGCCCAGAAGCCGACCATGCCGGTCAGGCTGGGCCAGAAAATCGCCCAGAAATTGAAGTCCCCCCCTAGACCGCCCCTGACCTGGGCCACGGTGGCATCCGAAAGGATGACGGCAAACCCGCCGCCGGCCTGCACCGCCCACACCAGTAGCCCCAAGCCAATGAGCAGCAGGAACGGCGCGGCCAGGGTCTCCAACCACTTGATGCTCTCAATGCCCGCCAGAATTACCGCGATATTAATGGCCCAGAAAAATAGAAAACAACCCAGCTGGCCCCAGGAAAGACCGAGAATCGGCAGCATGTCCCCCGGACCAGCCGGAGTAAAGCCGAAAACGATGGCCAGCAGGCTATAGATGGCCGAACCGCCGATCCAGGTCTGGATACCGAACCAGCCACAGGCCACCAGCGCCCGCATCAGGGCCGGGACGTTGGCGCCCAGGGTGCCGAACGACGACCGCAGGAGCACCGGAAACGGTATGCCGTAGCGGGTGCCGGCGTGGGCGTTGAGCATCATCGGTACCAGCACGATCAGGTTACCCAGGGTGATGGTGAATAGCGCCTGCTTCCAGCTCATGCCGGCCGATATCAGCCCGGCGGCCAGCATATAGGTGGGGATACAGACCGCCATGCCCACCCACAGGGCAGCGATGTTCCACAGGCCCCAGGTGCGCCGGTCATGCGGGACGGGCGCCAGATCTTCGTTATACAGTGTCGACCGGCGGGATTCGTCCCGCAGTTCGATGCTTCCTGCGCTCATGTTACCTCGAATGGTGGTTAACCGGAACCTGAAACCGCAGCAAAACTCAGCTCATCCAGTTGGACCGGGCTGCCGGGTTCCATTTCGTGGTGGTCTTTTTCAACTGCGTCCAAAATTCGATGGAACTCTTGCCGGTGATATCGCCGACACCGAACCTGGACTGGTTCCATCCGCCGAATGAAAACGGCTCCCGGGGCACCGGCACCCCAATGTTCACACCGATCATCCCGGCGCTGACCCGCTCGGCCACGTATTTGGCCAAACCGCCGGACTGCGTAAAGACGGCGGCGGCATTGCCATACTCGGACCCATTTTCGATCTCGATGGCCTCGTCCAGGGTTGGCGTCCGGATGATTGACAGCACGGGACCGAAAACTTCCTCGCTGGCGATTTTCATATCGGGAGTCACATGGTCAATGACCGTCGGCCCGACGTAGTAGCCCTTTTCCTTGCCCGCCACCGTGGCGCCCCGGCCGTCGACTAAGATAGTGGCGCCCTGGGCCTGGGCCTCGGTGATATAGCCCTCGATGCGCTCCTTGGCCTGCTCGGAGATGACGGCGCCCAGATTCTCACCCGGCACGATCTTACGCGCCTCCTCGCAAAGTCTCTCGATGATGGGATCCACCTCGCCCACCGCCACCATCACCGAAGCCGCCATACAGCGCTGGCCGGCGCAACCGGTCATGGAGGCCGCCACATCGGAGGCGGTCATCTCCAGGTGGGCGTCGGGCAGCACGATCAGGTGATTCTTAGCGCCCCCCAGGGCCAGCACCCGCTTGAAGTTGGCGGTCGCCCGGACATAGACCAGTTTAGCCACCTTGGTCGAACCTACAAAAGAGACGGCCTTTATTCCGGGGTGATCGCAAATCGCCTCCACGGCCTCGCGCCCGCCATGCACCACATTGAACACACCATCGGGCAAGCCCGCCTCGTGCAACAGATCGGCCAGCCGCATGGCGCTCAGCGGGACCAGTTCGGACGGCTTCAGAATCAGGGCATTGCCCAGGGCAACAGCGTTGGGGATGGTCCAGTTGGGAACCATATTGGGGAAATTGAAGGGACTGATAGAGGCCACCACTCCCAGCGGCCGGCGCTCGGAGCGGCACTCCACCCCCCGGCTGACTTCCTGGACCTCACCGCTGGTCCATTGCGGCAGGGAACAGGCGAATTCACTCAGCTCGATCGATTTGAGCACCTCGGCCATGGACTCACCGGCGGTCTTACCGTTCTCCTCGGACACCAAGGCCGCTAACTCGTCGGCATGGGTCTCAAGAAGGTTGCGATAGCCGTAAAATACCTGCACCCGCTCCTTGATTGGGATTTCCGACCAGCCGGTGTAAGCCGCCTGGGCTGCCTGCACCGCCTCGTCCACCGCCGAAGCACCCGAAAGAGGGACCTTGGAGATCAGTTCGCCGTTGGCCGGGTTGTGAACGTCGAGAAACTCGTCACCGCCGGAGACGTTCCGGCCATTGATATAATTAGTTACCGCCGGGTATTTCATAGTTATTTACCTGGTTCGTCGAATAAGGTTGATTGAATAGATTTCAGTTTGCGAAACAAGAAGCGAAGGTACGGAGAAGAACGAGTTGGAAAAAAGGCTTTATTTCAGCAGGACCATCTTGATTGACTTGCTGTACTCAGGTGTCACCAATCGTGCAATGTAGATGCCGGAGGGGACGCTACGGCCGTTCTTATCTCTACCGACCCACTGAGCCTTATGGTGGCCCGGTTCGCGGTGACCGTCCACTAGCCTGGCAACTTCCCGCCCCAAGATGTCATAGACGACCAGCGAGACAGCACTGGCTTGTGGCAAATCGAAGCGCAGGGTAGTGCTGGGATTGAAGGGGTTGGGATAGGCCGGGGCGAGGTAAAATGCCGCCGGTACCGGCGCAACGCTGTCCGTAGCGAGCAATGGGTACTTCACAACTTCCAGGCCGTCGATCTGCATGTCAACGAAAACGATTCCGCCAACCCATATCTGAATTCGTAAGGAATCAATCCCAGCGAGCTGAAGATCTATCTCAGCCTGGTAGAACGTCCAGTCCAGAGAATCAGTACAGACCTCCAGCATCAGGGGTGTGTACCAATCCGCCGGGCCCACCACAACGCAACCTCCCCCGGACGTGACCTTACCGGCCTTGCCCCAGAAAGACAGTCGATATGTGCCGTCACCCGCCGTACAGGGAATATCAATCCAGGCTGTCGGTTGGAGACACCCCCCGCCGATTCGCAGCGAGCGCGATCCCTCACCTGGGGCCGGATCCTCGACGAACATCCGGGAACCAAGACCAATCCAGCCGGTAGTATCCTCCGGGACCTCGAAAGAGTTGCTGTAGATGACCAGGGAATCTGTGGAAGCAGCCTGGGCCTGGAGAAGGCAAAGCAACGCGACGACCCAGACGTTGGAAAAGCTGGTGAAGTTGTCTGCTTTCATCGTCATGCAACACCTTCCGCTTATGACCCTGAGCAGCAAGAAAGACAGTTACCGGTCATATTATAAGCTCATCGTGGCGTAAATGCAAAGCGGAAAGGTGAAAGCGGATAGAAAACGGAGCGCTGGCCTTGCGAAGACGCCCCTTAGCCGGAAGAAAGCCGGCTGGATGGATTTAGCTGCGGCACTCATCGCTTACTTTAACAGCACCCCCGCCTTTGGCGGGACAGCCAGCCCTATTTCAGCAAGAGCATCTTGATGGAGCCGGTGTAGGTGGGCGTCAAAAGTTAATCACGCGCCCGCGCAGGTGCTTTTCGCTGCTTAGGTCGCCAGCCGAACTTAGGCCCCAGGGCTCGCAGCTCTTCTGGCACCAGTTCATAGCCCAGCCTGAAGGCGCTTAGATCGGCTTGTTCCTCCGCCGTGAGTTCGGCCCATACCCGCGGCGGGAACACCAGCAGTTCCTCCTCGTCCCGGGAGCGCAGGGCGATGCCGGCCAGGTTTACTACCCGGGTTTCTATGGTAAAGTGGGTCGATTCCAAAATTGATTGCAGGTCAGCGGCCGCATTGGAGGCCGCCGATTGGTCGAATTCACATAGTACCACCCGGCTGCCACCGCTAAAGTGGGCCAGCGCCTCGATCTGTTTCCTGAGCCCGGGATCGGGCTTGGCTGTTACGAAGTGGATCTCATTAAACCGCTGCGGCCAGCGCCTGCGAATCTCGTTGTAATGGAAGTAGGTCGCGATAGCCGGGCCTTCCGGGACCTCTCCCTCCTGGCTCATACACCAGGGAAGCGCCTCTACCTGCCACAGGTCTTCGATCTGGCGGGCATTGTCCCGGCTCTGCGACTCACTGCCTTCGATCAGGTACACAAAATCCTGTGCTGCCGTCACCAAAGGAGCCCAATACCCCAGTCGCTGGACCAGTTCATGGTGGGTAAGCTCAAACTTCTCCCGGGCCTCCTGGATTACGCGGCCTAAAAAGTGCTCCAGTTTATCTTCTTGTCCCGGTTGGCTGCTACCACTCCCGCTGCCGGCCACGATGGTGCCCAGTGCACCCTTGGATATCACCAGGCCTCGCCCGGATAAATCGGTATATGCCCGACGCACTGTATGCATGTTAATCCCCAGTATTCGCGCCAATCGCCTGACCGAGGGCAATGATTGACCCGGTGATAGCTGTTCCTTGGCGATCTGGTAGCTGACCGCTTCGGCGATCTGGTAATAGAGGGGAATGGGGCTTTGGGGATTAACGATGATGTTCATGTTCTAATGTTATATATCATTATAGCATTAAGTCAAGTTTAAATCCGCCATCGATGAGAAACACTCAGGGTAAATCTAATTAGCGACCCAAACCGGTCCCAGCAGGCCGCGATGGGCAGCGGGTGCCCCCGGACGCTAATCTCGTCCAAGCCCCGTCAGCGGACCGCCCGCGCAACTACTGACCGTGTGGGGCTATTAAATCAGTAGCTCCTGAGTCTGTGAACTACGCCAATGGGAACATGCACTATTGATAATCCAATTTGAAATCCCTCCACTTTGCCGATACCAATATACAGCCCCGGTGATACATTCCTCACTTTGAGCAGCCCCGGATAGACATTCAGCTGCGCTGAAAACAATTTGGGACCCGCAATGAGCAGGGACGTTAGCAGGGAATTGTTCCGGTCGTAAAATATACCCATTGATCCGTCGATTTTCGGTATGAAATAGATTACATCGGATTCTATTCTGCCCAAGATATTATTTACAACTCCCCCTAAGCCAATTGATAGTGTATTAGTTTCATTTGTTTTATAACTGATACCAGCCAATGCATGCACACCCCAATATAAGAATAATGCCGTACGATCATTTTTTCCTATCGGGATCTTGGCGCAATAATTCTGCCCCGTATTTTCCAGATATTTATTGGAAGGATTCAACATTGGCTGTAATGACCATTCATAAACAGGAACAGTTTTCGTAAAATATATCTTGGTGCCCTCAAATGAAAATACTACCAGTCCCAAAACATTAAACATCAACAGGTCCGAGATCGGATCGACATTCACCTTCCTGGATTTTTCAGTCTCCACCGCCTCATTTACTATCTGATATATGGTGGTACTGATGCCTGATAGTAAGTATGGATATCTAAATGAATGAAAATCGTACCACTCGGCAGCCTTCACATATAATAATCCATTACCGATAACATGATTGAGAATATTCGGCAGGAATTGGGCTTCATTAACATCGAAACTGATATTGAAAAACTCCCGCCTTATGAAATTATCCCAACCGTAGCGATCAATCGCGTCGATAGGTGATCCAACGTTTTTTTTTAGGGAATTAAATCCATTCTGAAAATCAATTGCCCAAATATTCTTCGTATGGCTGCCAGTGCGAACGATATCGAAGGCACCATTTATCATCATGTTGGCTGGATTGAAATAATAGTCGGTACCATAATTTATTTCCGGATGAAAATAATAGTATTTAACTGCCTGCGCACCAAGGCACAACGGCAAAAGAATACAGAATAGTAATCTGGTAGAACGGACTAGTCCAGGTCCCATAATAAGTTCACAATACTATGCCTTCTCAAGTTTTAAATGGATAGATGGAAGCGCACTTCGTAGAGTAGTATCAACGTTGCACAGACTAGTTCTGTCGTTTACTTTCGATTTGATATTTGCACTCAGATTGTGAAACTTAAAGTATAGTGATCTATTAATGCTATCAGCAACTGTCTACACTTTTATTGGTGGAATAAAGGTACAAATATTATTGAGGGTGGTCAAGAAATTTAACCGCCCACGAGCGGTATGTCCATCCGCCTGTCCTACGCTCGGAGTGGGCGGGCCAACGACCAATGGTAGTCTGCAACCTCGGCCCTCCGTTTGCAATTTTGAATAACAGCACACTTGGCACAGCTATGTGGATGCGTTTAGTTTTGGCTCAGTTTTTCCGGACCACAACAGAGAAATACCTATGAACGGCAAAACACTTCCTACCACCGCCTATGAACTGAAACCGGGGGAGCAGTTCGTTCCCCTTTACTCTGGGCAGGACCTGCCGGAGCTCACTGTCAAGGCCGTCCTGGCGGGCATCATCCTGGGCATCATTTTCGGCGCCGCCAATACGTACCTGGGGCTCAAGGTGGGCCTGACCATCAGCACCTCCATACCGGTAGCCGTGCTGACGGTGGTGGCCTTCCGGGTGTTCACCGCTTTCGGGTTACGCCATTCAATCCTGGAGGCCAACATGTCGCAGACCATCGGCTCGGCCAGTAGTTCGGTGGCCTCCGGCGTGTTGTTTACTATCCCGGCCCTGTTCATCTGGGGCATGGACCCGGCCTGGGTGCAGATTACCCTGCTGGCCATCTGTGGCGGCCTATTGGGCGTGCTGGCCATGATCCCGTTGCGGCGCTACCTGATCAAGCGGGAGCACGGCCGGCTGCCATACCCTGAAGGAATGGCCTGCGCCGAGGTACTGGTGGCTTCCGAGCAGGGCGGCCGCCAGGCTGTAGGTGTATTCTGGGGCCTGGGAGCCGGCATGCTGTTCAAGCTGATCACTGACGGGTTAAGATTAGTCCAGGGCACTTTCCGGCTGGCCCTGGGCTTCAAGGCCAACATCGCTATTGGCGTGTCACCGCCCCTGATCGGCGTCGGTTACATTCTAGGCATTCGGATAGCCACTGTGATGGTCGCCGGCGGAGTCCTCTCGGCGCTGGTCATCATCCCCCTGATCAACCTATGGGGCGCAGACCTCACCTCCCCCCTGTTTCCCGAAACCGAGAAGCTCATCCGGGACATGACCGCCGGCGAGATATGGAACCGCTACGTGCGATATATCGGCGCCGGGGCGGTGGCCACCGGGGGAATTCTCACCCTGATCAATTCGATCCCCACCATGGTCGAATCGTTCCGATTGGGTATTCAGCAAATCGCCGCACGCAGGCAGGAAGCCGCCGTGGAGCGCACCGACCTGGACCTCTCCTACCGGACAGTATTGGTCTTCGCTGGCGCCATCCTGTTGGTGCTCACCCTGGTGCCCGGTATCCTGGGTTACCTGGACTCAATCCCCGGCCGGGCACTGGCAGCGCTGCTGATTGCGGTGTTCGCCTTTTTCTTCGTGACGGTCAGTTCCCGGATCGTAGGGCTGGTGGGGGTCACCTCCAACCCCACCTCGGGCATGACCATCGCCACCCTGCTGGGCACCAGCCTGATCTTCTACCTGATGGGCTGGACCGACATGTCAGGTAAGGCCACCGCCCTGATGGTGGGCACTGTCGTGTGCATCGCGGCCTCGATCGCCGGCGACACCTCGCAGGACTTAAAGACCGGGTTCGTCCTAGGGGCCACCCCCCGCCGGCAGCAGATCGGCGAGCTGGTGGGTGTGATCACCTCCGCCGGCGTGGTCTGCCTGGTGGTGATGCTGCTGCATCGCAATGTGGAAGGCGGGCTGGGTGGTCCCGTGCTGCCGGCCCCCCAGGCCGTTCTGATGAAACTTGTGATCGACGGGGTGCTTGATCAGAACCTGCCTTGGGTGTTGATCTTCATCGGGATCGGCATCGGGCTGACGGCGTCCTTGTTCCGCATCCCGGTGCTGGCGTTCGCCGTGGGAGTATACCTGCCACTGTCCACCATGGCGGCCCTGTTCCTGGGCGGCCTGTTGCGCCATTTACTTACCAGGAATCAACCCACAGATAAGGACGAACGGCGTCGTGAAAGGGGGATCCTGTTCGGTTCGGGCCTGGTGGGCGGCGGTGGACTGACCGGGGTACTGCTGGCCCTGTGGGTCGGGATACGGGGCGGCCGGAGGATCGTGGGTTTCCCACCGGACCTGCCCCCCTGGGCGGCCGAGGCGTTGGCCCTGGCGACCATCCTGACGATAGTGGGTATCATGGCCTGGTTTATTGTCAGGGATCGACGGGAAGCCTGAGCCGCTACCGGTTCCTGGGAACGACCTATGAGCATCCTGATAACCGGCGTTCTGGTCAATGACACCCGGCAGGATATTTTGATCACCGGGAACCGAATAGAGAAAATCGGTCCCGCCGCCCCTGGGGCCGCTGATACGGTGATCGACGGCCGCCGCCTGGCCGCTATACCCGCCTTCGCTAATGCCCACACCCACGCCGCCATGGTACTGATGCGGGGCTACGCGGACGATCTGGGGCTGGACCAATGGCTAAACGAAAAGATCTGGCCCCTGGAAGCTAAACTGACCGAGGAGGACGTCTATTGGGGCACCCGCCTGGCCTGCCTGGAGATGATCAAGTCGGGCACGACTTTTTTCAACGATATGTACTGGCATTACCACGGTGTGGCCCGGGCCGTTGAGGACGCCGGCATCCGGGCGGCGGTCTCGGCGGTGTTCATCGACCTGTTCGATGAGCAGCAGGCCCGGGAGCAAAGGGAGTTGAACCAGAGATTGTTTGATCAAACAGGCCGGTACAACGAGCGGGTGAAGTTCGCACTGGGTCCCCACGCCATCTACACCGTCTCGCCGGAGAGCCTCCGATGGGCCCGGGATTTCGCGGCTGAACATGACCTACTGATTCACATCCACCTGTCTGAGACCGCTAAGGAGATCGAGGACTGCCGGCAGCAACATGGCCGGCGGCCGGTGGAGTATCTGCACGACCTCGGCTTTCTCGGTCCCAATGTGGTGGCAGCTCACTGTGTATGGGTGGATGACCGGGAGATCGAATTGCTAAAGGAAAACGAGGTAACCGTCGTTTATAACCCCACCTCCAATATGAAGCTCGGTGCGGGGATATTCCCATACGAAAGAATGAAGGCCGCCGGCCTGAAGATCACACTAGGCACGGACGGCTGCGCTTCCAACAACAACCTGGATATGCTCGAGGAGATGAAATTCGCCGCCCTGCTGCAGAAAGTCCACAGCGGCGACCCGGCTGTGCTCCCGGCCAGGGAAGCCTTCGCCCTGGCGACCAAATCATTCCCGGTCTTCCACATTCCGGCCGGTGAGCTGCTGGAAGGCCGCCTGGCCGACCTGCTGCTGGTTGACCTGGACAGCATCCACATGACACCGCACCATGATACATTGAACAACCTGGTCTACGCGGCCCATGGCCATTGCATCGACACCACCATCTGTGACGGGAAGATTCTGATGCGGGGCGGAGTGGTTGAGGGCGAGGAAGAGGTCAAGACGCAGGCTAATGAAACCGTAGCCCGGCTGATGGGGGGTTGAGCGCGCCTGTCGCGGAATGCGCCGCCCTACGGGGAGCCCTTAGGTGTGTCTCACACATTCACCCGGCACATCCGGTTAGGGCTTTTGAAGTAAGTGAGATTAGCGCCCGGTCCCCATTTTTACCGGCCTTTTTCCCGTGCATGGAGGGTCTGTTTCCTGTTGGCTGAACCGATGCGAATTATTTTTCCTTTTTCAAAGATAGAATTCTTATATTTCCCCGGTCAGTTACTATTACTGATGAAATATTTCGTTTCGCTAGCCTGTTTCCAGCAAAAACCGGCCTAAAGAATATTTTACACCAGGAGAGAGGAAAAATGGAACATAGCTATCATCGAATCACAGCCCGTATTATTATCTTACTGACCGTGGGCTTGGGCCTGAGCTCACCCGCCCGGGCACAGGACTTCACCGAGATCATCGACACCAGTCTCGCCGGGATTGGCGCGAGTTCGGTGGCCTGGGGGGACTATGACAACGATGGGGACCTGGATTTCTTGTTAACGGGATCTGTTGGGTGCAAAGTCTACCAGAATAATGAGGGTAGTTTTACCGACATCTCCGCTGGGCTAGTAGACGCTTCCGGTGGTTCCGTGGCCTGGGGGGACTATGACAATGACGGAGACCTGGATATTTTATTGACGGGCTATTGGCTTCAATATCGTCATACCAGAGTCTACCAGAATAATGGTGGCAGTTTTACCGTTGCCGCTACGCTAACGGGTGTTTCCGCCGGTTCGGCAGCCTGGGGGGACTATGACAACGACGGGGACCTGGATATTCTACTGACCGGACACAAGGGTGGCTCCTACGCCCCCTATGGAATCTCCAGAATCTACCGCAATGATGGGGGTAGTTTTACCGACATCTCTGCCAACTTGACGGCCGTTTATACGAGTTCAGTGGCCTGGGGGGACTATGACAACGATGGCGATCTGGATTTCTTGTTAACGGGACTTGATGGTTCTTCACCAAATCCAATGCGTCAATCCATAATCTACAAGAATAATGGTGATGGTAATTTTGGCGGCCTGGGAATGTATTTGCCAGGCACGACCTATAATGCCATTTACAGTGGTTCGGTGGCGTGGGGAGACTATGACAACGATGGCGATCTGGACATTCTGCTGTCAGGAAATAATGGATGGGACGAAGGCCTGATCTCCCAGGTCTACCGGAATAATGGGGGCAGTTTTACCGACATGTCTGCCGGGTTGGACTCCATGGAAAACAGTTCAGTAGCCTGGGGGGACTATGACAACGATGGCGATCTGGATATCTTAGTGACGGGATATGCTGGTACAACTTATTTCTCCAAAGTCTACCAGAATAATGCGGGCAGTTTTACCGACATATCCGCTGGGCTAACGGGCCTTGCCGGTGCAGCTGCCTGGGGGGACTACGACAACGATGGCGACCTGGATATCCTGTTATCGGGATACGATGGTGCAAACCTTGTCACAAAAATCTACCGCAATAATAGCGTCGTGGCTAACAGCGCGCCTCCCGCTCCCACTGCTCTTTTGTCGTCAGTTAACCAAGACACTATCGCCTTAAGCTGGACGATGCCCGTGGACAGTGATGAAACTTCCAATATTGGCCTGAGCTACAACCTGCGCATTGGTACCACGCCATTAGGCCATGAGATCATGTCAGCCCAGGGGGATAGTATCACTGGTTTCCGGCGCATCCCGGCCCTGGGCAACGCGCAGGAAAATCTCAGCTGGATCCTGCATGGCCTGCCCAATGGCACCTTCAGCTGGAGTGTCCAGAGCATTGACGCCGCTTTCGCCGGTTCGGCTTTTGCACCGGAACAAACCTTCGTGATTGCCGTCCCACCGGCAGCGCCCCAGAACCTGGTAGTGACAGATTCCGCTGATGGTGCAGCCACCTTGCAGTGGGATCAGAACACCGAGGGAGATATCCTCCGTTATCGAATATACGGGGATACACTTCCCACGCCCACTATCCTGTATGATTCCACCAACGCTGTTGAGAACACCACCAAAACCATCACGGGCCTGACCGTTGGCCTCACATACTATTTCCGGGTCACGGCGGTGGACGCTGGGCTGAGAGAAAGTGATTTCTCCAATGAAGTGAACATGATACCATTGGCCTATGGCCCTGTAACGGACTCCCTGGCCCTGGTGGCCCTGTACGACAGCACCGATGGTGTCAACTGGACCGACAAGACCAACTGGTTCAGCGGGCCGATAAACAACTGGTACGGCGTGACGGCAATGGCGGAACGGGTTATCCAGCTCAATTTGGCGAGCAATAATTTATCCGGCGCCATCCCTGCTCAGATTGGCAACCTCAGCAATTTGACAGACCTGTATCTTTATAGTAATCAACTAACCGCCGTCCCTGCTCAGATTGACAGCCTCAACAATTTGATGTATCTGTATCTTTATGACAATCAACTTGTCGACCTGCCTGATCTCAGCTCGCTTACATCATTATATGTCCTGAGGATACAAAATAACAAACTCACCTTTGAGGATATCGAACCCATTATCGGCATACCATATTTCTTTACCTATTCGCCGCAGGATAGCGTAGGCGCCGAAACAGACACCACCGTGGAAGCGGATTCTAGCCTCATCCTCTTCGTTTCAGTAGGGGGGACGGCTAACCAGTATAAGTGGATTAAGGATGGGCGGTATATTTCAGGCGCCACCGATGATACCCTGACGCTTGACCCGGTAGATCTGTCAGATACAGGCGACTACGTATGCAGTATTAACAATACTATCGCCACGTCCTTGTACCTATTCAGCCGACCGAAACATGTAACGGTTATCGATACGACTGCCCCGGCAGCGCCCCAGAACCTGGTGGAGGAGGCGGGTGATGGGCAGGTAACCCTCACCTGGAATCAGAATACGGAGAGCGATTTTCTCCGTTACCGGGTTTACAGCGGCACGGCTGTTAATCCCACCACCTTGGTTGATTCTACCAGCAGTATCACAGACACGACCAAAATCCTCGCCAACCTGACCAATGGCACCCCTTATTATTTCCGGATTACCGCAGTGGATGTGACCCTCAACGAAAGCGGCTACTCCAACGAAGTCAGTGCTACCCCGACATCACTATCGGTATCGGATCAGGATAGGCTGCCCACCGAGTTCGCCCTGCACCCGGCCTACCCCAATCCCTTCAATCCCAGCACCACCGTCAAGTTCGACGTGCCCCAGTTGACGGACATGACGGTGGTGGTCTACGACCTGCTGGGAAGAGAAGTGGTCACACTGGTTGAGGGCGCCGTGCAACCGGGGTACCACCGGGTGGTTTGGTACGGGAATGCCGCCGATGGCAGCGAGGTGCCCACCGGTATGTATATCGCCCGCCTGGTGACGCCCGAGTATGCCAAGTCGATCAAGATGGTATTATTGAAGTAGCTTGTCATGCTGAGCAGTCGCCAGGATCAGCACAAACCTACCGAAGCATGGTGCTGTTGAAGTAACAGAACTGTCTATCGATGCCTATAAAGCCCCGAAAATCCTTCGGGGCTTGGCATTTATATAGTTCGACTGTCTCGAAGACGAGTACTCCAGATGCCGGGTCGTATCACAAGTCCCCTACTTCTCCTTCCGCCTGGTAAACCGCAGCCCCGACCAGGTGGCGTCAATGGCGCAGATCTTGTAGTCCATCAGCCCCGCGTCCAGGCCTGCCCGTTGGACCACCCCGTGCGATAAATCGGTAACCTCGCCGGAGGCTTTTTTAGGCCAGGCGATCCAAAGGCCTCCTTTCCCCGCTGCCGTCACCATTTTGCTGATGCCCCGGTGCAGTTCCTGCCGCGACCGGGTGAACCAGACGGTCAGGTCCCGGCGGCCCCGGTTGTCCCGGCGCAGTTGTACCCCCGGTGGCAAGTCCCCCAGGGTCTGGGCGAAGTCTTCCGGGGCATTCAACAGAACAACCAGGGAACCTTCCTTTATACCCAGTTTCGCAGCCAGCGGCCTACCGGTGTAGGCGGCAAATACCGAGCCCGGTACCCCCGGCTCCAGCGGGGGATTAGCGATGGCCTGCGCCAGATCGGTTTTAACCAGTTCCCAATCGGTGTACACTACATCCGGCATCAGCCCTTTTATTTCCTCCACCTTCGCTTTAGCGCCGCCCACAAAAACCAGCGGCACGCCCCGGGTGGCCTTCTGTTGCCGGAGGGCCAGGGCTACATCCCGGCCGTGAGATGGGATGCGGGACAGGTCTATCACTATGGCTTCGGGGGGACTTTCACGTAACTGCAGCAGTGTCTCCCGAGTGAATGGTTCCCATTTGACGGCGTAGCCCAAGGCCTCCAGTATATCGGCCCACTCGCGGGCTTCGGCTTCTTTCCAGTGGATCAAGCGGATACTGGCCATGATGCATCAGTTTAACATCTTGGGTAGATACGCGGCAACCAGCCGGGCAGGGTCGAATACCACCACCGCCCAGAGCCTGGGGCTGGCTGCCCACGGCCACGAAGAAGAAGGGGACCTTGATCAGCTTAGCCACCGATAGCAGCAAGCCGCCGGTGGTGGCGAGGTGCCCACCGGTATGTATATCGCCCGCCTGCATGCCACGCCAACGGCGGGGGTTACGCCGGAGTATACCAAGTCGATTAAGGCTTGTCCTGAGTTCGGCGAAGGATGCTGCTGTTAAGGTAAGCGTTAATGTAGTCTCGTCATGATCCCGTCACTGGCGGGGGCGTAAAGGGGGTAAGTGCTCTCTAAAAGACGGGCAAGGGCAAGGTAGCCGCCTAGGACAGATTCATAACGCCCCCGCTTTCCACCCCTCAGATTTCTGACACAACCTTCAGAAATCTGAGGGGCAGCCGGGCCAGATTGCCAGCTTGAGCTATAGCGCGCCGTTCGCCCTTTCCGGTTACTTCACGCCGGGTAACTCGATAGCACACCACCACCGATCCCACCATTGATGCCTACCCGGCATGCCATTTGCATGCCTCGGAGTGAGCACATAAACAGTTAGGTATAGCTATGCTATTCAGGTCACTCGCGTCCATCACTGCCCTGGTGATTCTACCGGGAATGATCCCGATACAGACCATCGGGTTAGAACCATTCTGCCGGTTGAGCAGCATACATCAGTTCACATTTCGCCTTCTCTACCTGCAGGGTACCTGTGGGGTATAAATCCGAAATTCCTTGTGAAACGGGTAAACGGCCTTTAGATTATTTTCGTTCCCGGGGAAACGCCCGCAAAACTTCTGAAAGGGCCTATTAAAAACCCGCTCAGCACCTGAACCAACGGGGGTAGCATCAGCCCACCGAGCCATCTCACCTAGGAGGCGCACCATGAATCGGCAAGATTTAAAACCAACCGGCGTGATACTGTTGATCGCCCTAACACTCAGTTGCCAGAAGACCATCTACCAGGGATCGGACATCGACCTGACGAACGATCTGTTTCACGGCGATATCGTCGGTACCGTAAAGCAAAAGGATGCCGGGGCTCAGATAATTGTCAGCCAGGTCGAACCGGTGGACTCCACCCAGATCGATCCGCTGACCGGGAATTTCGGGCTGTACGATCTACGGCTGGGCAACTACGACCTGACCATACTTGCTGATGGCTACCGCACCTACCGGCATAGAAATGTGATGGTCTATGGAGGAGGGTCCAGTTACTTGGGCGAGGTGGACCTCTCCACCGTCCCTGACCTGGTGTCACAACACTACCCGGAAGATATGGACGAAATCGTGTATTCCCGCCGAGGGCAGCGGTTGAGCATCTCCATCCTGTTCACCCAGGACATGGACCGCGAGAGCGTGGAGGCGGCCTTTTCCACCGATCCTCCCACCGAGGGTACCTTCCATTGGGGCCAATATACACCCGAACCCACCCCCCGCTATTTCTACGATGAGATGGCCTATGCGGCCTACGGAGGCGGCGCCACCATTACCACCTACAGCAAGATCTCCAGCGTCACCTACCGGATGGCGCAGAAGGACGGCTACCCGGACACCACCTACCACGTCACCCTGAGCACGGAGGCCCACGATACCGCCGGGGTACAGCTGCGTTTCCCGCTGGAGTTCTCGTTCAGCACGGTGCAGTCAGCCGTCAGTTACAGCGGCATTCAGTCCAGCCCCTTCCACGGTGATATCGACGTAGGGCCGCTGACAAACTCATTTATCGTTACCTTCCCCCGGCGCATGGATCAGGTGACCACTGAGGCGGCCGTGAGTGTTACACCGGCCCAACAGTTCTTCTTCGTCTGGCCGCAGAGGAACGTGCTCAAAATCTATACCGGCGAGCCGCTGTATGCCGACACCACCTACGAGATAACCATTGCCGCCTCGGCCCTGGACCTGGACGGTCTGGCCCTGGGCGATGAATTCTCGTTTTCCTTCGAAACAGCCCCCGTGAGGGTGACCAGTACCACACCTTCGAACGCGGAAGTGTACGTGAACCCGGATCATGTGATCACTTTCTGGTTCAATACCTTTATGGTGAAATCGACCGTAGCCGGCGCCTTTACCATCGATCCCGCTATAAGTGGCACGTTCACCTGGGGCACCCGGTACTCGGATAACGATAAAAGAGCTATAACTTTCCGGCCCAATGGCAACCTGAGAGTGAACACCAAGTACAACCTCACCCTCAGCCCGGCGGCCAGCGACCTGCACGGCACAGGTTTGAAGGAAGCATTCAGCTTCACCTTTATCACCAGGCCGGAGCTGTAAGCCGTTCACCGCGAAGGCACCAATTGCGAGGTTGCTGTATGAAGCTCCTGAGGCATTATATCATTTGCGTCACCTTGAGCATGCTCATGCCGGCCGGCCCCGCCACGGCCACCGACACCCGGGTGGAAACCCTGGGTGACGCCGGGCTGTTCATCCGGGATGATAATAACATCTGGCAATTTCCGAGTACGGTGCTGGATTATCGCACCACACAGGTGTTGAGTCTCGCCGGCCGGGTGAACGAGCTCACGCCCCGGTCGGACCTGCGGACCACCGGGATTTCCCCCCTACCACGGGGCATGGCTATTGGCGCGGCCTTCGGTGCAGGGGAGAGGCAGGTGCTATACGCGCCCCTGAATGCTAAGGAGCAACTACACCTGTTTTATGGCTTGCCCCGGGGAAATCGAAGCTTCGGATTACGCCTGAGCCGCTATGGCGCCCAGCGAAACCAGCCTCCCACTTACGAGCGTTCGGTGAGTGTAACCGAGATGGAGCTGGGACTGAAAACCGGACTGGACCGGGGCTGGACCATTGAAGGCGCTCTGCATTTCAGTGGCACTAGCTTTGTAGACCTAATCGGCGGCCAGAAACGAAGCGTCCCCGATGGATATTACGAGTACGGCCTGCGTTTGCGGGGGTTCCTGGATTTGGGAGAAAATGTTCAGATAGTCCCGCTGCTTACTGCCTCCAACGCTCGACGGGGAGCGCGCCTGTCTGATGATAGTCGCCAGTCGGAAGACTATCTCAAGGGCCGTTTTGGGATTGGTCTACAGGTAGACCGTCCGGAAGCGCTGCTGCTGTTGGTCCACGCTTCGATCAGCTACCAAAGAATGGAAATCAAGAACAGCATCGGTGAATCGAGCGAGATCGTGACCTGGGACCTGCCGGTAACCGGCGTGGGACTGGAAAAGTGGCTGCGGCCCTGGCTGGCTGTGCGGGCGGGAGCGATTTTACGGATCCGGATAACTGATACCCAGGGTGGCAGCCAATCCGGTCAGCACAGGATCGTCGATACTACCACCGCCCAGAGTCTGGGGCTGGCGTTTCGACTGGATGGGCTGCAGGTCGATTTCGCACTCGAGTCGATGGTGCTCCAGGAGGGCCCTTACTTTCTCAGCGGCCGGGAAGCGCCACTATTTGCTAAGGTATCGCTGGTCAACGCCTTCTAAACCGCTGACTCTTGATCCCGGCTTAGCCCCTACGGCGCCAGTGCGAGACGAGATTCCACAATCGTCAGGGGGTGTTGCGCTCCGTCAAAAACAATTTGGACGAATTGCCTTAAATAATTCAGCTCACCGCTTCAGCATCCCGGTGAGTCCTACTAGGAACATGGATACTAATACCCATCCGAATATAATGTGAAAACAGAAGTACGCCAAAATTATAACGCCGCAAATGTTCCGGGCCACCGGGAGCCAATAGGTCACCTGGTGCAAGTTAATCAGCGGAATGAACGCGTCTAAAGCGTATATTGGTGCAACGAATTTAGGATAAGCATCAGAAATAATATACCTACCGCTTGTGGTATCGATGGTAAGGTCCTTGTCTTGAGTGGGAAGCATTACATCCATCTGTCGGCCGAATTGGAACAGAACGAGACCCACTAGCCAGAAACCTAAAAGCCATGAAACAGCCTGCCATGGCCGGTAACCGTAACCCAATAGTCTGCCAAACACCCATCGTCGAATCTTCGCGCCTCTGCTCACGGGGGCATGCTTAACATAAGAATCATTTTTAGCAATCAAAACATCTTGGGCGTCCTTCTCAAAGCCGCTTTCCTTGAGCACTTTCGCTAACTGCTCATAAGGCTGCGGTGTATATACCCCCGGTTGGCTACGCCTGATCCATTCCAAACGGCTTTTTATATGATCTGCCTGCAATTGGTCAATCCGGTCGTAGGTCAACCCGTCCAGAGCTAACTTGCCTGGGACCGGCCAACTATCCGGTTGGTCAAAAAGAACACCTATCTTCGCATGCCGCAAATCCAATGAAGCCTGTTCAGGCTTCTCCAGGTCTCTCCAGATAAATGCACGGAAGACGCTTGCACCATTGAGGTCGACCAAGCCTTCGATTTTTGGGGGGTTTTCTTCCTCAGCCCTTATAATCAGGTTTCCCCCAACTGTTGCATTTTCCAAATCGAGGGCCGGTTGCTCCCTGCTTTTAAAATTCCCGCCGCTACAGAAAAGACTACCTCCGATGTGGGCCCCCAAGAAGCGCACGGCACCCTCAGCGCAAAACTCTTGCTGCAAATGCACGTCCCCTTTGACGTTTAAGCTGTCGGCAGTCAAGGCCTTCCCATCCGGATTAAGGAAACGGCCATTGCTGCACTCCAAGTTGCTGCCAATGGCTGCTCCCAAAAGGCGAACTTCACCCTGAGCCTCAAAATCATCTTTCAAAAATACGCTCCCTTTGACGTTTAACCTGTCGGCAGTCAAGGCCTTCCCATCCGGATTAAGGAAACGGCCATTGCTGCATTCCAAGGTGCTACCAAGGGTAGCTCCTAATAAGCTCACCTCACCCAGAGCCTCAAAATCTTCATTTAGAAACACGCTCCCTTCAACATTTAATCCAGCGGCATTCAAGGCATTGCCTTTCGGATTCAGGAAACGGCCTTTGTTGCACCCCAGGTCACCTCCAATACTCGCTCTCAAAAGGCGAACCCCACCCTGAGCCTCAAAATCATCTTTTAAAAATACGCTCCCTTCGACATCTAAATTATCGGCATTCAACGCCTCTCCATCCGGATTAAGGAAACGACCCTTGCTGCAATCCAAGTTGCTGCCAATGGTCGCTCCCAAGAGGCGCACCTCGCCCTCAGTCCGGAATCCATTTCTTAAATGCAAAGGCCCCTCAATTCTGGCACCATCCGCTGCCAGTTTTTTAACATGAGAGCCGTCGAAAAACAAGCCTCTAACCATTGAATGTCGAAGATCGATATTCTCCATAATTCGACATCCGAAAAATGATAGAGGGAAATTCAGCTGGGCGAATACCAACATTAACGGCTCTACGATTCTGGCGCCCCTAATCTGGATACCGCTTTGCCTAACAAAATGCTTGGCCTTATCATCGGTGCACAACCAGGAAATGCAGTCAGCTCTCAATGTGCGTTTCTTTCCCCAGGTGTCTCCTTTTTCCGGGTCGTTCTCTTTCTCGTCGTCTACCCGATAATCCACAAACACCCCTTTTGCCACTGCCCGGAAGAATTTCTTCTCCGCAGGGATAATTTCATCGAAGTGCTCCGTCGCCAATTTCAAAAGTCCGTCTGATCGATCCGGCATGCAATTCCCTTTAATGATAGCTGAGCATTTCCTATTGAGTGAGCGTGATATTACAATTTACTGTCGAGGATTCCAAACAGATTGGCCGTATCACCTAGACGTGTGCTATTGGGAAGGTAAGTTATTTGCTGCGCCAGCTGCCCCTACGGCGCCGCCGCCTGCATGAGCAGGCCGCAGAACCAGGCGCAATAGGTGCCCAGGGCGTAACCCAGCACCGCCAGCAGCACCCCCACCGGCGCCAGGGCCGGATGGAAGGCCGCGGCCACTATGGGGGCCGAAGCCGCCCCACCCACATTGGCCTGGCTGCCCACGGCCACGAAGAAGAAGGGGGCCTTGATCAACTTGGCCACCGACAGCAGTACGATGACGTGGATAAGCATCCACACCAGGCCCACCAGGAACAGGTGGGGACTGTCGAACACCGCCATGATGTCCATGCGCATGCCGATGCTGGCCACCAGCACGTACAGCAGCAGGCTTCCGTAGCGCGAGGCTCCCACGCCCTCCAGTTGCCGGAAGCGGGTGAAGGACAGCAGCAAGCCGCCGGTGGTGGCGATTACGACTATCCAGAAGAAGGGGGAGGTGAGGCTGTACTTGGCCAGCCCGGGGGCATGGGCGACGATCCAGGGGGTGATGAGGTCCGAGCCCAAGTGTGCTACAGCCGTAACCCCGAATCCAACCGCCAGGACCGTGGTGACATCTGTCAACGAAGGGATATGGGCTATTTTCGCCCGGTAGGTTTCGATACTGCGGCGCACCCGGTCGATGGCGGAGGCGTCCCCCTGGAACCACTTATCGATTTTCTCGGAAATACCTGCACCGTAGAGCAGGAAGGCCATCCAGAGGTTGGCGATGATCACGTCTACGGCGATCATAGTGGAAAACAGATTGTCGCTGACCCCGAAGACCTCCTTCATGGCGGTTTGATTGGCCCCACCGCCGATCCAGCTGCCGGCCACGGTGCTCAGTCCCCGCCAGACGGCGTCAGGCCCGGCCCCCCCGACGACATCAGGGGCTAAATAGCTGAAGATCAGTACCGTCAAGGGACCCCCGATGACGATGCCGGCAGTGCCGGCCAGGAACATGATCAGCGCCTTGCGCCCCAGGCCGATAACCTCCTTTAAGTCGATGCTCAGGGTCAACAGCACCAGGCTGGTGGGCAGCAGGTAGCGGGAGGAGACGAAATAAAGGTTGGACTGTTCCCCGGAGATCAAGCCCACGGAGTTAAGGACCGACGGAATGAAATAGCACAGTAATAGCGAAGGGATGTACTTGTAGAATTTTCGCCAGAAGGGCCGCTCGCTATGGGAGGTCTGGAAAACGAACGCCAGGATGAGTAGCAGAATTCCAAGTACAATCGCGTCGTTGGTGATCAGGGGGTTCATTCTCAGTCCACTTGTTGAGGTTGGGTCAACCGGGCGGTGCTCCGGGCGGAATTACCGCCGCCGGGCTGACCGAATATCTACTTCCAGGTAATGGCACCGGGCGTAAAACTACATCGGCCCGTAGTGGCAGGCAAGTCTGTAAGGCGGGCATGCCGGGCGTAAGATGGAACCGAAAAGCGGCTCCAGATTGAAGCAATATATGATCCAAGTAAAAAACCTCCGACGGAGGAGGCCGATTGCTCCGTCAGAGGTAGGTACACACAGGAACTCGCTAATTGATGCTTACCTATGCCCGCGGGGGTGGGATCTTGCGGATTATAAGGGTAGGTCAGTTTACTTCACCGTTTTTTGGCTGGACGCCAAGTGCAGGAAGCATAGGTAAGCAAGTTTTTGCTTCGAGACAGTTCGGGACTGCACTCGTAACCGGATATTTCAAAGACCAAATCTGATAATATCAGGGGCAAATACCTTGCCAGAAGTTGTCTGGAGGGGGAGCATCGACGGGGACGGGTGTGTTGGACAGGCCGGCGGTCGGCGGATAAGGCTGTCAAACTGCCAGGGCTGTGTCAAAATGTTGCAGCGGCGGTGAACCGGTCCCAAATTGTCCCGGTAGCAGTCCCCGGCCGGGGCACAAAGGTTATATTTAGAGGATTACACTGATCAGGTTGGCCAGTGGCAGGTTGGCATCGGCGATTTCAGATGATCGGGACCACAGGCGTTATCTGCCGGTCATTGCTTAACCATCAAGGACGTCCCGATTGGTAAAGGGGGCTGTAAGCAAGCGCCACAGAACCTTACGCCCGGTGAGCCAGCTTATGGTGGCCCCCGACTTCCGGTTTGCCAGGATTTGGCGGGCCAGCCAGGGGGTGACGGTTTCCACCCGGTCAGTCAGGATGTTTATCATGCGCCGGGCGCGCGGCCAATCGGGAGACTGCCGGTCCAGGTTGTCCATCAGCAGGTCGGTGACCACCATCCCCGGCCGCAGGGAGCCCACTATCAACGGCGTATCGCGACACTCCCTTACCAGCGCCTCGGTGAGGTAGGTGACAGCCCGCTTAGTGGCGCCATAGACCGCCAGGCCGGGCACTTTCCGCCCGGTGCTGCCCAGACCCTCCATGTTATAAAGAGCGCCGAAACCCTGCTCCCGCATACCGACCAGGGCCACCCGGCTGCCGTTAAGCACCCCAATCAGATTTGTTTCCACTACCTGCCTGGCAAGTTCCGAGCTGAGGTTCGCCACCGGGAGACGGGGATGGGCCCGGCCGGCGTTGTTGATCCAGATATCCACCCGGCCAAAGTGCTTAAGGGCGCCCTCCCAAAGAGATTGTACCTGCTGATAGTCGGTAACGTCGCAGGGCTGACCCCTGATCCGCTCCCGGTGGTGGTTGATCGCCAACCGATCGACGGCCGCTGTCACTCTAGGCGGGGCCCGGCCGCTGACGACGACCTGGCACCCATGGGCTAAAAAGGCATCAGCCAGGCCATAACCGATGCCCCGTGTGCTGCCGGTGATAACGACGGTTCGCAGTCCGCCGTCACCCGGTTCAGTCATGCTCACAGATCTCTTCCCGGCGTACAGTGATGCCATCCGGCGACATCACTATCTTGCCCCGGGAAGCCAGGAAAGCGATCATCTGGTCGAAGGTGTAGGCCTGGCCGGTGCAGTTGGTAAACCGGGCGCCGGACCCGAAGCGGCTTTCCACTTGCGATTGCAATTCACGGTGTGAGGGAGCACGCGTGGCTGCCTGTAATAGGTGCAGGATTTCGTGGGCGTGAATCAGGTTATCTGTTGTCGATTGTTCCATAGCCGGTAGCATCCCTATGCTTGGGTAAAATTCGAGCTGAAATTATGACCCCCTGTTATTGAAGGCCATAAATTCCCTTGTCCCCGGTGTTCACCGCCCCGCTGCACCGGATTAGTTCCTGACGCCAAACACTGCTTGCAATATTGGTGGACCGGCATTAAAGTGTCGCCCGTTGCGGCAGCTATGGGATGTGAGGTTTCCCGCAAAAGTAGCGTACCGCAGGAAAATCTTACGACCAATATGATAAGGGAAAGTCCATCGGCAAATAGTCCCCGGCGATACCAGCCGCGGGCCGGAAATGGGCGGTTATAACTATGGGGAAAAAAGTCAGCTCGAAGGAATTGGGACTGGTAGCCGGTCTGGCCCTGGGCAAATTCTTTTTCAAGACCGAAGATCTGCATTTCGGCTTCTGGACGGACGACCTGGAACCGGTGGTGGATAATTTCAAAGCCGCCCAGGAAAAGTATAGCGAGCACTTGATAGCGCACATCCCGGATGGGGTGCACACCATCCTCGACGTGGGCAGTGGGGGCGGCAATCTGGCGGCCGCCTTGCTGGCCGAGGGCTACCGGGTGGATTGCGTATCCCCCAGCGAGCACCTCTCCCGGCGGATCGAGGAAAAACTGGGTGACCAGGGGGAGCTGTTCAAGTGCAAGTATGAACACCTGGAAACCGGCCGGCGCTACGATCTGATACTTTTCAGCGAAAGTTTCCAGTACGTGAAAATCCCCGCCGCCCTGCAGAAATGCATGGAACTGCTCAACGAGAGGGGCCATATCCTGATCTGCGACTTCTTCAAACTGGATTCCGGGCAGCAATCCATCCTGGGCGGCGGCCATAAGCTGGCGAAATTCCTGGCCCATATCGAGGAAGTCCCGGTAACCAGCCGGCTTGATATCGATATCACAGCGCGTACCGCCCCCACCATCCAACTGTGGGATGCTTTCCTGCGGGATGTGGGCCTCCCGGTGCGTGGTCTGACGGTGGAATATTTCCGCACCCGGTTCCCCTGGATCACTCGCCTGCTGGGCTGGATATTGCGCCAGCGCCTGGCCCGCATCGACCGCGCCTATTTCTCCGGGGCATCGCTGCACCAGGACTTCCTGACCAACAAGACCTACCGGCTGCTGCTTTATCAAAAGACGGCCTAGTCCGCAGCTACCGGCGGGCGATGATCTCCTCCATCTGATCCAGCAGCTGATCCATTTTCTGTGTAGTTGCCACGATGGGCGCCGGCGTGGACATATCAGCGCCGGCCAGCTTCAGCAGCTCGATGGGATAGAGTGAGCTCCCGCTGCTGAGGAATTGGAGGTAGTCGTCCACCGCCGGCTGGCCCTCAACCAGAATTCGAGTCGCCACCAGTTGCGAGGCGGCAAAGGCCACCGCGTAGCTATACATGTAGTAGTTGTAGTAATAGTGCGAGATGCGGCACCAGGACATCCGCTCCTCGTCGTCCACTACCATCTCCGGGCCCCAATACCGCTGGTACATTTCCCCGAACACCTGGCCTAAGGCCTCGTGGGTCAACGGCTCGCCGTTCTCCACCATTTCGTGCATCACCAGGTCGAACTCGGCGAAACGGGTCTGGCGGTAGAAGGTGATGCCGATACCCTGGACGTAGGACTGCAGCAGCGACAGTTTCTCGGCGTCGCTCTGAGCATTATTCAACAGATAGTGCATCAAGAGCGCCTCGTTGGCGGTGGAAGCCACCTCCGCCGCCAGCGTGGGGTAGTCCGAGTCGATGTAGGGTTGGTTCTGGGCTGACAGGTATGAATGCATTGTGTGCCCCAGCTCGTGGGCCAGGGTAAATACAGCATCCAGGGTGCCGTTGAAGTTCAGCAGTATGTAGGGGTGCACCCCGTAATAAGTCCCGCTGGAGTAGGCCCCCCCACGTTTGCCCTGGTTTTCGTAAACGTCGATCCAGCGCTCGTCGAAGGCCCGCTGGACGATGGCCAGGATATCTTCACCCAACGGCTGCAGGCCGGCCAGTACCAGGGCCTGGGCCTCCTCATAGGTGTAAATCTTCTCCACTTCCGGGAACAGAGGCGCATAGGTGTCATAGGGATGCAGCTCGTCCACCCCCAGCACCCGCTTCTTGATGCCCGCCCAGCGGTGCAGCGGCTCCAGGTTGTCGTTCACCGCTGTGATCAGGTTGTGATACGTTTCGGTGGGTACATTGGGGCCGTCCAGGGCTGCAACCAAGGTGTTCTCGTAGCCCCGGGCCTTCATCAGGAACAGCGACACCTTGAGCTCGGCGTTCAGTAGGGTCGTGAGGGTGTTCAGGTGGCTCTGGAAGGGCACGTACAGTTCCTGATAGGCGTCGTGGCGTACCCGGCGATCACCGGAGTTCATGTACAGGTAGTACCGGCTGCGGGACATCTGCACGTCCTGCCCCTGGGCATCCTTGATATTGCCCCAGGTGAAGTCGGTGTTGGTTAGCATACTGAAGCCGTCGCGTGGCCCGCCTGTGATGTCCTGGGCCAGGGCCATGATCTGCTCCTGCTCCTTGGGCAGCACGTGGGCCTGCTGGCGCCGCAGGTCATCCAGGTGATGGCTGTATTCCTTTAACCCGGATTCCTTTTTCATGAACCTGCCCAGTTTTTTATCGTCGATAGCCACGATCTCCGGCTCCATGAAAGCAGTAGCGCTGGAGAACCTGGTATTCAGCCCCTCGATCCGTTGGGCTCTCGACTGGTTGGTGGAGTTGCCCAGGTCCACGTCCCGGTTACGGGCGGCGTAGCTGTACAGATGCTCAAACTGCAAGCCCACCCCGTCCCGCAGATTCAGGGCGGCCAGCAGTTGGGCACCCGATTTGCCCAGTTGGCCTTCGAAGCGGGCGAAATCGCCCAACCGCTCCCGGGCCTCGGTGAAGGCGGTTTCCCAGGCCTCGTCGGTTGCGAAGATATCCGTCACGTTCCAGGTGTCGCTTTCCTCGACCTGGTCCCGGGTAGGCACGGCGCCGCTTTCCTGCGCGGGGAGATAGGTAATTAAGGTGATCATTAACGCCACACTACCGGCCAGCGGCAGTCTGCTCAGTACGGTTCTGCTCACGATGCTCTCCTTATTATAAGTATGGGTACAGCTTAATTTAGACTGGCCGAGGTGGCAAATGGTTGTCCCGGGAGTGTTATCCTCTTCGGCTGTGCCCACCCTACTACCGAAATAGTCAGCCTGGACCTTCTCCACCACATTCGTTTGCCGTCGGCCCATCAATCCTGAAGCCTGCCAAGGCAGCAAGTTTTTCTTCGCACTTCCATTCTCATCCGGCAATAATATCAGGCCGGCAAGATGGGACATATTGGAACCGATAAAAGCAGCCTGGTGCCGCTGATCGACCGGCTGAACCGCTACCCGGTGGGTCTGGTGGACAACGAGATACTGCGCGAGATACTCACGCTGCTGTTCTCCGAGCAGGAGGCGTTCGTGGCTTCCCGCTTCCCCTTAGAGGAGGCCACCCTGCCCGAGTTGTGCCGGTTCACAAAAATGGAACCGGAGACGTTGCTACCGGTGCTGGAAACCATGGCCGACAAAGGGTTGGTCATGGACCTGCCCTACGGCGGCGACACCTACTACCTGCTCATGCCGGGGACGATCGGCTTCTTCGAGTTCACCTTCATGAAGCACCGCACCGACCTGCCGCTGGAAAAAGTAGCCCGTTTAATGTCCGAATACCTCTATGCCGACCCGGTCCACGGACAGGCGAGCGAATTTTTCGGCAGCGTAACGCCCCTCACCCGGTCCCTGGTTCACCAGGAGCATATTCCGGTCACCAGCGTAGTCACCACCTACGAGAGCGCCCAACGGATAATCGAGGAGTCCAGTTTCGGTGCGGCCGGGTTGTGCTTCTGCCGGCACAAGAAAGAGCACCTCGGCGGCAAATGCAAGAAGGGGGCGCCCACCGCCGATATCTGCATTTCCCTGGGACCCGGAGCCCGCTTTTTCGTGCGCCGGGGCTTTGCTGAGCAGAAGACCAAGGCGGAAATGCTGGAGATCATCGACCGGGCGCGGGACCTGCACCTCACTCATATTACCGACAACGTACGCCAACGGCCGTCCTTCATCTGCAATTGCTGCGGCTGTTGCTGCGAGCTGGTGCGCGGCGTGCAGGCAGGCTACCACGACGGCATCGCCAAGACCGGCTACATCGCCGCCATCGATCCCGACAGCTGCGATTATTGCGGGGAGTGTTTTACCGCCTGCAACGTGCGGGCCATCGGTCTGGCGCGGGAGAACGGCCGGCTGGCTGGGAAAGACCGGTACAGCACCGTCAACCGGGCTATCTGCCTGGGTTGCGGCGCCTGCATCACGTCCTGCGACCGGGAGGCAATCACCTTAACGCCCCGGGAAAAGACCCCCTTGCCGGCGGAAAACCGCCAGGCGCTGCTTAGGACCATACTACGGGAAAAGGGGCGGTTGAAGCCTTATATCACCGCCCGCATCAAGAAGAAAATACGCCGGCTGGTATCCGCCGGTTAAGCGAACTCACCCCGGTCGCTTACGCGATTCCCCCTCTCTTAAAATAGAGGGGGCCGGAGGGTGAGCAA
>SDBT01003363.1_pt1 | contig 27732 bp, 45 predicted proteins | sample 2277101 | NCBI WGS metagenome assembly SDBT01 (sample SAMN10404973, study PRJNA504765) | marine sediment metagenome | isolation source: marine sediment core GS10_PC15, 103 cmbsf | place: Arctic Ocean: Southern Knipovich Ridge | collected 2010 | reverse complement strand
GCCCAGCATGTGCGGTTGCCCAACCATATCATCCGAGGTTTGGTGGGCGAGTGGAGTTTTGGCAATCGTCTTGAGCAATTCGCTGTGCATGGCCAGGGCGTAGGGTTCCCCTGTATAGGTGGGTTTCTTCACCCTGAATCGGAATGTGTCCAACTTGCCTACCGCGACACCGTCGCCATTGTCCAGGACGGCAGCGAACTCGACGATCTCACAGGTGTCGGGATCGAGTCCAGTGGTTTCCAGGTCTATACTAACTATGTGCATCAGCTTCTCCCATTCGTATATCTGAGTCTCTGGCTACCTTGAGTATTATCAGGCAGTTTTCAGCCGCAGAGCTATGTCCGCTTTGCAAGGCTTTTATAACTAGGTCGACTTCGCACAGCAACTTTTCGTGCCGGTATTCCAAACCAAATACGCTCATGTTTTTCCCCGCTACCTAAAGTATATCAGGTAAGTGTACAGTTGTCAAGTAAGTTCCGCCCTAAGCTTGTCAATTAGATCGAGGGCGGGTTGCCCTTGAAAGTGCGCTCCGTCGGGCATCTGCACATAAGCCATTGGGACTTCTCCGTGGCCACAGCAAGCGTTCATAACGCCCGGCAGTGTGCCGAGGCAGGCGTCGTGCCCCTCTTCCGTGCAGTGGTCGCCACAATGGCCGCACGGTCTGTCGCTTCCCGCCGTGGGCGCGTCAGTGTCCTCGAAACGGTACTCCCCGCCCTCAAACACAATAACATGCCCCCGCCACTTTGATCGTGCGCTCATGTCCACTGCCTTGATCTACCGCCTACAAGAAGCGCTGAGTCAGCTAAGTCGTCCCAAAGCCTACAACCAGCCAGAGTTTTTGCCCCGTCCCCGCATCGCCTCGCGTCAAGGTTATCCAAGTCGAGGATGGCGTGTGCTAAATCTTCCACACTCATACGTCGGAGAACGCTCACTCTTCCGGCCCTACTACTCATGTAGGCGTCAAGTCGATCCTCGACGCGCGAGCAGTCGGCGCACAGCTTAGCAGGCAGCAGCGAGGGGGTGTTGCCACAGTTTCCGCACGACCCGGTCTTAATTGCTTCGCTCATTTGGTTTTCTTTCTACTATCAATGATGGCGTTAGCCAAGTTCTTTGTTATCGTGTTTTTCTCTCGGTTAGTTTTCTTGACAGGACGACCAACCTATTCCACGCCTTGCGGCGGGGGGTGATTTGCAGGCCGCAGCCAGATGAAGCTGTCAAGGCGTGCATGTCAAGAATGGCGTCCGCATCATCCTTGCTGAGGAACTGTGACAGCAGGAACGCCCTTGCCGTCTCATTGTGCATGAGAGGCAGCATCAGGTCTCGTAAATCCAAACACGTCGCACACAAGCCAGTCACACGCTTAGGTATAAGGTTTCCGCAAATCTCGCAGCGTTTCGCTTCACTAGCTTTACTCATGGATGCTCGCCTCCTCCTTAGAGTACACGTCATTGGCTATGGTGGCAAGTTGCCTCCAGCCCTCCTCCCGGGAAGGGTCGTAATCGTCCGCCTCACCGTCACTGTAGGCATCATCTATGTCCACTATGGCCGCAGCCATACTAGGCGTCAGCAATACGCCGAGCAGGATGGCTCTGGCCTTTTCACTCCGGTCAGTCAGGACGGTTATGTGGTCGATCAAATCCATGCACCGCCCACACTTTTTAATAAGGGGCAGTGGTAGGGGGCAGTTACATAGTTCGCAGCGCTGGGTCACGATGGTTTCGCTCATTTCATGGCCTCATAGTAGTCCGCCGAGACGGCTTTCAGGATCAAGCGGGTGCCACACTTACCGCCCTCAGGCTGCTCAACTAGGGGAGTGATGACAATGCCTTCTCGCCCCTTGAACTTACACCTAATGTCGTCAGCTTCGGATATGGTGGTTGGCCCATCTATGAGCTTGTCAATGAGGTCAAGGAGGAAAACACCTGCGTATAGGAGGGGTACTGTCTCAATGTCGAACAGTTCACAATAACACGTAACTGCGCCCCAGTCGAGGTAGTCACCGTCGACGGAAATATCAAACACACGATAGCCGCGACCCATGCCAGTGCCGTAGTCCATCGGCTGAACTCCCGCGCCGTAAATCTCGCCGAAGACGATTACATTGGCGATGTTGCCGCACGAAATGAACTGGATCATGTGCCGCATATCGGACGTCAGAGGGAGGGCATACACTGAGCCTTCACCCGCTTTACGGATATTGTGCGAGCCCCACATGAACTCTGGTCCATCGTCCGTGTTGATTATACCAACACGGGAATTGGTGCCATGTAGCTTCTCGGTGATTCGGACACGGGTGCCTTCCTTGAGGTATCGAGCATTACGGTAGTAGTGCTGGATATTCGTGTACTTGTGGAACTCTTCCGGACATGAGGCGCAGTTGCCGCCACGCATCGACTGATGCACGGGCGGTTGGTACTTCACGCCGCCGAACAGTTCGGTAACGTCTGAGCCCGCCTCACCTATGATTGGGTATTGAGTGGACAACTTAGCCCAGGGAATCCCGAAGCCAAAGGACGGAATCCCACGCAAGCGGATAGCACCAATGCGGCACTTAGTCTTGACGAAGTGTTCTGTGTATAGAGCATGTTTGAGATAGGTGTCTACCCCTAGTTCGACTGCCACTTCTGGGTCGATCATCATATCGGGCGGGAAGTATACGCACAGGTCGTCAACCGCCATGTCGCCCTTGCCAGAGATAAACTTGGTGCCGAGAACGGTTACGATCTCCAGGCGGTCAGCGTGGGGGTGTGCCTCAACGGCTTCTACTACAACTACTTCAATCGGCGTGTCGCTCACAGTGTATTCTCCGGTTTCTTGTTGTTAAGTATGCCGCGAACTGCCAAGCAGATAACTCCGAGTGAGTTTAACGTGAGCCACGGCATGTCTGACAGGAAAAAGTAAACCACCCAGAAAAAGCTTACGGCAATGGAAAGGGAAAAGCCGATTACACGGGAGCGGTCGTTGTCACCCGACTTGTACCATTTTACTACCCAGGATGTAAGGACACCTAGGAACTCTGCTATTAACACAGTACGTTCTCTGGTCAGGTGCCATATCCAAATGGTGGGGGCGAACACATTGCACACTTTGCGAGGTTCGGGCCGTTCCAGTGGCCGCACGCGTCACAGAGCCAGTCGTGCGTCGTGTCGGAGGTTGGCCACGTTAGGTGTATCAGTGGGTGGGGCAGGGCATAGTGGTCATGTCCAGGGATTTCTTCCTGTATTGGGCTAAAGGCGGCGTCAAGGTGTCCTAGTATGACTTCGCGGCCTTTGTCAGTGAAGTGTTTGTCGTGAAGGATGGCGTGACGGAAGTCGAAGAGGGCGGTCATCAGAAATGTTCGCCTCTCCTCTGGCTGTGTCAACCTCTTCCGTATACACACCTTGCCGTCGATCAAATGCTCCGTGGCTTTGGGCCACCTGTTCGGGATACCGACCGGCCAGGACGGAAGCTCGTCCGGTCGCGCGCTGATGAAGTTAGCCTCGGTGCCGCAGTACGGGCATTTACATGTCTTCATTATCGAGCATCCTGTGGGTGAGCTTCGGCCATAAAAGCGGCCTCAAGATTGTCAATGACGTCTGTGATCGCGCGGCCAGTGTCAACCCCCTCATAGTGGCTGAGCAAGTTAACGAGGGTCCGTCTCACGTCTCGCACGAAGGTGTCGTGCTGCTCCTTCAAGGCGTCGTGCCGCTCCTCCAAGTCATCGTAGTCGCCTACAGTGACATAGGCCCCGTCGGCTACTGCACACATGTGGTCAAAGGAGTCGAGACTGTATTGTGTTACCATTGCTTACTCCCTCTGTGGGTTATCCACAGCCGTAAAAGCGGCCTGCATCGCGGTGACTAAGTCCCCGTCTGCGGAGGAGGTGTGGTCAATAATAAAGGCGTCGAGACCGTCGTCCACGTCGCGCATAAAGGCGTTAAGCTTTTCTTCCAAGGCGGAGTAGTCGCATACAGTAACGTAATCACCGCAGCCTGTTTCCGACATGCCACCCCCATCATATTTGTATCGCTTAACCATAGTGTTCCCCTGTTGTATTGGTTCTATACTCAAGTATATCACACTGAGGACCAATGTCAAGGGGAAATCCACCTAATTGGCGGATTTCCCCGAAGTATTTTCACGGTGCGGTCAGGTCACCCCTCTCCCTCATTAGAGGGGGAACCGCTCGACAGAAGTACACCGGCCCTTCGTCGTCCTCTATGGATTCCCAAATCCGAGCCATGCGGTCAATGACGGGCACTAGCTCAGGGTGGGAGAGCCGGGCTCGTTCCTTGCACACGTAGGGTATGGTGTCGAAGCTGACATACTGGCAGTCCCACATAACCATTTCATCAGACCTGAACTGGTCTCGCTGCTTACGGGTGCAGCTTGTGGAGTCCAGGATGACCGTCTTATTACCCGCAAGAAACAGGGCTCTGACCATCGTGCGTGCCATAGCCCACACCTGATGTTCCATGGGGGCGTACCATCGCCGCCCGGTCAGTGCCCACCGGAGAGCGTCAGGGCTGACAATAGGGTGCCCGGTTGAGCGGGCCCAGGTTGACTTCCCTGATTGTGGAAGCCCGCAAGTACAAATTAGGGTGTTCCCTCTACATACTTTCTCTTTCATTCGCTCAGTGCCTCCCAGACCCATTCGTAGGCCATGTAAGCGGGAATCGCCACTATCGAGGCGAGAAGTACGCCGCCCAGGAAAATGACGCTTCCCATGACGCTGAGGTCAGGAGGGCCGACCATCACCAGCAGCACTCCCGTGGCAATGGCTGTGCAGCAAATGTGCCAGCCGATTGCTTTCAGTAAGTATCGTCCAAACTTCTTCATTTCGTGTCCTCCCAGACGTATTCGTGTGCCACGTAGACCGCAACGATCCCTAGGCTGACGTAGGCTATAAGTGGGGCCATCATGCAGGCATACTGCAAGGCGAAGGCCATATCCTGAATGGTCGCGCCCGCAACGATGATAGTTGTTATGCAAGAAAACAGCGCCCAGGATGTTGCTTTCAAGAGGTATCTAAATAGTTTCTTCATTGTTCTTTACCCCATGTGATTCTATGCCAGATGCGCTCATGCGCGTAGAAGAAGAAAACCTTCGCCCCCTGGCAGATTACGGACAACTCTATCGTGAACCCCAAGTCCCCGGTGAGTGCCCAAATGATTCCTATTGTGAGGAAGAAAGAGAAGGTCTCCCAGCTGATCGCCTTGGCCAGGGATCGGCGGGACTTGCTCTTGTCTCTCTTCCGCAGAAGCTTCTTAAAAATGGCTATCACTTCTTTTCCTCTCTAATCCAAACTTGTTCTTTTAAGGTTCCTCGGTTCCCCATTTCAGTAAGGTTTGCTATTGGAACAAACGGGAGCCATGTGCCTTCCATACCTTCACAGACAATTACTTGCCCACTGCGACCACGGCAGTATTTAGCTAAGTTTGCATAATTGATCTCGTTATACTTGTAAGCCCGCCCAGCATTCCCTTGGTAAGGTGGATCAATGAACCATGTTGATTTAGGATTATATCTGTAACTTGTGTAGCACCCTTCAAAGGTTTTCCAATGTTTGATTTTTGGGAGGTATTTTATTGTGTTGTTAATCAACAACGCTGCCGTATTATTACGTCTCCATTGTGGATCAGATTTAGGTAAACTGGACCGATCTGCTCTCGCTGTTACCGTGTGGCCCGGCGCTGATCTCCCCCACCCAGTAGCAAAACCTAAAAAGTCTCTCTCGACTTCCGATAACTGTTTCATAGTTCTTAAATCATCACCAACTTTAAGCCTTGGTAGTTGTTTCAAGTCCTGCACAGTACAGTCTTTGATTAACCATCGCCAGATTCTAGCTAAACACGGGTCACGTTCAATTAACGTGACGTCATGTTCTGGGTACTGTAATGAATATCGGGCAGCGCCGGCAAAGGGTTCGATAATCCGATCAAACTTAGGTGGCGGATAATATCTGATTATCTTTGTCTTCGCACCATAAAAACTAAACATGTCGGTCCCCTTCCTTAAAACTTATAGCCATAGTTCTTAATCTCCGTCGCGAAGTTCTTACCCACCCAGGATGCTGTGTCCCGTTTGTAAAAGACTTGATACGCCTTCATCGTCCGCTTGGAGTCACGTATGTGGGGCAACTCCACGGGTGCTAGGCCAGCGGTGACGAGGGCGGTGTCTACGTCCGCGCCCAGCCACTCGTAACGAATCAATTGGTTTGCATACCGTGTGGCTACGTCCCAAAGCTGCCCGTCGCCAGCGTAACGCTTATTGTTCCTGCAAAATCGAGGGAGGAACTTTAGCATAGGCGTCATCTTGCCGGGGCCGCCTTCGATCTTAAACCACCAAGACGCAAGTGCGTCCCAGTGGTTCCTTACGGCTGCACAAATGACCCATGTATCGTCGACGCCTATCTCTGGATGATCCCCTGGAGTAGTGTGGTGCGAACCCACAAGCACCGCATTACGCTGTTCCAGAAGAGCCGACGCCACCGACTTGCTACCAGTACGCGGTGATGCAAGGAAACAAAACTTGTTCTCAGGGATGATATACATTATAGGTATCCCATCTGGGTCATTTCGACCTTGAAGTAATCCGTCAAGTAGTCCAGCGACTTGGTGCTGTAGTATTCGCTGTGGTCCTTCTTCCTCTTGGACACATTGTGAACCTGTAATACTGTAGCTGGTAGGTCATGCTCCGCTAGGAGCTTGTCGAAGTCATGTTGCAGCGTTTCGTATCGAAGGATCACGTTGCACAGTGGGGTCCGCTCATGGTACATCTGAGCCCTTTTAGGCTCTCGGATGTTGAACCACTTGGGGTTGTGCATCCAGTTATAGAGGAAAGCCTCGAACGTAAAGCCGAAGTAAGGGGCCGAAGGAGTTTTGGTTTGGTGTAAGTACCATGAAACCATAACTTCCATGTGACTGCGCACGGTGCAGAACACAGTCCACGAGTCATCTATCGTCGGCCAGTGCCGCCAGCTAGACGTCTCAGGTATGCAGTGCTGATCGCCGATGGATTGGAAACCAAGCGAGTGCAATGTGTGGCCCGTCGCTGAGGAGGCCGTTTTAGGGTTAGCTAGAAAGCACATTTTCTTCTCGGGTAATATCCACATTAACTTCCCTCCAAAAGATCGGACACTATTTTAGCGGTATAGTCCATGTCGTCCAGAACTTCTCTAGTGCCGCCCGTAAACTTCGTCAGAGTGGCGAAGCAGTCCTTGACGAAGTTACAAATCTCGTCGTAATCCTCTGCATCGACATACTGTCCACCCTCTTCCTCAAACATTCCGCCATCGTGACGGCAATTAAATCTAGGGACCATTACATATCCTCCAAGGCGTTGAACATTTCTTGCGCCGCTTCCTCGACCTCGGTGATCTCTCCCCGGGCATTGTCCGCCCAATCTCTCATACTCTCAGCACAAATCCTGAGGAGGTGACGTATCTTAATGTAGTCTCCCATGCTGACCCAGTAGCCAGTCTTGGACACTTCCATGGGCTCGGGGTAATCGCCAGGGCGACAATCAAATCTCTTAACCATTAGGTTTCTCCTCTATTGAGCTAAGTAACCGGTTCATAAAGTCCCCGTCAAAAGCGGAGAACCTGATGATTACTTCGGCCAGTAAGAGACGCAGTTTCTCGTAGTCACCTGCCAGGACGTAATCCCCATTAGGGTCCACTCCTATGACGCCGGTTTTCAAAGCGTAGTGTTGGGCCATTATTCTTTCCTCAGTTTAAGAGCTACTTCAAGGCCGCGTATCGCTTTGTCAATTCCGGCGTCGGTGTCTCGCAACTCTAGTTCGGTGGGAGTATTGGTCAACTCATTTATGTCGGTTAAATCTGCAAGCACGACCCTGACCTGATTTTTGAGTTTGTCGTTAGCCACTTCCAAGTCGCGATAGTCACCCATTATTCTTTCCTTCCTAAGTGGTGTTAAATATGTTTCCAACATCGTCGTGATCTAATGTGGGAAACCAACACGCTTGACACACCGTACTTGGCTGCAATCACGCCTTGCGTCCCGTTTGCCACCCTTATTTCCAGGACTTGCTTCTCTGTTAGCTTTGCGTTCCCATTACCCTCGCCCTCATATTCGCGGCCCCGGCCCTTAGCTACCATATCCCTCATATTGTCGGTGTGAGTGCCGAGAAAGGAGTGGGCGGGGTTCACGCAGCCACGGTTATCACACGTGTGGCACGCACAAAGAGGGCCCGGCTGCTTACCAGTGGCTAGGAAGTACATGACGCGCGTGGCGTAGAACAGACCAGCCGGGTGAAGCTGGAGTCGGCCATAACCCACGTGGTTCTTACTAGCCAGCCACTCCCAGCAATCATCCGGTCCGCGTTTACCTATCTTGAGCCAGAAGTTTCGCAACTGCCGGTCGGTGAGTTTAGGTATTTGTTTGCTCATAATTCATCGCTTCTTCTTGAACCACGACTGTACGATGCCGAGCCCCTGGGTAGTGTACCAGAACGTGTGGATCACGCCTGCGGCACAGACCCAGAGTGCGTTTGCGGCGAATCCTTTGTAAGGCCAATTCATGGTCGCCTCCTCCTAAACAGTGGGCCCACTGCATCACTAATTTCGTCAAGGGCCATCATGGCGTTCACAAGCAACCAGCCGCCTGCATACAGCCCGTATTCAACACCCTTCCAAAATAGTTTCTTCATTCTCCTATCCCACTTCTTCCATTAGGTCGATCTTATAGCGCTTGGGTCCAGTTCGTTCATTCTTGCCCCGCAGCTTGACAGGCAACCTCCAAGTAACTCCGCGATCAGGGCTGACTCCGTGAATCAGTTGAGTAGGTTCGGAATATCCACTAAAGGCGTTGTAAGCGTATGCATCTGTTCCTACCCACGTGCCGTTTATCATAAGCTCGCCGTCGAGTTCCGTCGTGCAACCGGCGCGATGGAAGTGACCACAGCAATAGTAGCGAACGGGCGGGCCACCTTGCAGGCGGTTCATAGCCATGATGCGGCGTTGACGTCTTTCCAAGCCGTACCATGGGATGCCCATTGAGGATCGTACATCGTCACCGTGGAAGATACAGAAGCCGATTCCAGCAATGTCGAGGTTAATGCTAAAGGCATCAGGGATGGTGAAGTTGACGTTTTCCAAATCACGGCAGTACATGTCGGCTGTGGTGGCTACCAGATAATCCCAATTGTCGTGGGCACCATGATAATTCTTCTTGGTTGATCGTCGACCGTGGTTTCCAGGTACATATACGACGTTGATGTTGTCGAAGTACGGCGCGAGGTCGCGGTACATGAGGGCGTGTAATTGCCCAATCGCGGCCGAGTTCTTGAACTGGTTGCGAAAATAGGAACGATTGACGTGGCCATGAATCTCCCCGCTCGTGTGATCCCCGTAAGCCATAATGGTGAGATCAGGAAAAGTGAACGTGGGGGCGAGGGTTTCTTGCGTCCACTTCAATACCGTGTCCACGTAGTTCTCAGCACGGCACATGCTCACGGGAAAATCGTATGCTTCCAAGCCGCCGCAATCCTCAGGTGTTACGATCTGGTCATGGTGGCCATCTGATAGGTGCATCACCAGATGCTCTTTGATTAGGCCTTTCCTGCCCTTGTAAACGGGGCGAGCCTTGGGGAGGGATTTGAACGGCTTGATCTTGGCATCCATTTCAATGGTCATGGCTTTGAACAAGCCCTGCGTCTTAGCAGCCGCAAGGAGCTTGCGTCTCGCGTGATTCCGTTCGTCCCGTAAGTGAGCGACCTCTGATTCAAGCTCCAGGATACGAACGTCGGCGGGGTCATATTTGTGGACCTTCTTCGACTGCCCCCTGGCACCTTTAGCAGGCGCAGTGGGGCCATCAACATCCTTGTGAGCCCGGCCAGTTGCAATGTTAGAGATCAGTGATCGGCTTACGCCGTACTTCTTCGCTAGTTGCGGTTGTGTCATCTTGTCCGCTGCCAAATCCTTCTTGATCTTCTTGACCTGCGCTGTCGTCAGTTTTGTGGGCTTCTTCATCTAGCTCTCCATTTCTTATGAGTCATGTTCAGGCTGGAAGATTGTCGAATAGTAGCAGATATTGTTTGCAGACTTGGAACAGGTATTGACCCGCTTCCGTGCTTGCGGGCGACCAAAGGGTGGCGGGGTCGTCAAGCCACGCGTCAGCCAGTTGTCGGGAGTATGTGTTCGCCATCATTATATATTCCTGCGACCTTATAAGCTCCCACTGGGCGCCGACGACCTCAAGTGGCATGGTATCTAACTCTTCTTGTAAGGGGGTTGGAGGGTAAACCGGCGGAGGGGCTCCGGGGGTCGGAAACCATATAGAGTGCGTCGGAACTGGGAAGCCCGCGTGCCACCGCAGGGCTGCCCAGACTTGAGAGAGGACGCGTATCATAACTTGATCTGTCGCCGCATCACCAGTCGCGGCGTCGGTCAGCAGTTGTTGTATTATAGTGAGGTATACGCTAACAGTTGAGTCATACAAACCAAGATTCCCAAGACGCCAGTCGGCGGTCACGACGCCGAATACCTCTGATTCTGTCATGCTCATAAGGGCGAGAACCTCCACAGCTTGGCCTTCTCGGAAGCTGTTAGTTTCATAATAGTTGAAGCCCTTGACCCCACCCACACTTCACACAGATAGGTCCCGCCTCCGAGATTTTTAAGCTCTTGGTAGTACACAGGTTCTCCCGGGTACTCGGAGGTGGTGGCGGTGGCCGAGGCATCGGCGGCGAGGGCGGACATGATTCCGAGGCCGCCGAAAAAGGCAACGCAACTAACTAAGACTGCTACCTTTGCCAACTCCTTTATAAAGCTGGTGTTTCCAGGTTGGTTTGGTGCCAACATTATTCTACTCCGATCAGGATTGGTTTTCGCGAATTCTCGGCCTTCAACTTCTCGTCGTTGTCGATCAAGTATTCGATGGCTTCCTCAAAGAGGGCTGGTTCATCGGTATCAAAGAGGACAGCTTTAAGGTCGATGCTGCCAAGATGGTCTTGATACTGCTTGACGAGTGCGGCGTTGTTAATCAGGCTGACTATTGTTTCGACGAAGTCACCCCATGAGTGTGTAATCAACTTATCCAGTCCGACCTTCTCTAGGAGACAGGATGCGCACTTGTTGTAGAACTTATTCCCTTCCAGTGTGACAACGGGTTTGCGGAGATACAGTGATTCCACTACCGTGTTGTAACCACCGAACGGGAACGAGTTAATGGCAAAGTCAGCCTTCTCCATAGCTTCCATGTACGCATAGTATTCCTTGTCCGCGTGAACCACAACTGAGCTACCCAACGCACGTTTAAGCTCGTTGACGAAGGGCATGTAGCCTTGGTAGCGATGTACGCCCTGACTACAGAAAAGGTGGAACTCCATTTGTCTGTTACTGCGCTGCACAATCTCCTGCATACGCTGTATCATGGGATAGTTATACTTGTCCGGACCCCACGCGCAGTTGATGATGACTTTGTCGCCTTCCTTCGCCGGGAACTTGGCCTTGTAATTGGGCCACGTTGGATGCGCTCCAATGCCGGGAATAACGACCGTGCGCTCGGAGTAGTTGTCCTCAAGACCGAGACGATCTTCCGACTCGCTGCCGACGACGAAGTAATCGACCTTGCTGCCGTAGGTGCTAACTGGATGCCCATAATTTGTTACCTGAATTGGTGCAATGCGTAAGTTGGATAGCCACACTGATTCGTCGTTCATGCCGACGTCTGGGAAGTAGGCCAACTGAAAATCATTGTTGTCGATCTTCTCAACAGGAAGGGTGCCGTTTTTGTCAAACGCGACGTAACGAACGTCATCAAACGGCTCCGTGATTAGAGTCTTCGGGACGTGCTGCCCAACATGGATCAAGGTGAGGCGGTAGTTCTTTCTCAGTCTCTCGATAAGAGGAGCGGAGCTTTTGTGAACTGCACTATTCTCAAACCACTTGGAAGTTATGATGGCGATGCTGTCCCGCTTAGGCTCGTTCTTGATCTTCACATGCTTCGTGAGTCTCTGGGCAACGCCGTTCAGGATTTTCTTCACGCGGCTGTCGCCGCCGGGACCATCGTTAAGGTACGTGCAAGCAAAGTACAGAGGGGTGAGCCTGTGGTCGAACAGGGTGTACCGCTCGTCTATTTCAGCAATGTGCCGAATGAGGTTCTCGTACACATGCTTCTGCACCTGCCCAATTGAGGGCAAGATGTAAGTAAAGTACCATAGCGAAGCGTACTTAGGATGCGCGTCGAACAGTGAAGCGATGGGAATATGCACCTTGTTCAAGGATGTATAAAGGAACAGTATCTTGAGGAAGTTGCTGGGCTGACCCATGACATGCGAAAGTGCCGCGTCAGTAGAGCCATACGTTGAGATTCTCACCAAGTTAGCGAAAACGTGCGCCTTCGCCAGCAGGCGCATGCTGCGCAAGTCATCAGCTAGGGTGAAGTTAGGATTGACAAACAGAGCAAGGGTGACGGAGACAAAGTCGTTGACCTTGTCTACGGCTTCCTTAGTCAGGCTAGTGTAGTTGTTTTGCTCGTAATGAGTCAACACCTTAGTGATGTTGTCACACACTTGCCCCAACTTACCCTGTAGAAACAACTGATAGAGTCTGCCAGCGTTGACGATGGGGACTATGCTCCCTGTCTTCTCGTCATCCAGTATGACAGCAGGACGACGATCCGCCTTAGCGGTGGCCTTCTTCTTATTTGCTACCGTGGCGAGACGTTTGCGTCGTGCCTTATTCTTACGCTTCTTGCTCATAGTCTTCCTTTGTGTATCCGCGCAAATCTGAACCATCAAGTATCAGAAGTTGCTCGTACTCAATGCCCTTGGCTTGTATCTCCGCGTAAATGTCTGCGGCCCGCCAACGTGTGGTTATGATGATAGTGTGAACCGGGTTCTTTATTAGCCAATCGGAATGCCGAATCTCCTGCCCCATACCAGGGACGAAAAGGCCGACCTTGAGGGGGTCGGAGTCAACCACATGCCCGCCCTTGATTTGGTATGCGTTTAGGAAAGCTGCTCCCTTGCCAGTGCCGCCCCAGTAAGCTGTCCAGCGGCCGTCTTGCCGCAGGGAAGCCAGGGTTGACATGACGTTTGTGTGAGTCTCCCATGCGTCCTTACGAAACTGATCGGCGAAGGTGCGTAGTGGCGGAACCTTATCAGCTTTCACCTGCCCGATCCAGAAAGCCACTTCATCATTATATGCGAGCCCGGTATCAAGAGTTTCCCAGCCGACGCTCTCGAACATGATCTGCAAGCTACGTTGTGTGAAGTTACCAACATGCTCATACAGGAAGTCGCCGATTCGTCTGTCGCGTAGACCTTTAGTGATGCACGGAACCTCTGCGAACATGACCGGACGGACACCGTTCACGTCTGCGTAATATGCTATCTCGGCTACAAAGTCTCTTGGTTCTTGCAGGTGTTCAAGCACATGCCTACACGACAGGTGGGTAGGTTTGGCCAGTGGAATATCTCGTTGAGGGATGAAGTAATCAATGATAGTGTCCAGCCCTTTTTCACGGCAGGTCAGGCCGTCGATGCCCGGCTCGAAAGCTATGACGCTTGGCTTGCACAGTGACGCGGCATAGAGGGAGTTAAGTACGGTGAGGAAGCCGCCGTCACCGGCACCTATGTCGGCGACGACTATCGGTCCTGCGTCTACGTCTATGAAGCCGCTAAAAAGATCGGCCATACTATTGATATGCTCTTTCCAACCAGCCCCGATGTTATACATGAGGTTGCTGTCGTCTTCGTAAGGCACCTTAACATAATCGAAGTCAGAGTTGAACACATGGCCACAATAGCTGCACTCGTAGAAGTTCATTGGGTACAGAGGCTTGGTCAGGGCTTCGGCTTTGGTTCGCGGCAGGCCAAGAGCCATCAGTGGTTGCGGCCCTGGCGAGTAAATGCTTTCGACTGCCTTGTTGTAGCAAGCTGGGCAACGTGTCATATTAGTATTCCTCCGGTCCTTCCGCTGTAATCACCAGACGGCGCATTCTCTCATATAGCGGCAACCAATCTGCTTTACTGTGCAGACCGACGCACGTACACATGAGGCTGCGTCTGCTCCGCTCCGTGCGGTACAAACCGCACAGCCAGACGTTGAGGGCACATGAAATGCCAAGTAGCACAATGGTGGTCATGTCTTTAGTTCCTTCTCGAATGGGCCTTCTAATCTCTCGTCAAAGGTGTAGGTCGCTGGGCTGGTGCCAACCAACCTATCAATTACTTCGGGCAGGCTGATAGGTCGCCACTCGCCAGTCAGTCGGTGGATATTGTCGACGCCGACGTCCATCGCCCGTCTGCCTGGGTGCATAGCCTCTAGCTCTGTCTCGTATCTGCCGTGGCTATGCCCGTACAAATGAATCCCGCCGTGATGCAACCCCCGCCACGAAAGCAGGGGGTAGTGACACATGTGAATCTTGCAGACTGTGTCACCACTGTTAAACCTGCGGCAGTGCATTTCCCAGAGGTTCGACACATGGTTGCGAAGACTGCTGGAGTCGTGATTCCCTTGGCAGACGTGGAGGTTGCGTACATTCAGCCGCTCCCTATAGTGACCTGCCTTGCTGGCCTTCCAGCAATAGTCACCAAGAAAGAACAGTTCGTCATTAGGCTGAACCAAGGCGTTGACATTGTCAATCAACTGAGCATCCATTTCCTCAATGCACTCAAACGCATTGAGGCGTTGAGGCTGGTGAATCAGGATGCCAGGGTGCCCGAAATGCCAATCTGCTGAAAACCAAATCATTACGCTAACCTTTCTTAATCAGTCGTCTTCGCACAGAGCATTGTGCGCCGCCTCTATTAGTACACACCGTACAACTCGTCTGAGCCGTAGTCGAGACAGGAGGGGGAGCCATATATCCGCTCCTTGGTAAAGTGCCGTGACACCCTCAAGGCACCGGAAACGGCGCGGCAGAAGACGCACAACAATGTCACCACTGTAAGGAAAAATGATTCCCCCGTCTTTGATCCCGTAACGATCTACGTTGGACAGGCGGCTAATCAAGTTGCTTGTAAAAGCCCGCGCACGAAATCTAGCTCTAAACTTTCTCATTTGTGTCTCCTTGTTAGGTTACTCAGGTGGCTGAGGTAAGTAGGCCCAGTATTTAGGTGTCCAATTGAGGGCGCGAGGCCCGCCACCGTCGGGGAACCTCTCCATGTAGGTTCGCCATTGGCCGCCCCCATCCAGGTATGCGAGTCCGCCTGAGACGAGAACAGGTCGGTGACGCCCGGGTAGCAGGACCGAGGTCGGATACCATGCCACACGTCGCGAGCAATCGTCGCACATTTCAGTAAACATTCCCATTTACTCTTGCCCCGCTCTTACAAACACGCCAGGGCATGCGGTTTCAAGTTCCTTGTAAACCGCGTCGGCGGCGGCGTTGATGGCCAATTCTTCAAGTTCTTTGATGAGGCGACTGACCCTGTTCCCAATGACTCCGAACATGGTGTCCCGTATGAGGGCGTCAAAGTTGCTGCCTCCTTTGAGTTTGGTCCACGTTTGATCCCGCTTGAAGGCCGCGCCGACCGAGGAATCTTTAACCTCTGCATACAACTCCATGTTTCGCTTAATCTCGGCAACGAGTTTGTCCATTTTCTTAGCAGTCATAGTTCTTTCCTTTTTGTTGTTAGTTTATATAGGGCAACCCATTAGCCGCGTCCCTTACGGAAGAAATCGTTGGTACGGGTACGCTGGTGGTAGCGACCGGCTGTGAGGTCATCAGTGTCAGATGCCTCAACGGCGGGGGTGAACCTGTTAGGGGCGGCCTTCATATAGGCTTCCATCAGCATGGCTCCGCCGACTCCCACAATTGCGGCGAGAATGAGTACGGCGATGGTTTTTAGCACGTCGTTCATAGCGTAGTAGCCTCCAGGGCGTTTAATGCTTTGTAGTAAATGATCTCGATAATGCCTGGATCGGCCTCGGCATCATAGGCGCTGGAAAATATGTTTCCATAGATTCTGACGATGTTCTGAGCTTCTTCGGGAGTTAGCTCAAGAGTGATGGTTTCCTCATTCATCCTTGAGCCCCCGTTCCATTTCCTCACACAGTGAGGGAAGTAAGTCCTCTGTGGGAACATCCCCGTCCATCGGCGTCCGGAAGTACGCTGTGCTGACGCCACCGCCACCGCCACCGCCACCGCCACCGCCACCGCCACCGCCACCGCTGGGGCGGGCAACGGTTATCACGATAGAGTTTTTGCCCGTATCAGAGTCGCGCTCGACGTAAACGAGGGCGGCATGCACTTGGAGGAAATTGAAACACTGTCGTAAAGTCATTCTCTTAGTAGTCACCTTTGACCTCCTTCTCATAATGCGCCACCAAGGCGCGACAAATCGGGCCTATCACTTTTCCGGCGAGGTCACACTCTTCTGCTCGGTCATATTCAACCATGGCGACGTCTTCCCCATCATCGCTCGGGATGGAGATTGTCATACGGTTCTTAGCCGGATCATCAGGGTGACGAGTGAGGCCGATGGTGGCATCATTACTGGCGAGGAAGTCAAAACACTGAAACAAGGTCGCACAGGCTGCCATCTTAAATCTCCTATTCGTCGTTAAACATATTCTCAACTTCGCCGAGAGTTAATAGCTCCAGGCGGCGGTTGTCTTGCAGTACATCACGGACGTGTTCATCTGATGGTAGGTGAATCAAGTCGACGATAGTCGCGCCTTTATTCATGTCCATACCCATCCTATGTATCCGGTCTTCCGCTTGGAGGCGGGACTCAGGGTTCCAATCGTTGGAGTAAAACACCGTCATCCGTGATTCAGTCAGGGTGAGGCTAATGCCACCTGATTGAGGGTGGGCAACAAAAACAACTCGTGTGTTATCGAGGTCAGCCCAGTAGGATAGTGCGTCTTCCTGATGAAGGGCGTTGCCGTCTATGTCGTACACTTTCCAGCCACGGCCATCGACGCGAACCACTGCCCACTTTTGCCTCAAGCAAAGGTCAACGATCCTGTCAATCGAGCCAGTGAAACCGGCGAACACGATGAGTCGACCCTGCTCCTCATTTTCCTCAAGCAAATCCTTTAGTGCGTTATCCTTCGGACACGGGATTTGTGCCGCGATACGGACGATCTTTGGCACTTCCTTCGAGCCGCCGCAACGCGGACACTCGACAGTAGTCTTAACCAAAGTAGCGACATAGTCGTCATCCAGCATGTCAATCATTTCAAACGTCTTATCTTCGTCGTCTGGGTCGACCCACAAGGTTGTGGTTCCATCTTCACACACGGGGCACTTGGTCATGCCATCCTCAATATGCTTGTACTGAAACCCATCGCTCAACTCACGAAGCCACGTCAAACCAGTGATTACAGTTGGGGCCACTTTGACAAGCCCCTTAGCCACGCGCTTCAGCGTGGAGGACGGCTCCAGTCGCACTGTGCGATAAATCTTCTCTGGGAGATCGAGGCAATCCTTCTTCAACAGTTTAAGGGTGAGCCCTTTTAGTCTTTCGTACAGGAAAGCGACTTCATTCTTGCTCGGCACAAAGGCGTGGTAATCATCTGATAAGAACTCGTCTACGTGTTGCTCATCGTCTGCGAAGCCGCCGCAAATATTGCACTTACACTCGTCGTCCAGCCACGCCACTCGCTGCCAGTGTTTGCCCTGCATGGTTTCCCTCTCGACGAACACGCCCAACCTCCGCTCGAAGGCTTTGGGGTCGCCCTCACGAATGAAACCGGGCCATGCAATCTCCGCTTGAGACCACCAGCCGACAGGGGATTTAGGGGAGGGTGTGCCGGACATTTCAATGACGTATCCGTCGTCACCCCAGTTCTTACGAATTAGGTCGGCTATGTTTTGGGCCGCTACCGTTCTCTGTGCGTAGGCGTTCCTTAAGCGTGATGATTCATCAAAGATGATTCCCTGAGGAGGCGTCCCGTCTGTCCACGCCTTCATAAGGGAGCGGAGTTTGTCATACGTCATAATGGTGAGGTCGATCTCTGTAGAGAGACCCCATTTGTGAAACTCCCGCTTCACTGCTCTGATGGCAGATTTGGGGGCCGCCCACCACCACACTTTCGCCCCTGATTGCTCCATCAACTCAATCGCGGAGAGGGTTTTACCACAATTGGCTACCACCACGCCGTTTACCACGAAATTACGGTGCGGATCGGCCATTACTAAATCATAGACTTCCGCCTCACCATCAGGCTCTACTGAAAGGACAGTATCTATAACAGGTACAAACCAAACTCGCCCCCCATTAGCTGTCGCGCCTTTCAGTCCGCCAACGCGGACGTAACCATCTTTATCAACCCATGCGCCATTTGATAAAACCACGTCGCCCGGCTTTAACGTCTCCACGGCTTGATAAGTGGTAGAAGTGGTGTAGACTTCGTGATCGGGCGTCAGCCTGACGGACTTACCAGAGGTAAGGGTCAGTTTCACCACGGGTTTTACGCCTTTTTTCAGGACGTCTACTAATTCATGGAGACCCAGTGTGTCGTCTTTGAGCGAGCGGATATGCGTGGTGACGCTGGAGTCCCAGCCCCTTTGCCCCGGCTTCCCGCCGTGATCTTTCTTCGCGACCCACTTCTCGTATAGGTCAGCAAGGGTTATCTGAAACCCTCTGCCAGCCCTATTAGCATGGACGACGCCTTCGCCATCAATGCAGCCCATTTCTGCCGCTATAATACCGTAGTGGTACGTCAGCATGTGATCTGACATGAGCTTTTGATGCTCCCGCAACGGACGATCATACTCCCAATGCAGCAGAGGTTGATCCCACCGTTCGTAAGGGTTTTCACCCACCAGACACGCCATGTGGAATCGGTTGCGGGGGCAGTCTTCCACCGACCACATTTTCTGTGGTGGGTCTTCATACCCATGCCACCTTGCGGCCTTCATTGCTTTAATCTCGTCCTTGAGGGCAAAGGGGCTCTTGACGAACCAGATGCGATTCTTGTCGTAGCGAACCGTTGCGGGGACTTTGATCCTGTTGCCCGAATTGGTTGTTACGATCATTTGAATGTCGTGATTCTGTTCGCTCATTATATGTCCGCTGTTATGCTTTCGTATATGTCAGTAAGGTCGGAGACGATCTTCGTCTCTTTCATCCGAAGGGTGAGTCTCCCGTCAATGAAGTTGCGAGCCTTCTTTTCCTTCTTGAACGCCCTGTTTATACCAGATGCGTCCACCACTACCCTGTCAGTGTCTTTGTCAATCACTACGATGTAGAACATATGCTTACCGATGGTTCTGTAGGAGGAAGGTGTGGTCTGCTTGCTCGGCAACGTGTAAGTCTCCGAACATGTCCCTCAACCCTTCCTTGCAAAAGATTTTATAGGCCGAATTGAAGGTAAAGCGAGCTTCCCTGGAAATGTCAGTTCGAGGGCTACAGGCTAAAGTAATTGCGTCACGCCAAGCAGCCAAGGTGCCACTCACGATGACTGCGTCCACGCCGCGTGACATTGTCTGTGTAAGAACGAAAGGCATTGCTGCTAGTTCAAGAATCTCAGCCATGTCCCGTTCATCGGCAGCAATTAGAAAGCCAGCTTGAAACAGTTTAAGGTAGGGGCAGTCAGACTTGAAAGTAGGAGGATGCTTCTCGTCCTTAAACGCCGCGAGGCAGGCTATGTTGTGTGGAATCTCTTTCAACTCTATTGAGACACCGTCAGCCGCTTTAGCGGCACTGTAGCCTAGTATATCACGCGAAAGAGGCAGGAAGGCCTGCAAGTTCAGCTTGGTCAGAAGGATTAAGGCAATTCCTGGATTCATGTAATGCGTCTTCCTCTAGTTCGTCTAGCCAAGCTAGTGCTGGGTTTTCCGGCGTCTCCACGACCACGCTGTGTTCATACATTGCCGTCGCTATCGTCAACTGGGGCACCACTGATCTCTGCGTCCTCATTCATAAAACCTTCCTCGCGCAACAGTTCTGCGCAGTTTTGACACACTTCAAAGAGGGTGCCGTCGTCCAATTCAATCAGTTTAAGAGTGTCGATGCCAAGGCAATTGTGGTAGGAGTCTAGGCCCCGTCCACCAAAGTCTATGTCCTCACACGCCTTGAACCCGCGATGAAAATACGAGGAACACTGTGAACAACGGCAAGCGTAAGGGTAGTCGCCATCAGGCCAGCACTTACTACCGCAATAGAGACAAAACCTAGGAAGAGTCTCTACGAACTCTGTTACCATGTCCTCATGTACTCTGCTAAATATCTTCATCCCCTAAAACCTCCTTACCATCCTGCCCGGGCGTAATTTCGGCACCAATCCATTTGGCATCGAAGTTTTGCATTGCTTCCTCTGGAAACATTCCGTAAGCAATAAAAGGCGTGCCTTGTTCTTGTTGCGTTACAAAGCCAGAGACATACTCGCAAGCCCAGCGAAAGCCATCATGGTAAAGCACACAAGGGTACAGGTGGCTCGGACGGAACTTAGTCATGGCGGCTCGCCTGTCTAGCTCCGCCTCCTCCGCCCGCGCCTTGACCCTTAACAGCCTGTAGGCTATAATGGCTTGAGGGGTCACCGCGACGTCAACTGGTCCATCTTTACCGGCGAGGATGGGGGATTCTTCTTCATGTGACGCCATATCTCGTCTCCATTTATACCTTGAAGTGAAGTGACCCGAGCGGGAGTCGAACCCGCGTTGCGAGGTTGAAGGCCTCGTATCCTAGCCATTAGACGACCGGGCCAAGGCTTTGGCTCTACTATACAAGTGTATCACACTAAAGCCCATTTGTCAAGTAGATTTTACAATTCGCGAACTTCGCATCTTGCAGTCATGGCGTCCACTCGATCAGCGGCATTTGCCAAGTCAGTGAGAGCGTCAACCCAAAGGGGGTTGCAAGCGATTTCTGCCTCTTCTTGAGCCGCAGCCCTTATTTCTTGTAGTTTTTCCCTGTCAAGCATAGTGACTCCCTCTCCTTGAATGTCCCTAGTAAGACCGGGTGGGTCGCAACCGCCCACCCGGTCGAATACCCACGCTTATCGAGCGCGAGCCGCGTTTTTCTCTTCCTCTTCCGACACTCGTTCGATGCCGTTATCCTTAGCAGCGGCGAACTTCTCTATCTCTTTCCGTATCACGTCCAGAGAAGGAAGGTTGTCAAACGGTTCGGAACACTTTGTAACGACCGGGACATGCCAGCCGTAGTCACGTCGCTGAATATAGCGAGACTTCAACGTGCAAGGAATAGGGCCGTGTGCTTCCGCCCCGGCTGCCTCTGCCTTGTCCTTGCCCAGGGGAAGGAACGGAGTCAACTTTCCAGACTCTTGTCGGGCTGACTTATTGCCCATAAAGAGTTCGTACATATTGCCAGTCGTGCGTTCCACGACCAGGAACGACGGTCCCCACATGCACGATGAATTAGGAAGCGCAGCAGCGTCCTTAATCCGCTGAAACTCCGGTAGGTCCATGTCGTAGACTGCGATGATTGCGTCGCGATCATTCATGTCCAAAGCTTTCGCTCGGGCTGCGATGGGGAGAATATCCATTGTATCACCGAGGTCAAGGATTTCCTCACCACCGGGTTGCGGCACGCCGTAGTTACCCGGCGCAATCTTCTGGGTGTCAACGTACTTACCCTTTGTTACCAACTGAACCCGTTGCAGGAAGTCTGTTCCCTTAGTCAGTTCAGTCAGTTCGGAATCGGTGGCCACGTCACAGCTAGGCAACTGGTCGGCACTAAAAGGGATCAAATCTCTATCACTCATAATATCTTTCCTCTTCGGTTCTTGCGATCTTGCTTCCGCAGTTCTGCGTTTCTCTCGACCTCGGCTTGGCACTTCAAGCTCTTATCTTCATGTGCCTTCACGGCGTCGGGGTCAAGGTGTAATACCCAATCTAAACACGCTCGCCACCCTTCCAAAGGCGTCTTCAACTTCAACCTTGTGATAAGGCCAGAGCCACTGGTGGGTAGCTTCAACTCGGCTCTGAGTTCCGTCATCTTCCGAAGATGCGGCACGGGTTCAATAAAGGATCGGTAGTAGTCTCGCATGCTGCCCGTTTTAAGGGCGTGCTTGAACTTCCTGATGATCCCAACTATGACTGGCAGAAAATCCGTTACTGGCAGTACGATTGCTTGAGGAAGTAGCTTCCGTTGCATCTTGTCTGGGAGCTTTGCCATTTCATGTGCCACAGTGACGGCAACCTGCCCCCTCTCCACTGCGGTCTTTACTGAGGGGCAAAGTTTCCTCAAGCGAAGCATCTTGTTCACCCAAACCGGACTCTTCTTAACTGCCTTTGCCAACTCGGCAACTGTCATGGAGCGGTCTTCCCTGATGATGCGCCACAGTTGCCGACCGTATTCGACGGGCTCGGCTTCTAATCTCACAGCAGTAGTCTGGATTTGGACGACGAGAACTTCTGAGTCTGTCAAGTCTCGTACAAGGCATGGTATAGCTGTCATCCCTAGTTCTTTGCAGCAGTTGTATCGGTGAAACCCGTCTACAACTTCATAAAGCCCGTTTCCGGCTGGCCGCACTAGGATAGGCTGCCAAACACCATGCTCGTCTATAGAGTCCCGCAACTCACGATACTCTACCGTCCGCTTATCAACTTCGCGAAGTTGAATCCTACATAGTAGTAGGTACTTGATCTCGATAAACGCTAGTTGATTGTTAGCGGTCATAACTCCCCCTCTACTTATTACTACTGCATATTTGGGCCAATGTAACACGGAAAACAGGAAAAGGGTGAAACTTTAGGTGGCGCGCCACGGTGGTGGGTAACCCCTCCTATCGAGGGGTTAGGTCGGCGATCAACTCCTCCTATCGAGGGGTTAGGGCGGTGGCTGACCCCTCCCACTAGGGGGTTGGCGTAGTGGTTACGAGGGTCTGGAAACGACGCTCTTGTGGGTGGTAAGGTTGGAGTTGTAATGGTTATGCTGATTATGTGGGGTGCAGAGTTAAAAACCCAACTCGGTTTTAACTCCCTTTTAACTCCCCTTTTTCGCTCATGGTACAGTGAGAAAGGGTGGTTTGAGAGGAAATAGTTAATAGTTAACCGGCCCACTAAGCTCTATATAGAATATATGTTTTTTGTTTGAAACTTTTCTTAGTTCTTCTCTTAACTATTAACTATAAGCTATCTTTTTAGGTCTTTCAGCTTGCTATGTGAGTTAATAGGCAGTTAAAAGTGGAGTTAAAACCGGGTTGGGTTTTTAACTCTCTGCCATAACCCCCTCTGCCCTACTAGGCGTTGCAGTATTTTGGCGTTTGTCAGCCTTTTCGCGTTGCATTGCCCTGAATATGCAGGAATAATAGATAGAGGGCGAGAGTGGCCCCACTATTGCATTGCGTACTAACCGAGGGACGGCATGGCGAAGATAACCGAAGCGGTAGGAAACTTTCTTAAACGAGCCCCGCACAATAACCCTGATCTCATATCGTGGTGGACGCCCCAGTTGGAGACTCAAGTCTTTGTGTCGCCAGAGGGGGGCTTCCCCGTGGAAGAGCGCAGGAACGCCTGGACAGACGGCAAGGGTGATACATGGAGTCACATACGATTCCCGGCTAACGCGAACGCTGAGCCCTACTGGCGGGACAGAGAGCTAACCTTCCTGCTAGAGGACCACTGCACGTTCATCGGCAGCACTGGCTGGAACTGGGTCAACAGAGAATCCTGGTTTGTAGGATTCGACTTCGACGACATTACCAGCCACGCTCCGGGCGTGGGTGTGGACGACTTCGCCCTGGCAGAGGTCAAGGAAAAGGCCATGAGCCTGCCATACGTCGACGTCATTAAGTCAACGGGCGGCAAAGGGCTCCACCTGTATATCCGCTTCGACCGTGAGAACGCCCCTAAGACGGCCAACCACACTGAGCATGCCGCTGTCGCTAGAGCCCTGCTCGGCAAGATGTCTACGGACGTGGCCTTCGACTTCGGCTCCCACCTGGACGTATGCGGGCATGTCATGTGGTTATGGGGCAAGAAGTCGACGTCTTGCAAGCACTGCGGTGCCGTAGAGGACGCGGTGCAGCACGTCAATTCTAAGCTGCCTGAGTATCACAAGTATGACAACGTGGATGGGCATGCCTGGGTCAAGAAGGCCACTCGCCCCCTCACCGCTGATGAATTGCCTCCGAACTGGCGAGACAACATCGAAGTTATCACCAAGGGTGGGCAAGGCAAGGTTCGCGTCACAGGCTACGGCGACGACGGTAAAAAGGTTGACGAGCAAGATTCGCTGGCGGAGCTTACATCCTCTCGTGTAAAGTACGAACTAAACGACGTACATAAAGCGATACTAAATGACTTGGAACAAACAGGAGCCTCTGTTGTATGGGTCGCGGATCATCACCTTGTGCAGACTCACAGCATGGCGTTCAAGTTGGTGTTCGACCAATGGAAAGAGGCCGGGCACAGAATGAAAGGGTTCTTTGAGACATCGTCTCTAGGCACCGACATGTCTAAGCCGAATTGTTTGGGTGGCGATACGAAGGTCATCACGCGTGAAGGCGTCAAGCCAATTGGCGAATTGGCTGGTAAGACTGTCTCCATTGTAACTAAGAACGGTAAGTGGGTAGACGCGCCTTTCAAGTCTTACGGGGAGCAAGACGTTCTCGCCATTACTTTGAAGAAAGATGGGCAGACCAAGGTGATTCGTGCAACAAAGGATCACGGGTGGTTTGTCTATCGTTACTCAGGTAAGCGGATAAGAGCGGCTGTTAACTTTGGCAACCAGATGCGAGTCCAAACCAAGGATTTGGTCAAGGGTCAAATAATGGTCCAGACTAAGCCACGCCTCCTTGTTCGGCCCAGCGTGGTTGGGATACAGCACGGGCTTGTGTGGGGTGACGGGACTAATGGGGGTCGGAGGACGGTCTCCGAACTAGCATTGTTTGGTGATAAGGCCACAGACCTTGTTAAGTTTTTCGCACAACACCCGCAACGACCAATTAACAGGTCTGTTGGAGGCGTTGAAATAGTCGGCTTGCCCCACCACTTCAAATCCCTTGTGCCACTGCATTATGATAAGAGTTACTTATATGGGTGGCTTGCGGGTTACTTCGCTGCCGATGGGTGTGTACTTAAAACCGGTCAGTGTGTAATCCAGTCAGCCATCCGTGAACCCCTTGAACGGATTCGAGACGTGTGCCATATTCTGGGTATTGAGACAGGTGCAATCGCCGGGCAGTTCCGAAGCAATAGTTACAAACCGGGCATAGTGTATAGGATATACTTAAAAGCCGGTGACTTGACAGAAAAGTTCTTCCTATTAGGAAAGCATAAGGCCCGTATTAAAGCTCCCAAGAATAATCATTATTGGCGGGTTGAGAGTGTGGAGCCTGCCGGTAGGGAAGAAGTTTTCTGCTGCACAGTGCCGGAGACTGGTTGCTTCATGTTAGAGGACGCGATAAAGTCATCGAATTGCTTCGCCACTCCAGGTCCGAAAGGATCATGGTTCATTTACCGATTTGGTAAGGGCACAGCCGAGCATAAATTATGGAGTCAAGATGACGTTGGTTGGACATGGTGCAAATATAACTCCGCCCCAAATCTCCATCAAGCAGCCTTGGCTCTTGGGGGGAAAGAGGACGAGAAGGGTGGCTATGTCTTCGACACGGCGCAGGCCGCGCAAGAAACAGTGGCTAATATTGGCTCTAAGCTGATGCTGCCACCGGAGAACAAGTATGAGGGCCGGGAGACGGTCCTGAGACGGCACCGTGACGGTCGGCTGGTTGTGGAGTTGAAGAAGTGGGAAGGCGACGAAGGATTCGAGGACTGGATAGAGAAGAAGGACAAGTGGGTCCGCATCTACAATATCAACACCAACTCGGTCGAAGAGGAAAGAGACTATTCAGAGTTTGACGCTCTGACCCGATCCGTCCGCACGCCGTCCAACACTGATGCTGGCTGGATGATCCGCGCCCAATCTGAATGGGTACGCTCACCCGCAACGAACGTGGTACGCGTCCTCAAGGCCGTGGCTCCATCGGCTGATGAAAACATTGTCATGGGCACGGCCATCCTCAACCAATGGACGTTGGTTAACATGCCTTTTCATGCAGAGCATCCTGGCGGTAGGAACTGGAACTACGGAGCGGCACAATTCCGCTACCAGCCGTCAGATACGGAAGAGCCGAGGCATCCTCACTGGGACAGGATTCTTAGCCACATTGGTGAAGACCTCGACCGCGTCGTGAAGAATACTGGCTGGTGTCAGAAGTGGGGACTCCAGAATGGAAGAGATTACCTTACGGCCTGGATTGCATGTATGCTCAGAGAGCCCTTTGAGCCATTGCCGTACCTATTCATCTACGGTGACCAAGGGTGCGGTAAATCCATTCTCCATGAGGTCATATCCCTGTTGGTTACAGGTGGCGTGGTGAAAGCCGACACCGCTCTAACCAACCAGAACGACTTCAACGGGGAACTGGCTAATGGTGTCTTGGCGGTCATCGACGAAAAGAACATCGCTCAGGCGGGGGCATCAGTCTACAATAAGATAAAAGAGTGGACGACTAGCCTTACCCTGAGTGTACATAGAAAAGGTATGGAGCCCTACCAGCAACGCAACAGCTTGCACTTCATTCAGCTTGCGAACGAGCGGGACGCTTGTCCTGTGTTCCCTGGCGACACCAGAATCGTAGTCATCCGCATGGGTCCACTGCTGGAAGAGATTGCCAAACCGCTGCTAATCAAGCGGTGCGTGGACGAGGCGGCGGACTTCATGGCCACCTTGATGAACTTCCAGTTGCCAGAATCAATGACTAGGCTTCGTCTCCCTGTGTTGGAGACGGACGCGAAGAGATCGCTGATGGACATGAACACCAGCCCGCTTGAAGGTTTCCTGCGTGAGCATTGTGCCGAGCGGAGTGGGCGACACATTGTGGTTAAGGATTTCTACGAGAAGTTCCAAGCTACTTTGTCAGCTTATGAGAAGTCGGTTTGGACGAAGAGTAAGATTCGCCAGAATCTCCCAGACCGCTACCCTGTCGGAAACTACACTGGGAACAAGCTCTGTATTGGAAACTTGAGTTTTGACAACTCGCCAGTCCCGAAAGATGGACCTGAGTTCATCACGCGGGGCGGGAGATTGAAGCTATCAACAGATGAGGGGGAATGATATGGAATCACAGCAAACTGATATGGCGGTTGGGGATTTGGGCAGCGATAAGAAGGGGAGCGGGGCCAGGGCGAACAGAGGGAAGGTTGCCCTTTCATTATTCCCTATGCACTTACTTGCCGGCGCGGCTCGTATCTTCATGGGAGGGGCCATGAAGTATGTGCAGTGGAATTGGGCGAAAGGCATGCCTCATTCATCATGTGTGGATTGTTTCCTGCGCCACTTCAACAAATACTGGTACATGGGCGAGGACATTGACGAGGAGAGTGGCGAGCATCACCTTGACCACATGATTTGCAACCTCATCATGCTGCGTCACTCAACCATAGCGTTTAAGGAAGGTGATGATAGGCCGCCGAAGGCCATCACCCATTTCGATGAAGCCTGGGACTTCGCCACAGGCAGCTTTGACGAAGAGGCTTACCTAGAACGGAACCCGGCAGTAAGGAAGAAGTTAGATGAACTCAAAGGACCACGGAGAGAAGGCTGAGCAGGTGAGGAAACTTATAGGGGCCGCTTTGTGTGACTTCGTTGGCGTGCTAGGCGAGTCGAAAGACGCGTTTATAGTTGGGGGCCAATATCCCAGGGAGAGGCTGTTGGTGGAGTTTCGAGCATGGTTGCAGGATCGCAATTTCAACATCGCTGGCTCTACTGAGTCCTCGGACCAGTGGGTCAACCTTTGCAACTCGCACGCGTTTTGCGGGCGCGTGGGTGATGATCGAACCCCAGTGGAGAAGCCACCGAAACCAGAGG
>SDBT01003362.1_pt1 | contig 27737 bp, 23 predicted proteins | sample 2277101 | NCBI WGS metagenome assembly SDBT01 (sample SAMN10404973, study PRJNA504765) | marine sediment metagenome | isolation source: marine sediment core GS10_PC15, 103 cmbsf | place: Arctic Ocean: Southern Knipovich Ridge | collected 2010 | reverse complement strand
ATAACTTTGTGTCTTTGTGTCTTAGTGGTTGTGAATAGTTCAGTTTAATTTATATTCCGTGAAAATCCGCGTTAATCCGTGGCTAATAAAAGTTTGTTTGCAGCCTTGGGCTGCGGTATGAATAGATCAGGCTAAAAAGTCAGGATGCTGTAACCACTTTTCAGATAGTTCGTAATTGGTTTACCCATTCCGATAACTTCGATACCCATCTTCCTGAGATCATCGGACACATCGTATGAATCCGCACAAACAACACAGGCCTGAACATAGACGCCATCAGCAATCATTTCCTTTATTTTATCTTGCAGAGACTTATTCTCAGATAACAATTTTGCCGATGGTCCCCAGACAATCAGAATAACCTGTTTAAACCATTTGTATTTTAATGCTGCATGCGTATACATCAAACAGACTTTTTCAGCCACATCCGGATCACCACTTGTCCACAAAACAGCTAAGGTATCTTTACTAGCAGCAGATATCTCTGCCTGGGCCCGGACAGAATCAGAAATTGATATGATTATTACAAACATTAATAGATAGCAAACTGTTGATCTGGTATTCATCTGTAAATCCTCGTGTTATGTTTTTAAAAATTTAGCCTTGATAGCCCGGCCAGCTACCCACCCGGTGGAAAATGCCGCCTGCAGATTGTATCCCCCCGTATCTGCATCGATGTCGATCACTTCGCCGGCAAAATACAAATCTGTCATAATTTTTGATTCCATCGTCTTAGGATTAATCTCCTGTATATTCACCCCACCGGCGGTTACAATTGCTTCATCATAGGAACTATGACCGGAAATTTCCAACGGAAATTCTTTGAGCAGCATCTTAAGTTTTTTTCGGTCTTCTGCTGAGATTCGATTCAGCTTAATATCCTTCGTCATCCTGAGAAGTTGCAGAAAGACAGGAATCATTTTTTGGGGTAATAATTTCTTCAACAAATTAGCAAAATTTTGCCGGCCATGTTCATTTATTTCCCTAAGCAGACGTTGATCAACCATTTGTACATCCAGGGCCGGCTTTAAATCTATTGTAACTTTTACCTTTTCTCCCTCCTCCATCAGTTTTACTACTATCTTACTCAAAGCAAGAATAATTGGGCCGGATAAACCACTATCCGTAAACAGCATTTCCCCAAATCTTTCATCAACCTTCTTATTCTGACACCAGATATTTACTTTGACATTTTTCAGAGATAACCCCTGCAAACTTTTCGCCAGATTACCTTCTGTTTTTAATGGAACCAAAGCCGGGGAGACCGGTGTAATTGTATGTCCCAGATCTGCAGCTAATCTGTAGCCCTGACCGGTTGAGCCGGTTTTAGGATACGATTTTCCTCCGGTTGCAACAATTAATTTTCCGGACCGAATTTGCCCGCGCGTGTTCTTGTCTCCGCCTTTCCCATGGTTATAAGTTGTTATTGTGAACATGCCCTCTGATTCCTTTTCAATATTTAAAACCTCAGAGTCAGTAAAAACAGGAATCCCCAACGATTTTACTTTATGAAGAAGGACGTTTACGATTTCAATGGCTTTATCGCTTTGGGGAAAATACCGGCCACCACGCTCAAGTTTAAAATTAATTCCCATCTTTTCGAAATAATCGAGTAAATCCTTATTAAAAAACTCTCTGAACGCATATTTTAGAAACCGTCCATTTTTACCAAAATGAGAAATAAATTCATTTAGTTCAGTATCATTGGTGATATTACAACGTCCTTTACCTGAGATTCGCAGTTTTAAGGCGGCCCGTGGCATTTTTTCCAGAACAATGGTCTTTTGGGAAGGACGATGACTCTCAATGGCAGCGATTAAACCGGCGGGACCGGAACCAATAACTACAAGGTCATAATGAGGTATGGGCATGATTTAGTTTTATTGTGTAGATCAGATAAAGCAGTTACTCCAGAACCAAAATTTCCACTTTTCGGAATTCTAAAGGATGGCTTTCTGCTTGCAAAGCAATATAGCCCTCTCTAAGCATTTTGTCACCATCTTTAATCAATACCTGTGCTTCAGGGTCTTCTTCATCCAGCTGTGGCTTCTCATAACTGAGTACAACCTGACCATCAATGATGTGATTGATGAGAGAATCCCCCCTTACCTCAATCTCTACCATTACCCACTGATCCCCGTGATAGGTTTTTGAACTGGATGAAGTACAATGCCTGGTGATCAACTCTCCATTCATGACGATATGTGTCCCCGGGCTGCAAACATTAGCTGTTGGACGTTCATTCTGCCCATCCCCACCCAGGAACTGGGCTTCGATTGAGACAGGGAAATCCTGGTCTTTTTTCATGCTTTGCGGTGATTGGCTGTGAAACATGACCCCACTGTTGCGAAAAGCCCAACCAGGTCCTCCAGGTGTCTGTTCACCGGTAAAACGGTATTCCATCCGCAAGCGATAATGAGAAAATTTATCCTTATAAAAAATATGACCGAATTTCCCCTCAAATTTTTCATAAGCATCATAGGATATTTTCATGACACCATCCTCAACACGAAAAGTATTACCAAAATTATCATCAAGATCATATCCTGTAATTTTCACATGCCAGCCCTCAAGATTTTTTCCGTTAAAGAGCTGAACCCATTCTTCATTTTTCTTGTCTGCACATGCTGCCAGGAGAAAAATGACTATCCCAATTCCGATTACCTTAAACCAGATTATTGCTCGACGGTTAATCATATTATCTCCTTATCCTTTTGTTTTGATTAAATATCGACTTTTCAATTCCAAGATCCCAAAGGAAATCCCTAATTCCAAGTTCCAAATTTTATATAGTGATGATAAAATAGCGACGTGATTAATCGCGTCATTACATATTCTTGTACAATAATCGCCTATTGTTCTAAATTCTCAAAACTCTTTCTATATTTCGAAATTATTTCATCCATCAATGCATCTTTTGCAATATTGATGGTTTGTCTTGATTCATCTTCCTGATACCAGGATAAAATCTCTTTCGCCCCATCCCTGAAAGAGATAGTCGCTTCAAACTCGGGATTAACACCTTTAATCTTACTGTTATCGAATATAAGACAATGAGCTTTATCACCTAACAAACCATCACCCCATTCCTTGTCAAACCGGCTTATGAAATCCGAAGGAATATGAACGATTTTTGGCTTAACACCAGCGGCATTCGCCAGGATTTCACAGATCTGATTCCAGGTAAGAACTTTGTCAGAAGTAATATGATAATTTTCACCAATAGCTTCAGGATTTCCGATCAAACCGATAAATCCTTTGGCAAAGTCTTTATGGTGGGTTAATGTCCATAAGGAGGTACCATCACCGTGGATAATTACCGGTTTATCCCGGAGCATACGATCAATCGTCGTATAGCCGCCGTGAAGAGGAATTTTGGTCTTATCATACGTATGACTGGGACGCACAATAGTAACAGGGAACTGCTGATTTCTATACATATCAGTCAGGTAATTCTCACAGGCAATCTTTTTTTGTGAATATTCCCAGACAGGATTTATCAAAGGCTCTGATTCGGTAATCGGCAGATGTGCGGATGGTTTCTGATAGACAGATGCGGTACTGATAAAAATATATTGCAGGGTTTTATCCTTAAATAACTCACAATCAGCCATCACATGTTCTGGTTCATAAGCGATCCAATCTACAACCACATCAAAGGTATAATCACTGATAACTGACCGTACCTGATTTTTGTTTCTGATATCGGCAGTGAGCAGCTGTACCCCTTTTATTTGGTGATTTTGTGTAAGCCCCCGGTTCAGGTGATATAATTCAAAACCTTTTTCTATACACAATTCCGAGCAGGCGGAACTGATTACTCCGGTACCCCCAATGAATAATACTTTCAGCGTTATTCCTCCCCTTTTTGGCATAAATATAAGAAATTTCACCTATAAAAATGAGGAAAAAGTGAAAAAACAAATTATACCGATCGGCCAAAGCAGAAATAAAAAAATCCCCATCCGTGATAGCATGGGGATTAAGATTATAATGTAAAAAATGATTTATAAGCCACTAAACTGTACACCCTCAAACATCAAACTGGGCATGCGCCGGGAAGAATAAATGTAGGGATCGTTGCCGACTTCTACCAAATTTTTCCAGAAATCCTGGGCATTACCTGAAATATTCATTTCATTTACCGGCTGTACTAACTCACCATTTTCAACCAATAAACCAACCACACCAAAAGAAAAATCTCCCGTTGTTGAATTTGAATTACCGCCGATAAAACCCGTCACAAAAATGCCTTTTTTCAGATCCTTGATCAGTTCTTCGCATGAACGTGATCCATAATCAAAAACAATATTTGAACTGGAACCCGAAGTCGGGGCCATACCTAATTTCCTGCCATAATAATTATCCACGTAATAGTTACGCAAGACACCTTTTTCGATCATATATCTTTTCTCAGCTGCAATACCCTCACTGTCGAAGAACCTCGAACCTAATCCTTTTTCAAGAAAGGGATCATCAATGACTGAAAATTTCTCCGATGCAATTTTTTCGCCAAGTTTGCCTTCCAAAAATGAACTTTTTTGTTGCAAGGCCCGGGCACTCATCGGTCCCTGAAGCATACTCAGAAGACGACTGCCGGAACGATTTTCAACGATCATCGCATATTGACCTGAGTCTATCTTTTTCTGACCCACTTTGCGCAAGGCTCGTCTGGCCGCTTCTTTACCCAGAAAATCCGGCGATGGCAGATCTTCAAGATACCGGGTACTGCCATAATACCAGTCTGCCGGCCGGCCACTTTCACCATCTTTAACCGTAACTTCTGCTCCGGCATAAAAGATCGTACCCTGATTTTCACCGGAAAAACCATTGCTATGTACCTTGGCCGTTTCATAATAGACATCTCCGCAACCCGCTGTTGATGATATGATCTGATCACTGACTTCCATGGCCGCACTTTCAATTTCTCTGGCCAACTTTACCCGTTCAGACGTCTCAACTTTTTCATAGTTTTTATCAAGTATTTGCAGATTCATATCATTATCTTTAGGATAATATTTTGAATCGGGTAAACTTCGGAAGTCATCCCGGGATAAGTATTTAGTAGCTGCCACAGCTTCAGAAATAAATTTTTGCAGGGATTCTTTACGCAGATCATTGGTCGTGTGGCTGGAATAACGATGGTTAGAATAAATAGCCAATTTGAGTGAATTTTTTGTCGCTTCACTCAATTTTTCTAATTTTTTATCTCGAAATTCAATCTCGACTTCTCTGCGATTGCTGACCGTAGCAGAAGCCTCATTTGCACCGGCATTAATTGTTTCTTTTATTATCCATTCGGCAATTTCGATTTTACTTTTTATGCTCATTTTAGATCCTCATTTTTCACGTTAACCTGACAACTCCAATTAACTTACACCACCTACAGTAATTTTAGATACTTTTACTGTGGGGAGCCCCATTGAAACCGGCACACTTTGACCGTTCTTACCACAGGTCCAGCCGCCTTCTGCCATCTTCATATCATCACCAACCATGACGATGTCAGCTAATACCTTCGGTCCGTTTCCGATGATGTTTACATCTTTGAGTGGTCGTGCTATTTTTCCGTCTTCGATGATGTAGCCGGATTTTACATAAAAAGTGAAATCACCGGCACCAATAAAAACCTGGCCATTAGTGAATGTATCTGCAAGGATACCTTTTTTAACAGAGGCGATTATTTCATCCTTTTTATGCGGGCCCGGTAGCATATACGTGTTTCTCATTCGCGGCAGGGCCGGGAATCGGAAAGATTCACGGCGTCCGCTTCCTGTCGGTTTTACCTTATAATATCTGGAACTGATACGGTCATGCATATAACTACGCAGGATGCCATTTTCCACCAAATACGTTTCTTCCGTATCATTTCCTTCATCATCAATGTTAATGGATCCGCGTATATTTTCATTTTTACCATTATCCACAATGGTGACAAAATTCTCGGCCACCGGTTTGTTTATTTTATCACTAAAGATTGAAATTTTTTTGCGGTTAAAATCTGCTTCCAATCCGTGTCCGATCGCTTCATGCAGAAGAATACCGGAACTGCCGGCGGCTAAGATTACTTCCATTTCCCCCGCCTCTGGCTTAACAGCATCAAACAGGGCTACTGTCCGTTCTACAGCCTCAGTTGCAAGACGCTGGATATTCTCTGCTGTAAAAAATTCAATCCCCCGACGGCCGGAAAGGTTAAATCCATTCTGTTCACGCTGGCCATTCTGCTCGGCAACGCAACTGACGGAAATTTGTCCCATGGGTTGATAATCATAGACAATACGACCTTCTGAATTTGCCATCATTATATAATTAGATTGATCGAAAAAGTAAATCATGGATTTGATAATCCGTGGATCTCGAGCAAACACTTTGTCGTTGATAGTTTCCAGGTGAGGAATCTTCTGGTCAATACCAACTTTTTCCCAGGGCGTATTAATTTTATAATAATCAGGATGTTCATGCAGCTTCAGGGGAGCGGATTTAACTTTTTGACTTGAATCAGCAATATTTGCCGCTGTCTTTGCCGCTAGTTTCATCGCTTTAGGTGTTAATTCTTCCGTAAAAGAAAAACCGGTCTGATCACCCTTTAGAACCCGGATACCGACGCCATAATCTACATTGCTGGAAGCACGGTTGACCGCCTTGTCTTCCAGGATGATATAATTGGTTATCTGGTGCTGGAAGTATACATCGCAGTAATCGCCACCCTTTGATAAACCATCAGAGATCACTTCACGTATGAGCGCTTCACTCACACCAAAATGATCATAATAATTTGCGAGACCCATCTTCCCTGCCTCAGACATTGCAAAGGCTTTCCCCAAATCTGCCTTTAAAAAATACGGTACCATACCCGCTGCTATGAGTCCCTTTGAGCCTTTTTTCATGAATGATCTCCTGGAAATAGTATTACTCATTAGCTTACCTCTCTCTTTAACAATAGGTTGTATAAATTTTATTTCAATGAAATACGGAAATTTACCTTCATTCAGACTCTACAAATGTTTATACCTGGAATCCCCCGATAAGAATTGATCGAAAATAGCGCAAACATTTTCCCCGCGCAAGAAAATATTAACATTATTCTTACAAATTTAATAGGCCTTACATAAAAAAAACTTAAATCGTCTCTCTTAATTCATTCTTCTTTTCAATTCTTAATTCTTTCATTCTTTCCCGTAATCCTTCCATATGTTCTTTCAGCTCTTCATTGCGGTGCTTCATTTCTTCATTAATTTTTTCCTGCAGGTTCTCCAGCTCTTCTTTATCAAATTCTGGCATTTCAAACTCAATTTCCGGAATTTCGATGTCCATTTCAGGAATAAATATGTCAATTCTTTCCGGTTTATAGCTAAAATAATAATGCTTTTTAGATTTCGATTTGCCTAATTCAACATTGATGGTTTCCTCGCGGCGATTTCTGATGAAATCTATCGTTATTTCATCTCCGGGATCAAAATCTTGGATGATATTTACCAGATCATTTTTTGAACGAATGATTTCATCATCTACATTTACAATCACATCCCCTGCCTTTAAACCACTCTTTTCTGCCGGACTATCTTTGACTACCTGGCTGACAAGCACTCCGGTTTCCTCTTCGACACCAAAATAATCACAAAGTTGTGGTGTTAAATTTTTTGTAGAAACACCCAACCAGGCCCTCTCATACTGTTTGTGATACCTTTTGGGTCCATCCACAAAGCCGAATAGGAATAAAGGAATGACAAAGACGAGAAGAATACCGGTTAGTATTAATGTGTTTTTTCTCATGATCCACCCCCACAAGAATAAAAAATTAAGATTAAAGATTATGTGATTACTGATACGTAGAATAAGGGTGTGAGTTTCATTGTGAATTTAAATACTTGATAGTTTGTTCATATATCCTATTCAATACATTTCATGCGGGTAAAGAATTTTTTTTACCACAAAGTTCTTAAAGTATCCACGAAGGTCACAAAGAAAAATTATATTTTATATTACCTGGTGGTCTTTGTGTGATCTTGGTTGAATTTTTTTAGGCGCTCTTCCAGGGCCGGGAATTGCTCCCGTTGCACCAATGAGACACATGCCCGGATACCTTCTGTGCGGCTACTGCCGGTAATCGCTAATGAAATAGCGCTTATTCCGTAATAGATCAATTCCGAAAGTAGTTCTTCACCGCTAAATCCCGGATAGGAAAATGTAAAATAAAAACCATCGGCTATAGGATTTTCTTCATCCATATCATACACAATTTTGAAACCATTCGTCGTGAAAAGTCTTTTCATTATTTTGGCTTTTTCGCCATATTCCTTTACATCTTCCACAAAATTGTATTTACCATCGTTTGCCGCTTTCAGAATAGCCGCAAGCCCGTATTGCGAAGCATGCGAAATACCGGCACTTAACGCATAAACCGTTCCAAAGATCATGGCATATCCAAATTGATCACTGTTATAATAACGTTTAAGCCCTTCTACCCGCGATTCAAACAGTTTATCTGAAATCACCATCATCCCTATCCTCTGACCGGCATAACTGAAAGCCTTTGAGCTCGATATAAGAAGAACATAATTATCCGTGTAACGGGCTACGGTAGCCTGGAATGGTGGTACACCCGGTTTTGATAAGTCTTTCCTGAAATCCATGGCGATATAAGCGAGATCTTCAATAACGACAGCATTATATTTACCGGCTAATTCTCCGATAATTTTTAATTCATTCTCTGTGAAACAGATCCATGAAGGATTATTGGGATTTGAATAGAGCAGACAGGAGATATTTCCTTTTTTGAGGTAAGATTCTAATTTCGCGCGGAGTTTTTCTCCCCGGAAATCATAAATATCAAATGATTCCCATTTCTGCCCAAGAACATTAAGTTGCTGTTTGTGGACGGGAAAGCCAGGATCAAGAAATAAGGTCGTATCTTTCTCCGGATACATACGGTTGACCGTAATAAATACAGCAAAACTGCCCTGCATGGAACCTACTGTAGGTATACACCCATCTTCTTTGACATCAATATTGATAAATTTTTTTACAAAACGACTGATCTCTTTCTTGAGCGGTTTTATGCCATGAATATCCGGATAGATGGCTGCCACACCTTTTTTCAGAGCTTCAATTTCCGCGTCCACACCAATCTGTGCAGCTGGCAATCCGGGAATTCCCATTTCCATACGGATATATTTCTCTCCGGTCTCTTCTTCTATTAAATCAACAAGTTTTTTGATCTCCCGGATGGAGGCTTTACCGATAGTGGGCAAATTACATTCTTTGATTTTTCTTGTCACAACTTCGTAATTAATAGGTGTTTCTTTCATCATTTATCATCCTTAATATAGAAATTTTTAAGCCGGGAAATTGGAATTAGGAATTTGGAACTGGGAATTAACCTCCCCCTTTGTCTGCCTCAATAGTAAGAACGGGATATTCCTTATACCTCAACTTCCCGGACGGCATCAATAACCGTACCATCACGCCACTCTATTAAGGCAACCACATTATCTTTTGTTCTTGCAGGTTCAGGTTTTCCGGTAATGCCAAGGGCCTTTTTGTGCAATTCTTCTATCGACACAATCGGAAGATCAGATTTTTTTAACCGGTCGAGCAGATCATTTCTATCCGGATTAACCGCAATGCCATGATCGGTTACAAGCACATCAATGGTCGCACCCGGGGCTGTAATTGTATGAACCCGTTCAACAACAATAGGATACGTTTTTCGGTATAGTGGGGCCGTGATAATGGTCATATAAGCATCGGCCGCGTCCTGAAATCCGCCAATGCCATGTAAAAGCCAGCCATCGGAGTGGGTATTAACATTCACATTAAAATCAAGATCAATTTCTGTCGCTCCCAGCACAGAGACTTTTACCCGGGGGGCAAAACAGCCTTTTGTATGATAATTGTAGGAAACAAAGGGATTTGTTTCAATATGATTCCAGTTCTGACGAAGAGATTTAACTCCGGCAAGATCAAAAGATTGCCCGTCTAATATGAACTTCGTCAACCCGGTTTCCAACATATCCACCAGAACCTGTGTTGAGCCGCCACGGACAAAATCTGCCACAACATTTTTTTCCCGCATATAATCCACTACATATTGAATAAAGGCAAGAGACATGCCTCCTGCCCCGGCCTGAAAAGAGAATTCCGGTTCATCAATGAGTCCGGAATCACGGACAATTTGGGCTGCCATTGATGCAATATTTAACTTGTCCGGATCAGTTGTTACTTTGGTTGTACCGGATACGATCTTCTCCGGATCACCTAGTCTATCTACAGGAACGACCATATCCACATTGCCTCCTTCGATTGACCAGGGCCAGGCTGGGAAGGGAACCAGATTATCGGTGACAACAACTACCTGATCAGCGTAAAGCGAATCGGCCAGAGCAAAACCGAGAGGACCGCAGGCTGAAGAGCCATAAACACCATTGGCATTGCCGTGGTTATCGGCTGTTGGGGAGGCAATAAAGGCAACATCAATTTTTAGATCACCATCCTGAATGGCCCGGTACCGGCCTCCATGCGATCTCAATATTGCCGTCTTTTTCATTCCTCCACTGCTGCATAAGCGACCAATCGGACCATTCATTGACCCTAACACGTGGGAGACTGTTCCTTTTTTGATTAAGTCGACTATTGGCTCATGTGCCGGGAAAAGAGCGGACGGGGCAAGAATCACGTCTTTTAATCCACGCGCATCCAACTTCTCCAAAACCCTATTTATCAGGAAATCCCCATTACGCAGGTGATGATGAAATGAAATGACCATGCCATTAAACAGATTAAGTTTGTCCATGGCTTCATCAAGATTTTTTAACAATTTTTTGTGATATTGACTGCCTGAAGGAACGGGAGGACCAACTTTTTTACCTTCCGGCTGATGTTGTCCAAGGCCTTTATATGGTATATTTTTTCGGCCATCCGATTGCTCCGGAATCTCTCTCCCAAGGACATTTTTAATCAATTTCATTTTACAGACTCCATGATAATTTAATTACTTTCTAACAACGGAAATACACGGAATAGTATAAATAAAATATGTGTACAAATAATTTGATGAAACTGAACTATATTTTTCAATAATTCCTAATATTCTGAATTCAATTATTTCCGTGTGTTTGTTCCCTGTCATTCCATGGTTAAATAAAAGAATAAACAAATTTGGATTTATCCTTAAAAAGTTTGTATTGAAATTTGATAATTGAAAATATCTACTTAAATTATTCACTACCAAGGTAGGCAATATACACATTAGATTATAATATTTGCAATATGAAAAAAATATTAAACCATCTTCAGTATCTGAATTTTTCACAATACGAATCAAAGGCCTATCTGGCCTTGTTACAACAGGGGCAGGTTACCGGATACGAGTTGGCCAAGAATTCCGGCATTCCTGCTTCTAAAATATACGCAGTTTTAAATAAACTATTAGAAAAAGAAGTTATTCTTGCCCTGGATTCAGAGCCGGTACGTTATGCCCCCATCCCCCCGGACGATATCATTTCACGCCTCCGGGGAAATTATCAACGTACATTTGATGCACTGAGTTTAGGTTTGAAAGAAATTTATCAACGTGGAGCAACAGATGATAATTATATCTGGAATCTGAGCGGTCGCACTGAAATCATGCGGAGAATTATCGAGTTCATCGAAAATGCTAAAAACTCACTTTATCTCTCCGTGTGGGATGAAGAGGTCGAAGAGATAAGTCAAGCTCTCAGGGATACCGGTCAAAGAGATGTCAGAATGTCTATAGTTCATTTCGGAGAGGTACATCTTGGTATTGGGGAGGAGTACCGGCATGGACGTGAACACCGGATCCGCCAGGAGCGAGGGGCGAGACGAATTGCCCTGGAAGTTGATGGTAAAAAAGTGATCCTTGCTCATTTTATGGAAAATGGTGGCAGCAATGCCCTCTGGACAAATAATAAAGGTGTCGTCCTATTGGCACGCGATTATATTATTCATGATATCTATACAATTCGTATGGCAGAAAAATTTGGCAGTGAGGCTTTAGAAATTTTTAAGAGTCATTGAGGTTTGGAATTGGGAATTAGGAATTTACACTAACATCTATAGTATCTACCGTCGTACATCCAATTCCAGGTTCCAAATTCCAATTATTTTTTTTCGTTGGAAAACATAATATGAGGCTATAATATGTCTGATCTTCATTGGAACACAGCTATTACAAAAATCGAGCCCAACAAAATTAGTATCCGGGGATATGCCCTGGCTGACCTTATGGGTAAAGTTAGTTTTCCACAGATGGTATATCTTTTATTTAAAGGTGAACTACCATCCGAAAATATTGGCAAGATGATTGAAGCCATTCTGGTATCATCTGTTGATCATGGTACAACCCCGCCATCGGCTTTAAGCGCAATAACGGTCGCATCAACCGGTGCCCCGTTAAATGCTTCTGTCGCAGCCGGGATTTTAGCCATCTCCCAGTTCCATGGCGGGGCCATTGAAGAGTGTATGCGTATATTAATCAAAGCAATGGAATTCAAAAATACAAAAAATTGCGATGATTTAGAATCTGTTAATCATGTAATAACAGAATACCGTAACAATAAAAAAAGAATATCAGGATTCGGGCATCGCTTACATACCAATGATCCCAGAACAAAAAAGTTGTTTCAGCTGGCAGAAGATCTTCAAATTTCCGGAGATTATGTGGCTCTGGCCGGTGCATTCGAAAATGCCCTGGAAATATCATTGGGTAAAAAATTACCCGTCAATGTGGACGGAGCAATTGCTGCTCTTTTATGCGAAATGGATTTTGATGTCATTTTTGCCAACGCTTTTTTTATGATTGCCAGGATTCCGGGATTGGTTGCACATATCTATGAGGAAAAAACACGCTATAAACCAATGCGAAAAATTCACCCTACGGACGTTGAATATGATGGCCCAGAGGAAAGGGAGTTGTAGAGGGAATAAGGTATAGGGTATACAGTATAAGGATATAGGGAACAATGAACTAACCTCCCCTTTTCACCTCCCGGTAAGGGTGGGGATTAAGTAGAAATTACTTATACCATATATCCTTATACCTTTTATGAAGTCAACCTGAAAGGATAAAAGAGATGAAAGATAAAGTGTTGGAATTGCTTCCGGAAATAAACGAGATTAAAGATCCCGATTTACAGACAAAAGTGATTGCCTGCTGGATCGAGGCGATAGCATATCGAAACTGGAAATTTGAAGAGCTGCGCAGTATTCCTTTTACGCTTCTTGCTGATGATGTAAAAATTTGGTTTATTGAACATGTACGAACCTGCACAAAGATGGCCATAGCGGTTGATACAGTCCTGGAAAATGCCTATGGAGAGCGAAGAACACCCGTTAACCGTGACTATTTGATAGCCGGAAGTCTATTGGCCGATGTAGGTAAATTACTTGAATTTGATAAGAATTCTAATGGAACTGTTTTTAAAAGTGATTATGGTAAACATATTCGCCATCCTTTCAGTGGTGTTGGATTGGCCTTTAAGCACAATCTTCCTCCTGAAGTCATGCACATTATTGCTGTTCATTCAAAGGAAGGCGGCAGTGAAAAACGTTCACCTGAAGCGATCATTTTTCATCATGTGGATTTTATTGATTTTGATCTGGTGAAATAGGAATTGGGAACTGGGAATTTGGAATTTGGAATTTGATATTTAACGTCCAATGTTGGATATTGGATTCCTGTTACCAAGTACTGGTCGGTAGTTATTGATTTGATTAACATCAAGTATAAATCTACAAGTTCCGAGTTCCCAGTTCCTAATTCCTAATAAAGTGGTCAATAAGTAATATAAACTATACAATATTAGAGGGAGTCATTATGTCAAAGTATAAAATTGCCTGGTTACCCGGTGACGGTGTGGGTAACGATGTTATGGAGGCAACCAGGATCGTTCTGGATGCATTAAAATTTGATGCAGAATATATCCATGGAGATATCGGCTGGGAGTTCTGGAAACACGAAGGAGAACCTCTTCCAAAACGTACTGTGGATATGATGACAGATACAGATTGCGCCCTTTTTGGTGCTATTACCTCAAAGCCAAAAGAGGAAGCGGAAGAAGAGCTGGATGACAATTTAAAGGACAAAGGATACGTTTACTTCTCGCCGATCGTCCGTTTGCGTCAGGAGTTTAACCTGCATACGAATTTGCGTCCCTGTAAAGCATATCCGGGAAATCCCTTGAATTACAAAGAAGGGATTGACTTGATCATCTTTCGTGAAAATACAGAAGGATTGTATGGTGGTGTGGAATTTCATCCCATTCCAGAAGAAGTATTTAACATACTTGATAAACATCATCCTAAAATGAAAAAATTCAGGCAATACGGATTGGAAAATCTGGCCATGTCCACCCGACTCATGTCACGGCAGAAATGTGCTAACATTGTTACCCAGGGATTTGAATATGCTAAAAAACACGGTTATAAATCAGTAACTGTTGTCGACAAACCTAATGTTTTAAGAGAAACCGGTGGCCTTATGATCCGAACAGCTCGTGAGGTGGCAAAAAAATATCCGGATATTGAATTATGGGAGACAAACATCGATGCCCAGGCAATGTGGCTGTTAAAAAATCCTCACGATTATGGTGTTATGGTCGCAGAAAATATGTTTGGTGATATACTTTCTGATCTGGCAGCCCAATTAGTCGGAGGTCTGGGTTTTGCTTCAAGTGGTAATATTGGTGATAACTATGCCGTTTTTGAACCTACCCACGGTTCGGCACCAAAATATGCGGGTCAGTACAAAGTCAATCCTATGGCCATGTTTTTGACAACACATCTGATGTTCGATTATCTGGAGGAAAAAGAACTATCACAAAAACTGGAAGATGCTATCGCTACAGTTATCAGTGAAGAAAAAGTCAAAACTTATGATATGGGGGGAAATAATACCTCCCTTGAGGTTGCTGAAGAGGTCGTTAGGAAATTCTGAGACCTGTATATCGTGCATATATAGATCGAACCTATTTATTTCAGGAGAATTTAATGCCAAATTTAACACATAAAATGGCAAAATTTACAATAGATTTGAAGTATGACGACCTTTCTCAAGAGGCTATCGATCTTACAAAGAGATTCCTGATCGATTCCATTGGCTGTGCTTATGGGGGTAACCAGACTAAAGATGTTAAGATCATGCTGGCATTTTTTAATGAGATGGGCGGAAATCCGGAAGCCTCCGTTTTAAACTCTGCCCAAAAATTACCAATGGTTAACGCAGGACTTTTAAATTCCTTAATGATCCGTGCTTTGGACTATAACGATATCTATTGGGAGCAGGATCCTTCCCATCCCAGTGATTTGATCCCGGCGGCTTTGACTCCCGCAGAGGTTCTTCATAAGAGCGGAAAAGACCTGATCGTTGCAATTGTTTTAGCCTATGAATGGGAGCAGCGCTTGTCTGAATTCGCTTTTCCCGGTGTGAGGGAAACCAAATGGCACCACGCCACGCTTACACAAATTGCCTCTCCATTTGTCACCGGCAAAATTATTGGTTTAAATGAAGAACAGATGGTTCATGCCGCTGGTATTTCCGCCAGTCATAATCTAACCCTTGGCGCCGTCACTGCCGGAAAATTGACTATGATGAAAAATACTGTCGATCCCATGGCCACCCAGGCAGGTATTTTATCAGCTTTGCTGGCTCAGCGTGGTTATGAGGGTCCGGAACATGTGCTTGATGGTAAGGAAGGACTCGTCGACACATTGTCAGGTAACCGCTTTGATTTGAATATCGTGATTAATGGATTGGGAGAGAGTTTTCGTATCACAAGATGCTCTATGAAGGCCTTCCCCACAGAAGCGTTGACCCACTCGCCGATGTCGGCAGTCATAAAACTGATGAAGAGTAACAACATCAACAAAAAAGATATTACAGAAGTTAAAATCCGTACTGTGGCCCGGGCAGCAGATATATTATCCGATCCTTCCAAATATGACCCTAGAACAAGGGAAACAGCAGATCATAGTCTGCCTTACTGTATCGCCGTATGTATTGTTGATGGCACCGTAACTCCGGAATCCTTCAACGAAGAAAAAATTATGGATCCGGAGATCCGCTCATACCTGAACAAAATTAAGGTAATTGCTGATCCTGATTATGAAAAAACCTTTCCGGCACTAAAAAAGACTGGTGTAGAAATATCAACAGACAACGGGCAGTCTTTTGACCTTGAATTAGATTATCCACTGGGAGATTATCGCGAACCTATGGATGATGATACTTTTTATGCGAAATTTGATTCTATGGTATTACCGCAAACAGGTCAGGAAAAAAGGAATATGATTGTCAAAACCATTCTAAATCTTGAAAATTTGAATGACGTAAATGAGCTGACGGATCTGCTTCGATCTTAAACATGTTGAGGATTTAACGCATGAAATCTCAAAGATGGACAAATCATTAAAACTTTAATACACACTGACAAAAAGAGAAATCGTATTTTTTGAACCAAACGGAGATTTAAGTCCATGCGTAAAACTCTTATTCACTTTTTGTCGCTTAGCGCTGGTTATCCTGTCTTCAATTTTATTTAATATTTTACACCCTCTTTATTCGAATTAATCATACCTTAAAAAATTTTTGGCACAATCATTGTACTCTCCTTTGTATTCAATATTATAATATCTGGGAAAGAATAAGACGATCATGTGTAACTCATTCAACCTGAACTCTGTAAGGAATATACTGAATATTGTTTTGGTGCATCTCTTCATTGTATCAGCAGTCGCCCAAACAGAAACTCTAATAGAGATCCTGAGCGATGTTGAGGATGAACAAAACAATCTCAATGAATGGATTGCCATATTGCAGGAAAATCCAATTGACATTAATAATGAGACGGCGGAGAGACTTAAGGACATTCCATTCCTCAACAAAACTCATATTGACACAATTCTTACCCAACGGCCTTTTAAGAGAAAATCGCAGGTTCGGCTTCTACTTGGTGATGAAGTTTATCAGCATATCCGGACATTAATAGTCATAAAAAAAACTCTTTTTTTTCCACAAATAGCCGTTACACAGCGGTTTCGTTATTCACTTGTACCCAACAGGGGATTTTCCCAAAAAATTTTTCTAGGTACAGCCTATGAAAGTCTTTCGCGAATCCGGATAAAACCAAGCCGATATCTCTCAGCGGGAATATTAATACAGAAGGATTCCGGTGAAAGCAAATATTATGATCATTTTTCGGGGTTTTTTTCATGGCATCCTTCCTCTCTTCCACTTAAAATAATTTTAGGCAACTTTTATATTCAATGTGCAGAAGGATTACTGTTGGCGGGTCCATATTCTCTGCCTAAAACAGCAATGGCAAAAAGTCCTCACGTTTACAGATCATTATCGTTAAAATCATACCTCAGCAGCAATGAATATGATGGATTTTGGGGAGCTTCAATCCGGTGGGGAACGGATAAGGGCTTTAAAGTTGGCGCGTTTTATTCACAAATCTACCGGGACGCAATCCGAAAGGATAACTCAACTTATATATTGCGTCTGGATCGAAGTGGGTATCATCGAACGGTTCCTGAGATGTATAATCAGAATTCAGTCCTGGAAAATTCCATGGGAGCTATTCTTCATCTGCCTGTTCTGATTTTTTCGCAATTTGGCGTCGCATATATTAAAACAGATTTTCAACCCGGTTTTTTGCATTTTCAGCCTGAGGATCGACGACGTGATTTCTATAAATTCCAGGGATCTGGCATTGATAATTATTCGATATTTTATTCCAGCAGAATAGGACCTCTGCAATTGCATGGGGAAGTAGTGCCTCTCTCCTGGAACAGCCTCGCCCAACGACATTCATTCGATTTACATATTCAGAGGTGGGGATTTACCTTCTTATGGTCACATTTTCCTTCACAATTTCAGTCCCCATTTGGGAGAAGTTTTTCAGATTCAAGTCCATTTCCCAGATCTGTTCAGCAATTATATATGGGAATTTCCGGAAAACCCGTTGAGAACCTCCGGTTGACCGGCTACTGGTATATTGAAAAAGAACTTTGGCGTAGTTATTTCCAATCATTACCTCAAATAAAAAAAACTGGTTTATTCCAATCTGAATATTATCTTTACCCAAAAATCCAAATGCTTCTCCGTTATCAGTGTTCTTCTTCCTCAGATAATTCACCGGATCTTCTGTCTTCTGTAAATAAAGTGTCTCATCGTTATCGCCTGCAGGTTGAAAAAAAAATTAGCACACAAGTGCGGATTCGTAGCCGATTTGAACAAAGTATCATTAACTATTCAGGCATATATCCTAAAAAAGTTGGTACCAATTTTTTTCAGAATCTTTACTGGGTTCCCCAAAAATACCTAAGGATTCAGTTACAATTCAGTTCATTTAATACGGTTGACTATGAGGCCCGGATATACGAGTACGAAAGTGATCTTCCGGGTGTATTTTCAAATTTCCCGCTCTTTGGATCCGGGAATAAATGGTATGCCTTATTAACTGTTATGCCCTTGAAAAACTTGAAAATATGGTTAAAATATCGAAAGATATATTTTGACGGTGTTGATCATATTGGCAGTGGTTTGTCTATGATTGAAGGTAATACGCGGCAGGATGTGCATTTTCAGATTGAATATCGTTACTAGTGATACTTTTCTATCCTCGCTAAGATATCGCCCTGGAATGCTATCATTACAAATCTTTTTTGTTAAAAGAAATTATGGACAATCCCAGAAATATTGTAATGATCAGCAAAAGTACCATAACAGTGTTTCCAAAATCTATTTCTCCTTTAAGCAATTTTCCCGGTTGGAAAAGGTTGAAATAGCTATAGGCAGTAAGATACTCAAGTGATTTATTCAAACGAATTACTGTATCGAAAAAGTAGAGAACTACAAAGAGGCTTACCGATTTTGCAATCGCCTTACCCCTTTCATATTGAAAAGTGCTGATAGCCAATGAAATCGATCCTACACTCAAAAAGAAAAGGTAAGTTATAGCCGCAACTTTCATATATCCTTGTATGTCTATCTCCAGCGAAAAGATTAAATATCCCACATAGGTACCTGCCAACAATGCGGTCACTTGTAGCGAGAGGGCCAAAACAAGATACAGAAATAAATGGGTTGGTATTACATTTCTGTGTATTGATCTGGCCATCAATAGATCCATTGTTTTATTCTCGATTTCACCGGAAATATAGCGAGCCGGGATCCCGACCGGGATGAGAAATAAACCAATTAAAATAAGGGGATGAGAATACCCGAATGCCAGCAGTTGTGAACCATAGTATTCTCCGCCGACTGTGACACCCATAAAATTCATCAGGGACGGAGGTAGCATATGAGCGACAGATTCAAAAAGAGATTTAAAATCCGCTTCAAATAATAACCAGGCGAAAGCAAATTCAAAAAGAAATGAAAAAACGGTCAGTCCTGACAGGATAAATTTCTGATCATGCCAGATTTTTTTAAGATAGCTATATTTGATCGATATAGTCATTACTGTTGTTCTTTTTGGTAAAATGCTATAAACATATCTTCTAAGGACGGTTCCGGGAAGACAAGATTCTTGACTTTGTACTTTGCTATATCTTTTAGTATAGGATCAATTTCCCCCTGAATATTAAAAATAAAATGCTTTTCATGATGTGAAACAAGTGTTAGTGAGGGGAGGCTAAAATATTCCGGTTTTACATGATCAAAGAATTCTATCTCCATCCTTCGTACCATTTTCTTTTTCAATTCAACGATTGGTTCAAGAGCAATAAATTTTCCGTCTTTTACCAGACCGACATGGTCACTAATTTTTTCTACTTCAGCCAGGTTATGCGAGGAGAAAAAAATAGTCATTCCGTCTTTTTTGAACCGAAGTAAATAGTCATATAGTACGTTTCTGTTAAGAGGATCCAGACCTACTGAAGGCTCGTCCATAATTAATAAATCCGGTTTTTCCTGCATCGCCTGGATAATCCCCAGTTTTTGTTTCATCCCTCTTGAATACTGCTTGACCTTTTTCTCCAGATCCTGATCTGTCAATTGAAATGCATGCAACAATTCATCTCTTAATATTGGCCTTTTTCCGTTAAAACTATTCATGTATTGCAGAAATTGATTTCCGGTTAGTTCCTCGTACAATTTTAATTCACCGGGAACATTACCGATTCGTTTAAAAAGTTGGTGATAGTTTTTCTGTACTTCTTTACCAAACAAAAACGCTTGCCCGGATGAGGGTTTAAGCAGATTTAGAAGTAGTCTTATGGTCGTCGATTTACCTGCGCCATTAGGACCGAGGAATCCAAATAATTCGCCTTGTCTTATCTCAAAATTTAGATTTTCAACACCACGAACAGATCCGTAATATTTTGTCAGCTTTTTTGTTTCGATCACAACCTGTATCATTTGAATACCTTCGATCTAGTTATACCCTTCCTTAAATAACCCCTCTATTACTTTATCAGTTTATATGCAACCAACCGATTATCAAAAAAGGTCGGAATGATCAGTAGATTTTTTTCTATGATAAACTCCAGATCGGCAGAGTTTATTTTTTCATCCTCTGAATTTCCCATATATAATTCATTATCATGAATATAAAGTCCGTTAGGCCGGCCGATTTCATCATTTTTCATCCATATTTCAAATTTATTATCATTCAATCTATAGATGGCGCTATTCTCTTTTGAAAAATCTGAAACATATACATTCCCATCCTGATCTATAACAACATCGTTTAAGAAGATAGCCTCATCTTTTTTATAGCTGGAAATTTTACTGCCTGTTTCAATATCAATAACAACAAGTTCATCAATATCCGCGACATATAATTTATCTTTTGTAATAGCAGATTCTTTCAGATTACTTACAACCCGATGTATCCCATCTCTTTCTAAAAGACCGGGACCTTATCCAATGTACTTCAATGGCGGATCCAATTATTTTCTCTGATAATTCGTTTTCATGCATAATTAAATAATAATTTTCTCTGCGTTCTAAGCGAACTCGGTGTTTATTAAATATTCCAAATTTTACTTCGAATACATTTTTCATTTTTTCATGTCCCGCAAGTGTGGGATGTCACTACCTGATAAACAATGCTTAAATAACTATATTAAAATTTACAACAGATAATGCAAAAAATCATACATGTTTTAACCGCCACGCCTGAGGCGTGTGGGGCAAGCAAAGACGCAAATATAGAATCATTTACAGGGTAAAAAACGTACCGTTGACTCCATCTCATCCAACACAAATTTTAGTGCCCCGAGGGTATCGTTAATATCTTTGTCCGTAGTTTGATTAGAGAGTGAAAAGCGAACCGAACAATGAGATTCTTCCTCGCTTTTTCCCATCTCCAGTAAAACATGTGTGGGGTGCGGCGAACCCGATTTACAAGCAGAACCGGATGAAAGGGCAATACCATGCTGGTCAAGGGCCATAACCAACGATTCTCCCCGCAATGCCGGTAAAGTCAGATTAAGCGTATTGGGAAGACGCTTTTTTTCGTGTCCGTTAAGAACTGCCCCCGGAATTAATTCTTGAACACCTGATTGTAATTTATCTCTTAGCCCCTGCATTTTCTGCGACTCCCTGACACTTATTACCGCCAGTTCAGCAGCCTTACCCAATCCGGCAATACCAGCGACATTTTCTGTCCCTGCACGTAATTTATTTTCCTGTTTACCCCCATGGATCAAGGCCTCCAGTTCTACACCCTTTTTGACATACAGGACACCAATTCCTTTAGGACCATGAAATTTATGTCCGGATAAAGTCAGTAAATCTACATTCAGATCATGAACATCGATTGGAATCTTACCGGCGGCCTGAACAGCATCCGTATGAAATAGAATCTTCTTTTTATGAGCACAATCGCACAGATCTTTAATTGGTTGTATTGTTCCCACCTCATTGTTTGCCATCATGATTGAAACCAGAATGGTATTCTTCTTTATAGCTTTTCGCAATTCCTCCGGCTTTACCAACCCGGTATTATCCACCTCCAAATAAGTAATTTCAAAGCCAACCGTCTCTAAAAATTTACAGGTCTTTAGAATTGCCGGATGTTCAATCGTGGTGGTGATGATATGATTACCCTTATCTCTGTTTTTAAAAGCAACACCTTTTAAAGCCAGATTGTCTGATTCTGATCCACTACCGGTAAAGATGATGCTCCTCGGTCTGGCATTGATTAAGTACGCTACTTGCCGCCTGGCCGTTTCCAACCCATCACGGGCATCTCTCCCGACGCCATGAATAGCGGATGGATTGCCAAAAGTTTGAGTCAGATAGGGCTGCATTGCTTTTTGTACCTCTTCGGCAATCGGGGTAGTTGCATTGTTATCAAGATAAATATAGTGATCTGGCTTTTTCAATTTCCCTTCAACCTCAAACAATTGCCCGCGAAGTCGATCATTTTTCCTTACAGCCCTTTTGTGATTAGTACGACCTTCTTTTATCCTGACAACGTCACAAAGCAACGCTTTATAAACCGGAAAACCTGAGATTTTATCATAATTTGCCATATCCGTCAGTTCGTTGACATTCCATTCTTTCCAGGCAGCTGGTCCGACCGCTGTACCCCCTCCCATATTACACTCAATGGCACCCTGGACAATATCATCCGTGATACGGGCTCTGAAGTGTACTCCCCCTCGTGGAGATCGAACTTCCACAAGATCACCATTTTTTATGTCACGCTTTTGAGCATCGATCGAATTCAACTCGACCGTTGGCTCGGGATTATCTTTTAACAGTCCCTTTATTCCATGGTGTTGAGACCGGAAATCAGTATGCGGACGTGCTCCTGAATTAAAAATCAACGGATACTTTTTAAACAATTTGGGATCGGCAAGCGGTCCTTCTTCAGGTTCTAGATATTTCGGCAAGGGTTCATAACCATGATCTTCAAGTACGGTTGACCAGATTTCAAATTTTTCGGTTGGCGTTTCAAATCCCGTTTTTCCGTCTGTCCGGAGTTTACCTTTCTCCCATTTCTTATATTCCATCATCGGCGTCAACTTCTTTACCGATCCACCAGCCTTTTTTATCTGTTCCAGACTGTAACCGGAATCCTTAAGAGCAAATCGTATCATTTCTTCTTCGCCTTGTGGATAAAGATCTCCATATCCTAAACGCCGGGCCAATTCGGCCATAATCAAATAATCATTCCGTGCTTCTCCTACCGGATTTATGAGTTTCTCACGAAGCCGGAAGATCGGACCATAGGTCATATAGGAATCGATTTCAAACATCGTAGTTGCCGGTAAAACCACATCAGCATACATCGCATCAGCAGTCAAATGCCGGTCGATACAGACCTGAAAATCCAATTTAGAAAGTGTTTCCCGCCATAAAGTAGTTTGCGGCCAGGAGGTAAGAAGTGACGCGCCATGAATAATTAATCCCCGGATAGAATATGGCTTTCCTGTAAGCACAGATGATACCAACGCACTGGCATGCGATTCACCGCGATAATTACTGTATATGGGGAATTTATCCCGGGCTAAGGCAAGGTTAAGATCCGGATTTTCCTGATTACAGGAGCGATTGATCGGAAAATGTGTATCGAGCATCGAAAGACCGATTCCACCCGGAACATCGAGGTGACCGGCCAGGGCAAACAGAGAATGAACTGCTCGAATTGCCTGGATACCACTATCAGAGTATTCCAATCCCGTGTACATGACCGGAGAGGCACCGGCTGCTCTGGCCAGTTGCCGGGCTAATCGGCGAATTGCCTCTGCCGGCACCCCGGTAATAGATTCCGTTACTTCCGGCGAATAATGCTGAACATAGGTTTTTAATTCTTCAAAACCGTGACACCAGTTTTCGGCAAAATCTTCATCATAAAAATCTTCATCTATCATTACTTCTATCATACTCAGAGCAAGGGCACCATCCGTACCGGGACGGATTGGGATCCATTCTCCACCGGTGCGGGTTACGGTTTCGGTACGTCTCGGATCTACAACAACAATTTGAGCACCTCTCTTTGCCGCCGCTTCCAGACGATACATATCGAGAGGCGGAGAATCCGTCGCCGGATTTGCCCCCCATACCACCAGCATTTCCGCGTTTTCCATATCCGAGAACATGTTTATTAACATACGTCCCATGGTCACATGTGGAGCAATCATTGCAAAAGAAACATAGCAGAGTGCGCCAACTCCCATAGTGTTTGGTGAACCAAAAGGAAACAATATATTGGATGCTGACGAAACAGCAACTCCTTTTGGTTGATACATATCGCAGAGAGATAGCTCAAAAGCACCACGACCAGTATAAATAGCTACGGCTTCCGGACCGGACTCCTGTTTTATTTTATTCAGATTTTGCACGATAAGATCATATGCTTCATCCCAGGAAATCTGATCAAATTCATAAGTACCCTTTTTCCCCTTACGTTTCATCGGGTGTTTTATACGATGCTCTGAATATATTATTTCAGGCGCATGTTCTCCCCGTCGACAAATCATGCCCAGGGGATGCCCCGTATCTGCTTTAATATCAACCATTTTCCCATTTTCCATGCCTACCTGAACCCAGCAACCAGCAGGACAAATGCCACAAATGGCCTTTTTCCAATTAAGATCCTGATTTTGCTTTACCATGAGCTCATCCAAGTTATTAACCTGACCTCTTCATAAACCACGGATTATATTGATACTTTTTATTATAATTAGAAAAAATTCGTGAAATTCGTGAACAAAATCTTTTTTTTTGCAGCCCTGGGTTGCGTTATGAATAAATTAGATTATAAAATAATTGACCGGAAAAAGTCATAAATACAAAGATAAAAGGGGAAATTCAAATAAAATCCGGGTTTGCTTTGTGTTTTTCATGACGGTTTAATTGTAAAATCGCCTAATGTGTATTGAATACATTTCATAAAAGACTGTTTTTAAATTCTCTCCAAATTTTGTACATTTGCCGTCAGGATATTAAATACAGGGTTCGTTTCCCATATAGAGAGGAGTGTAATCATTGAAATATTTGAAATCTAACAGACAATTTTTTACAACTATCACATCCGTAATTTTATTTTCCGTGCCTCTGTCTTCTCAAAATTCCTCACAATTGGATTCTCCTGATTGGGAAGGAGGCTTCCCGGATGGATGTACGACCATTACCGTCGGGAAGGCCGGTACTGCGGATGGCTCAGTTATTACTTCCCATACCTGTGATAGTCACCGTACTCGCGGATGGCTGACAATTGCACCTGAAATGTCTCATGCACCAGGATCACAGGTAACAATGGTTAAGCGAATAAACAGTGATTCTCTGGCTATGCCAACCTATAAATTTGTTGCTACCGGTGATATTCCTCAGGTTGAACATACCCATGGTTTTATCAATACTGCTTATCCATGTATGAATGACCAGCAATTAGCCATCGGTGAATCTACCTTCGGTGGACGAGAGACCTTACAGTCTGAGAAGGGCTTAATTGATTGCCAACAGCTCGTGCGTCTGATGCTTGAACGTTGCGGTACTGCCCGCGAAGCGATTACAATGGCCGGCGAACTGACCAAAAGATATGGGTATAACGATGCCGGTGAATGTCTGACTATTGCCGATACAAGAGAGGTGTGGCATTTTGAAATTATGGGACAGGGAAAAAATAATATTGGATCTATCTGGGCCGCTCAGCGGGTTCCTGACGGTCATATATCCGTTAATGCCAATGCCAGCCGAATCAGACAAATCGATCCAGATAATGTAGATTATTTCATGGTATCTGACAATATTTATTCTGTTGCTCAGGACAGTGGCTGGTGGGATCCTTCCAGCGGGCCCTTTGAATTCTGTTATGCCTATGCTCCTGAAGGACGCACCTCATTCGCTGCCCGGCGCCGTGAATGGCGTGTACTGTCCCTGGCAGCACCCTCCTTAACCCTGGATGCCAATGCGGAGAATTTTCCTTTTTCAGTAAAACCTGACACACTTATAACCCTAAATAAAATGGTCAGCTTTTTTCAGGACTATTATGAAAACACACCCTATAATTTTATTAAAGATCTTACCTGGGTTAATGATGAGGGAAAGACTGAAATATCTCCTCTGGCCAATCCGTTTATGCCCTATGATATGAACAAATTATTCAGGATTAATGGTGGATGGGGCTGGCGAGGTGAGCGAACCATTGCACGATGGTATACTATGTATGCTACGATCACCCAATCCCGTGACTGGTTACCAAATGGGTTAGGGGGTGTCGTTTGGCTGGCATTTGATAATGTTGCTACTTCGATTTATATTCCCCTTTATTGTAGTATAACCGATGTCGCGCCATCATATAAAAGCCCGGGCAGACCCAAAGGATTCAATCGTGAATCAGCCTGGTGGGCCTTCAATCGTTTAGGAACACTTTCTGCGCAGCGATGGGGTAATATGCGTCATGATGTCACGGCTGTTTGGACCCCCATGCAGGATGAACTCTTTCAAAGTCAAAAATCATTTGAAGCGAAAACATTAGAGATCTATAAAGGTGATTCACAAGAAGCAATAAGAAAATTAACCGGGTATTCCATTTACTGGGGGAATAAAGTAGTTAAAAGGGCCTGGGAATTAGGAGATCTTCTCTGGACAAAATATGATGAGAAGTTTTAGGCTTATTTCTCTTCCTTATACAATACATGTTTTCGTACAACCGGATCATATTTTTTTAACTTGATACGCTCCGTAGTATTGCGTTTGTTCTTTTGGGTCGAATAAAAATGTTGACTCTCTGTACTTCTTAATTTTATCGTTGTACGCGCACCTGCTTTTGCCATAATTCTTACTCCTTACTTCTTACACAACATCACTAAGGGATAATCCCTGTTTTTTAAGATAGGGCAAAAGGCCTACACGTGTGACCGATTTTAAGGCTCTGGTTGATAAACGCACGCGTACAAATTTTCCTAACTCCTCAACGTATATCCGCTTGTTCTGCAAATTAGGATATTGCCTGCGTTTGGTCTTATTATGGGCATGGGAAACATTATTTCCCACCAGAGGTCTCTTACCGCTTAGTTTACAAACTCTTGACATGATATTTACCTTTTCTTCACCCGATCTTTTCAAATGACCAGTTAGTTCTTTTCCAGCCGAGCTCTACCACTTTTTATCTCAGATTCAATTACCTGGCTTTCATTTTCATTAGGGTTAACTTTAATATATTTCTCTGAAAATCGCCAGGCACCTGTATCCGGTGATTGATAGGAATAAACAAGTTTTACAATTTTTGCTTCCTCGGTTGCTGCTTTCTTTTTAACTTTATCTGCGAATGTCTGTACCTTCGCCATAATAAAATCCTCTATAATAGTAACAATTGTTTAACCATCATTTTGAGCTTTACAATTTATATAATATTTTGAGGGTATGCAACTAGCAATATGTTATTTTAGCAAAACTTTTACCACTTGCCTTTTTCCGCTTACCTTATGTCATAGTTTTGTTTGCAACCCTTTGGTGGGGTATGCTATTGCTCCCGAAAACTTTGTTATTTTCGGCTTGGCGAATCGCCTTGGGAGATTAGCAAAGTTTTGATGTCATTCAGAAGGGATCTTCCAACTTGCTGATATGATTTCGACAAGCAGGAAGATTCCTACGGAATGACAGAATATAAAATACCATATGTTTGTCCCGATTAAATCGGGACTGCGGTATGAATAGATCAGGCAAATAAATTGCAACTGAAAAGTCCTTTTTGCATATAATTAATAAAGCATTTAATTTTCAATCTTTATTCAATAAATTTTATTCGATTTTAAAT